>MKWU01001386.1_pt1 | contig 42044 bp, 44 predicted proteins | sample 809101 | NCBI WGS metagenome assembly MKWU01 (sample SAMN05860141, study PRJNA318959) | sponge metagenome | host: Aplysina aerophoba | place: Slovenia: Piran, Adriatic Sea, Gulf of Piran | collected 2013-05-07 | reverse complement strand
CAAGGCATTTACCAACAGCTCACTGACTCGCTACTGCAAATTGAGGCTGAGTTTTACAGTCCAATTCGCCCCAAGCGGAAAGCCGAGGACAACGAACGACCATTCTGTGCACTGCATAGTCGCGGCATCGAATGGGTTGAGATTAGATGTCTAGATATTGATCCATTCGTTCCCTATGGCGTGGCTAGCGATACACTGCACTTCGTTGACGCTTTTTTGCTTTACTGTCTTATTTCACAAAGCCCCTATGACACCAAGCAGGACTATCTCGTGCTTCTCAAGAATCAGTCGATCGTGGTCCATGACGGCGGTGCACTACCTGATCTAAACATGGACCTAAGTAACACAGCTCCAATGAAAGATATGATTGCTCCCATCCTCAAGGACGTGATGGCTGTGGCAGAAGTAATGGACGAAATCTACGGTGATAGCGACCACGTTAATGCGGTCCAACAACAGATAGACAAAGTCGAAAACAAGAAACAGCGTCCTGCTACTGTCTTATTGGAAGCTATGGTCGAGCAACAGCGTACATTCTCGCAGTATGGATTGAATTTGGCTAAAGAACACCACCGGTACTTCCAAGCCAATCCCTTATCGAATGCTGAATTGGAAGGATGGGCCAACAAAACTGAGGAATCTTTACAGGCACAAGCAAAAATCGAAAGTGCCGAGTCTGAGCCTTTTGACTCTTATCTCATGAGTTATCTGGAACTCCCAGAGGTCTAATGAACTTTCTTCTTCATTGTTGGCTTGGCAGAGCTAATGATGGACTAATCGCCGGAGGTTTTCTTGGTGATTTTGTCAAAGGTCCAATCCCGACCGCGTATCCAGTTGAGTTGCAGCGCGGCATAGCATTGCATCGCTACATCGACACTGAAAGTAATCGACTCGAGGCGATGCGTTCCACGTACTTTCGGTTTGGCAAGTCATTAAGAAGACCCGCACCGATCCTCCTGGATCTTGTAGCCGATCACATATTTGCGAAGTACTGGAATGAATTTACCGAACTCCCTCTGACTGAGTTCACGTCGCATTGTTATCAGGTCATTGGCCAACACGAAATCCCATCAAGTGCAACTAGACTTTACGAACACATGTGTCGAACGGATCACTTTGCCCGATACAGAAACGTTGACGTGATTTACGATGTATGTCACCGTATACTGGTGCGATTACGCATGGAACAGCACACTAAGCAACTTGAGACTATATTAGTTTCTGAACATGAGAACTTTAAAGAAGATTTTGAGGTCTATTTCCCAATACTTGAGCAAAAGGTAGAAGCTTGGCTGTTGGAAACATAACTCAAATCCGTATGCCAGAATCTGCTCGTGACTGGTGTACATTCGTGATATTTATCGCTGGTGGTTCACTCATGGGTGCATTAGCCTTGCAGGAAGTGCTTGGCCAAGAACCTTGTGCACTATGTCTTAGTCAACGAATCGCCCTGGCCCTGGTGGGCCTGACAGCCGTTTGGGCGATGTTCGACTCCAGTCAACGAAAATGCTATCCGATCTTTGCACTGGCATTTAGTGGACTAGGTCTGATATTTATCTTCCGGCAATTGTGGATTCAATGGGTCCCTGGTGCAGATGAGTCATGTGGAGCCGGCCTTTCCTATCTACTCGCAAACGACTTCCCAGCAAGCGACATAGTCAGAGCTATGCTACTTGGCACCGCCGACTGCACCGAACATCCTTTTACGCCATTGGCATCTCTACTAGCATTTGCACTCGTGAGTTTCGGTTTAGTAAAGCAACTACAAGCCACCAACTAACCCTCTAAATATCTTCTCTAACCGTGTTACAGCTTTCGGACGTAACGTTCAAGTTCGGTGAGACCACACTCTTTGAAAACCTTTCATTCAGGGTGCATGCCGGCCATCGGGTAGGCATAGTTGGACGAAACGGCGTAGGCAAGTCAACACTTTTTAATCTGATTCGTCGACAGTTGCAAACTGAAGAAGGGGTTATTGACTTCCCAAGAAAATGGCGGCTCGCATGGTTGAACCAGAACGTCGCGCCCTCTGAAAGAACCGCCATGGATTTCGTCATAGATGGACATCACGCGCTGCGTAATACTCAACAACAAATTACTCATGCGGAAAAAGCCGGAGACGATCTGCAACTTGCTACCCTACTCGGTCAGTACGACGACCTAGGTGGCTATCAGATAGAAGCGGAAGCCGGCCGAGTCCTACATGGATTAGGGTTTAAAAAGGAGGATTTCTCAAAGGCACACCGCGAGTTTTCTGGAGGTTGGCGAATCCGGCTGAATCTTGCACAAACGCTCATGACCCCCAGCGATCTGATGTTGCTGGATGAACCAACCAACCATCTTGATTTAGAGGCCACGTTTTGGTTGCAGAACTGGATTGATCGATATGAAGGGACTTTAGTCTGTGTCTCACACGATCGAGAGTTTCTGGATAGAGCAGTGCACAACATCATTCATCTAGATCATCTACGAGCATGGGAGTACAAAGGTGACTACTCCTCCTTTGAACGACAACGTGCGGAGCGCTTGGAGAGAGAGTCAATTACCTATGAGCGTCAAGAAAATGAGCGGGCTCGTATCGAACGATTCGTTAATCGGTTTAGAGCTAAACCTACAAAGAAGAAGCAAGTTCAAAGTCGAATCAAGATGCTGGAGCGCATGCAATTGACACCGCCTTTGCGGTCCCAGTCACCCTACAGGATCCAAATTCCTAACCCCCTGCGTCAGGACAATCCGATGATCTCTCTCGATGAAGCGAATCTTGGTTACGGGAATACAACGGTGTTATCCAAAGTTACCCTTCGTATCTACGCCGGGAATCGCATTGGGGTTTTGGGTCTGAACGGTGCAGGAAAGTCAACACTGTTGAAGTCAATATCTGGGGATATTCAGCCTTTGTCAGGGTCCTTGCAAATTAGCAACCACACCAAGCTTGGGTATTTCGCACAACATCAATTAGAACTACTCAATGGTGAAAACAGCCCTTTTGCCCAACTCCTCTCCGAAGAACCGATCACCGAGCAAACAGCAAGAAACTATCTCGGAGGTTGGGGATTTCGCGGGCAGGATATTTTTCGACCGATCCGTCAATTCAGTGGTGGCGAGAAGGCTCGACTCGTACTTGCATTGATTACACGAGCACAACCTTCCGTTCTTCTACTTGATGAACCTACCAATCATCTGGATATTGAAATTCGTGATGAACTCACACTGGCGCTACAGGAATACGCAGGTGCAATGCTCATCGTTGCACATGACCGCCATATGCTTAGGAACTCGGTCGACGAGTTCTGGTTGGTTCGCAACGGAACCGTCACACCATTTGAGGGTGATTTAGATGATTATGAGAGCCTTGTTAAAGAGAACGACGACTGGGACAATTCCAAAGAATCAAAACGTGCATCTCAGAAGGATCTAAGACGACACCGTGCCGCTGCCAGAAGTGCAATCAAGAACTTAGTTCAAAGACGAACGGAGATTGAAACGCTTCTCGACGCTCATCATGCAGAATTAGAGGGACTGAATAAATCCTTGATGGATCCAGATGAACTGCACAAAATGGATGGTCTTGAAATCCAGCATCGCACAAAACAACATGCAAGCTTGAAAAATCGCATTAAAGTTCTAGAGAGCGAATGGGACTCACTCGTCGAGTCCATTGATGATTCGTAGCTACGATAGACCATTAAGACAGAATTCATGCGCATTTTTCGACGAATGGAGCACTGGGTTCGGAATCAAACGAAGCGCCTAGGGCCGATTATCTATGCGGGGAATCGCGTATTCTGCCCAATCTGTAATCGCACCTATCGCAAATTTCGATCTGCTGGACGTGGATTACATAGACGAGAGAACGCAGTTTGCTACACCTGCAAGGCTAGAGAACGTGATCGATTGGTTCACAGGTTCCTGTGCCAACGACATGCAGAGCTCAGCTGTCCAGGACTAAACCTACTGCATATCGCACCCGATCCAAGCCTTTCTCACATGCTGGATGAATTAGCCTCAGGCGGGAGGATCACAGCTGACCTGGTTCGTAGAGATGTCAATGTACGTCTCGATATCTGTCAGTTACCTTTTAGCAATGCTTCCTTCAGAGCAATTTACTGTAGTCACGTACTGCAGGACTTACCCGATGATGAATGTGCTCTCAAAGAGATGTTTCGAGTCCTGAAAGATGACGGCTGGGCGCTGGTTTTAGTGCCACTACACGGCCGTACTTCCCATGAATGGGAAACCAAAGGGCTACACGCTTCAAAATTCGATGCACCAGGGACTGTTCGTAGCTACGGCTCAGATATTGAAGATAAATTCGCTAATAACGGGTTTTGCGTCGAGCGGATAACAGTCGACCAGCTATTTACAGAGATGGAAAGTATTTTCTGCATGCTAGACGACGAGACCGTTGGCGGGGTGTATTTACTAACCAAACCAAATTGACACCTGATTCAGGTGTTTTCAGAGTCAATGTCTAAAATCACACTTTAATTTCAGATGCTTTGTGCGTTTGCGTGCTTAGTGGTCCCGGCTAATTCGGCAGACCCACATCCTGTATATCATCCAAAGTAAGCTTCAAGCGATTACACAAACAAGCAAATCGCCGCCTTACTCAACGTCTAAACAATTTTGACCGACAGTCACGATATCATCGCAGTTCGCGGTGCACGAACTCATAACCTCCAGAATATCGATGTAGACATACCTCGTGACAAGCTGGTCGTTATCACCGGACTGTCCGGTTCTGGTAAGTCTTCACTTGCTTTCAACACGCTCTATGCGGAAGGACAAAGGCGCTATGTAGAGTCCTTGTCTACATATGCTAGACAGTTTCTATCGACCATGGATAAACCGGATGTGGATCACATTGATGGTCTATCTCCTGCCATTTCAATAGAGCAAAAGTCAACGTCCCACAATCCGCGGTCGACGGTTGGTACGATCACGGAAATATATGACTACTTGAGATTGCTGTTCGCTCGGGTAGGTGAAGCCAGATGTCCGACTCACAACCATGTGCTTACTGCACAGTCGACATCTGAAATCGTTGATCAGGTACTAGCACTACCCAAAGAATCCCGAGTTCAAATCATGGCTCCTGTGGTGCGGGACCAAAAAGGGACACATGAGCATGTGTTCGCCGAACTCACAGCTAATGGCTACATACGAGCGAGAATCAATGGGATTGTCGTCGACCTGGATCAGACACCTTCTCTAGAAAAGAACAAGAAACACTCGATTGAGGTCATTGTCGATCGTTTGGTGATTCGACCAGAACAACAACAGCGTCTCGCCGAGTCGTTTGAAACGGCGTTGGAATTAGGTGAAGGCAAAGCAGTTCTCAGCAGTATGAATGCCGACCCGGAATTTTCTGAGATACTGTTTTCAAATCGATTTGCCTGTCCAGAGTGTGGTTATTCGTTGAGTGAGCTGGAACCGAGAATGTTCTCGTTTAATAGCCCTCACGGCGCTTGCAAGAGATGCGATGGATTAGGTGTTGAGCAGGACTTTTCACCGGAACTGGTCATTCACGATAGTGAACTGAGCATATCTGAAGGAGCTGTACGAGGCTGGAACAATACCTCAGTGTACTACTTTCATCTACTCAAGTGTCTTGCCAAGCACTATCAATTTTCCGTAGATGTACCTTATAAGACGCTACCAAACAAAATACAGCAGATCATCCTCTGGGGTAGTGCTCGAGAAAAGATCGACTTCAGTTTTGAACAAAAAGACTGGGCTATTAAGCAATCTAAAACCTGGGAGGGTGTCATCCCCCAATTGCGTCGTAGATTTGCTCAGACCTCGTCTGCACATATACGCGAGGAAATCTCTCGAAGATACATGACCATATCTTCCTGCGGAGAGTGTCATGGCACCAGATTAAGAGAAGAGTCTAGGAACGTCTTTGTCGGCAAGGATTCAATCGCCAACATCACATCGTTCTCGATAGAAGAAGCGGTAAATTACTTCAAAGCATTGAATCTATCTGGACAACGGGGACAGATCGCCAATAAGGTATTGTCTGAGATCAAAGCGCGGCTGCAATTTCTATATGACGTCGGTCTTAACTATCTCACGCTTGATCGAAGCGCAGGTACTTTATCCGGCGGCGAAGCCCAGCGCATTCGACTTGCTAGTCAGATAGGAGCAGGTTTAGTCGGGGTGCTCTACATTCTCGATGAACCTTCGATTGGTCTACACCAACGTGATAACAACAGATTACTCAAGACTTTAAAACACCTACGGGATATTGGTAATACTGTACTGGTCGTTGAACACGATGAGGAGGCCATCCGTACAGCTGACCACATTCTGGATATTGGGCCTGGTGCGGGTGTACATGGAGGCACCATCGTTGCACAAGGCACTCTAAAACAGATCACCCAACAACCCAAATCAGTTACTGGGCAGTACCTGTCCAGACAACGAACAATCGAGGTTCCTGCCACCAGATTACCGATTGACAAGCGCAAGACACTCACCCTGAAAGGTGCTATTGGTAACAATCTAACGGGTGTAGACGTTGATTTTCCATTGGGTCTATTTACGTGCGTCACAGGTGTCTCTGGGTCCGGCAAGTCCACATTGGTGAACCAAACGCTTTATCCAATCACCGCAAAAGCATTGAACAAGATGGTAAATATCACGGTTCAGCCCTACGACGAAATCGTTGGCTTGAATCTCCTGGATAAGGTGGTTGATATCGATCAGAGCCCGATCGGTCGTACTCCTCGCTCAAATCCAGCCACCTACACACAAATGTTCACGCCTATCCGGGAGCTATTTGCGAAGACTCAGGAAGCTCGCGCCCGAGGCTACAAGGCCGGGCGTTTTTCCTTTAATGTCCGAGGTGGTCGCTGTGAAGCTTGTCAAGGGGATGGTGTCATTCGCGTTGAAATGCACTTTCTGCCTGATGTTTATGTCAAATGCGATACCTGCGACGGCAAGCGCTACAACCGCGAGACACTAGAGGTTCTCTACAAAGGCAAGAATATCCACGAAGTGTTGGATATGACCATCGAGGAGGCATTCGATTTCTTCGGTGCGATCCCAGCTATCCGTTCAAAATTAGCAACACTAATGGATGTGGGACTTTCCTATATTCGACTGGGGCAGAGTGCGACAACGTTATCTGGAGGCGAAGCGCAACGTGTCAAGCTGTCCAAGGAACTCTCAAAACGTAGCACTGGCAAGACACTCTACATATTAGATGAACCAACGACTGGTCTGCACTTCCTTGACATTCAGCACTTATTGAACGTGCTCACGCGATTACGTGACTCCGGTAATACAGTGGTCGTCATCGAACACAATCTTGACGTAATCAAGACTGCAGATTGGATCATCGATTTGGGTCCAGAAGGTGGAACGCAGGGTGGTCAAATAGTGGCGACCGGCACACCTGAAGAAGTTGCCAGTATTCCCGGCTCTTATACAGGTCAGTTCTTACGAAACGTGCTGGACTTTAAAACCTTTTCCGAAGCGGCAGGTTAATCAAAGGGTTGGTTCTACCCAGCTTTTAACTTAGGTGGAACCCTTTGGTTTAGCTTCTTCAGTCTTTTGGCTTTCCTCTGATTGAGGAGCATCAGACTCTGTCGAGGTAGTCTCTGAATCCACCGCTTCAGCAGTACTTTCTGTTGTAGAAGCTTGTGCCTCCGTTGCCTCTGAAGTCTCAGGTTGTGGTTTCTCTTCCACTTCCACTACTTCAGCTTTAGGCTCCTCAACCGGTGCTGGCGCTTCTGGTTCAGCAACCGTAGATGCAACAGGTTCTGTCGACTCTATATCCTCTTCGTCGTAGTCTGGTCTGGGACGATCTACCAATTCAACGTAGGCTACCATGGTAGCGTCGCCGTGGCGATAGCCCGCTTTCAGTATGCGTGTGTACCCACCAGGTCTGCTCTTGTATCTTGGGCCTAGCTCTGCAAACAGCTTTCCAACTGCAGGCTTGCTTCGCAGACGCGCAAACGCCAACCTTCGATTAGCGACCGAATCTTCTTTTGCCAGCGTGATCAAAGGCTCTACCTTTCGGCGTAGTTCCTTTGCTTTGACGGTCGTAGTCTTGATCAATTCATGCTCGATTAACGACGCTGCCATATTCGTAAACATCGCTTTGCGATGAGCTGAGGTGCGGTTTAAATGTTTACCGCTCTTACGGTGTCTCATGACTATTCTTCGACTTCTGTGAAAATGCTCGTCTTAGGAATCTAACGGCTGTTCGAGCTTGCTTTGTTCAATGCGCCAACCAGGAAGTTTCATGTCCAAAGAAAGTCCCTTCGCAGCTAGCGCTGCTTTGATTTCGCTCAGTGACTTAGCACCTAAGTTGGGGAAACGCAAGAGTGATTTCTCATTCGCCTGTACCAAGTCTCCCACATACTTAATGTTCTCACCCTTAAGACAATTCTGGGCTCGCACCGACAATTCGAGATCTTCTATTGGACGCTGCAGCAGTGGATCGGTGGACTCACCTTTCACTGGCGCGGTAATTTGGCCCGCGAGTTCTTCGTCTACAAATACCGAGATTTGCTGCTGAAGGATTGTCGCTGCACGAGTGACCGCTTCGCGAGGGTCGATTGTGCCATTGGTCTCAATATCCAGAACCAGCTTGTCCAAGTCAGTTCGCTGATCAACCTGAGTATTTTCGACATTGTACACGACCTTGCGAATAGGTGTAAAGCTGGCATCCAACTTAAGTGAATTCTGATGACGATTTTCTGTGTCCTCAATCTCATCAGCCATTTTGTAACCTCGACCACTGGTTACAGTTGCGTGCATTCGAATTTCCGCTTTTTCATCAAGCGTACAGATAAAGTGCTCTGGATTGACAATCTCACAGAGCGACGAGTGAGAGAAATCTCCAGCGGTTACTTCCTTCGGACCTTTTTCGTGCAGTACTAATTCAGCGCTATCACCGTGCTTGAGGTGAATCGCAACATTCTTTAGATTCAGAAGGATGTTCTGGACATCTTCTCGAATTCCGTCTTTATGGGTGTATGGATGGAGAACATCGTCAATCTCGACCTCAGAAATGGCCGCGCCCGGCATGGAAGAGATCAGAATGCGTCGGAATGCATTGCCTAGCGTGTGACCGAATCCACGTTCCAGGGGCTCTATGATCACTCGAGAATGGGTCTCACTGATTTCGTCTACTACCAGCTCATTGGCTGTGAGAAATTGATTGACGGCACTCGTCTCAATCGGTTCTTGCCCGCCGATACTGGCTGGGGTATCAATTATTGAATCAACTGACAATATATGGTCTCCTGCAAATCTGTAAGGTTTGCTCTAATTTTTGAATTGTTTACAGAGAAAAATGATTTGGTGTGCTACTTTGAGTAGTACTCAACGATTAAGTTCTCATTAACATCCAAGGCTATTTCTTCACGCTCTGGTAGCCGCTTAAAAGTACTTTGGTATTTGTCAAAGTCAATTTCAAGCCAAGGTACGGGTGCTCTCTGTTGCGCCAGCTCAATAGCCACTGCAATTCGGCCTTGTGATTTGCATTTGTCCCGCACGGTAACGATATCTCCTTCACTCACCAAATACGAGGCGATATTCACCGGTTGACCATTGACCTCAATGGATTTATGTGAAACCAATTGACGAGCTTCGGAGCGAGTTGAACCAAAGCCTGATCGGTAGACCACGTTATCCAGTCGACATTCGAGAAGCTTCAGAAGATTGAAGCCACTGGGTCCTTGTTGACGATCAGCCTTCTTTTGATAATTTCGGAACTGTTTTTCCAAGACACCGTACATCCGACGGACTTTCTGTTTTTCCCGTAGACGAACGACGTAATCGGGGTCTCCGCCGCCTCGACGTCCTTGTGTGTGCTTCCGACGCACCATTGCACCAGGTAATTTGTCGGCATGACACTTTTCATCTAGTCGACGAATTCCACTCTTGTGGAATAGGTCAGTGCCTTCTCGACGACTGAGTTTTAGCTTTGGACCTAAATATCTCGCCATAGTTTGTTCCCCTAAATTCGCCGTTTTTTCGGTGGTTGACAACCGTTATGAGGTAACGGCGTGAGGTCGGTAATTGAGTTAATTCTCAGACCTTTGTTATTTAGTGCTCTAATCGACGATTCACGGCCCAGTCCTGGACCCTTGACACGTACATCGACACTTACCATGCCATAATTTTCAATCGCTCGCGTCGCCGCTCGCTCTGCTGCTATCTGTGCTGAGTAGCCTTGTGACTTACGCGAGCCACGAAAGCCCGAACCACCGGCCGATGCCCAAGAAATTGTGTTTCCTTGACGATCCGTTAGCGTGATGATCGTATTGGTAAACGAGGCGTGTATATGAGCAATACCATCAGCCACATGAGCGCGTAAACGACGTCTTTGAACCGGCTGTTGTGATTCCTGCTGTTCCTCTTTCTTTTCTGGCGTTTCAGTTCCTTCTACTTGATCGACCATCTTATCCTCGAATTAATCGTTTTGGACCCTTCCGGGTTCTGGCATTAGTGCGCGTTCGTTGCCCTCGCACCGGCAGTCGCCGACGATGACGTATACCTCGATACGTACCGAGATCCATGAGCCGCTTGACATTCATTTGTTGCTCGCGACGTAGATCCCCTTCTACCGTGTAGCTCTGGACTTTGGAGCGCAACCTATCGAGTTGCTCCTCGGTCAGTTCACTAACTTTGCTATCGTTCGCAATTCGCGCTTCTTGGCATATTCGTTCAGCTGTACTCCGGCCGATACCGTAGATATATGTCAATGAAATACATACATGTTTCGCATCTGGAATGTTGATACCTGCAATACGTGCCACTTTACTTATCCCTGTCTTTGCTTGTGTTTCGGATCAGCTTTGCAAATCACATACAAAATGCCGCGACGCCGCACAATCTTGCAATTGCGGCACATCTTCTTTACGGATGCTCTTACCTTCACAGTGTTTACCTACTTTCCTCAAAATCGTGTTCGGCGACTAGTGTTTTTCAGGTTTGCTTTTTCCATAAGTTTGGCATACTGACTTGACATCAGATGTGCTTGTACCTGAGTCATAAAGTCCATCGAGACTACGACAACAATCAACAGCGCAGTTCCGCCTAACTGGAATGTCACATTGAAAAACACAATCATGAATTCGGGTAGCAAACAAACCAGCGTGACGTAAAGCGCACCAAATACGGTCAATCGCGTAATCACGTCATCTATATACTGCGTCGTTTGCTGACCAGGGCGGAGCCCTTGGATGAATGCTCCTTGGCGTTTCAGGTTATCCGAGGTTTCCTTTGGATCGAAAACGATAGCTGTATAAAAGAAACTGAAGAAAATAATGCCTGCGGCAAAAAGCAGAATATAGAGCGGTTGCCCTGGACTCAGAACTAACGCAACTTCCTGTAGCCAACCCATTCCCGGACCTTGGCCGAACCACTGTGCCATCGATGCCGGAGCTAGCAACAAGCTAGAAGCAAATATCGCCGGTATAACCCCTGCCATATTGATCTTCAGGGGTAGATGAGTTCGTTGTCCTTGTACCATTTGACGACCTTGCTGTCGTTTTGCATAGTTCACTGGAATGCGTCTCTGACCACGTTCAATGAATACCACAAACCCTACCACGATCACTGCAAACAGTCCGATCGCACCCAACGCGACGATATTGATATCGCCTTGTCGAGCCGCTTCAAAAGACTGGCCAATTGCACCTGGAAATCCTGAGACAATGCCAGCGAAAATAATCAATGAAATGCCGTTGCCTACACCACGTTCGGTAATCTGTTCACCCAACCACATCAGGAATAACGCGCCTACCACAAGCGTCGAAATCGATATGAAATAGAACGTGAAGTTCGCCTCAAAAGGCAATCCCTGAGCTACCAATGTGCCCGTTAGAGCAGATGCTTGAAGTAACGATATGAGGACGGTTCCATACCTTGTGTATTTCGTGATCTTGCGCCTTCCGGCCGCACCCTCTTTCCGTAACTGATTCAGCCTCGGATACATCATCGTCGCCAAATTCATGATGATGCTAGAGGTGATATACGGCATGACTCCGAGAGCGAGAATACTCATGCGTTCAAGAGCACCACCGCCAAACATATTCACAAGATCAAGGATGCCACCCTGCTGCGTCTCGAACAGAGCTCGCAGACTATCGGGATTGATTCCCGGTACAGGTATGTGTGTCCCTACCCTGTAAATAAAGAGTGCTAAAAGGACAAACAGTAGCCGATTACGAAGTTCCGTGAGGTTGCCTTCAGAAGTGGCTAATGCCGGTTGTCCTATCGTAGAAACCATTTATGGTTACTCCTGAATTGAACCACCAGCTGCCTCAATGGCAACTTTGGCATTCTTTGTCACATGCACTCCTGAAACCTGATAGGCTCGGTCGACTTCACCTGAATGAATAATTCGTGCACGTTTCATATTTTTATGGAGAATCCCAGCACTCAGTAGTGTCGCCAAAGTGACCTGATCCCCTTCTATATGCTTCAGCTCGGAGAGCCGAACCTCTGCCGTTGTGCGTCCCTTACGGGACTTGAAACCATAGGTAGGCACTCGCTTCTGTAAGGGTAATTGACCACCCTCAAAGCCTATGCGTACGCCGCCTCCAGACCGAGAATTCTGACCTTTATGACCTCGCCCACAGGTCTTTCCTCGACCTGCACTCGCACCTCTTCCTGCTCTAACCCGATTCTGTCGAGAACCAGGGGCAGGAGATATTTCATTCAATCGCATTATTGTGACTCTTCTACGAGTGACACCATATACGCCACCTGTTTGTACATTCCGCGTGTGGCTGCTGTGTCTTCGACTTCCACGACCTGGCCAATTTTTCTCAACCCCAACCCTCGAACACTTTTTCGATGATTAGGTAATCGACCTATCAGACTCTTGTCAAGTCGCACTTTAAACATCTTTTTGTTTGCCATGAGTTAACCCACGACCTCCTCGATAGACAGGCCGCGTTTTTCCGCAACCGTACGTGGAGACTTCATGTTGTTCAGTGCTTTCATGGTCGCACGTACCACGTTCAACGGATTGGTCGAACCGTAGCATTTACCAAGCGCATCCCGGATACCTGCGGCTTCCAGTACTGCCCGCATTGCACCACCGGCAATCAATCCAGTACCTTCAGAAGCCGGACTGACAAAAATCTTCGATGCACCGTGCCGCTCAGTGACGGCATACCATAGTTTGTTTCCGTTCAAATCCACTTCATACATGTTGCGGCGTGCTTCTTCCATGGACTTACGGATCGAAGCATTCACATCTCTTGCTTTACCTAGGCCAAATCCTACCCGACCATTCTGGTCACCTACGACCGAGATGGATGAAAAACTGATGATTGAGCCTCCCTTGACGGCCTTTCGGACGCGTCGATGATGCACTAGTTTTTCAAATAGACTTTCGTCATTTCGATTATTGTCACGCATCGCCATCCTAAAACTCCAATCCACCTGCTCGAGCGGCTTCGGCCAACGCCTTTATACGCCCATGATATTTAAAACCGGATCGATCAAATGCAACTTTCTTTACACCCGCTTCGATCGCTCGGGATGCAATAAGCTCCCCCACCTTGGTCGCCGTGGCAACATTGCCACAGGACGGCCCGCGTAGGGAAGGATCAAGCGAAGAAGCCTGAACCAAAATCCGGTTACCATCTGGTGCAATGACCTGCGCATACATGTGACGCGGCGTTCGATGCACCGTTAATCTCGTTGCGCCAAGTTCACGCATCTTCCAACGTGATCGCTTCGCACGTCTCAGTCGGGCTTGTTTTTTGCTCTTCATGATGACAAAGACTAAACCTTCTTCTTGCTTTCCTTACGTCTTACGTATTCGGATTCGTATCGAATTCCCTTGCCTTTATAGGGCTCAGGGGGTCGAAAACCTCTGATCTCGGCAGCGGTTTGACCAACCAGTTGCTTGTCAATTCCCTTCACGGTGACCGTGGTGCCTGTAGGCACTTCAAGATCAATTCCATCGGGTGCATCGAATTCAACAGGGTGGGAATATCCAAGTTGTAACGTCAGCTTTCTGCCATTGAGTTGCGCTCGATAGCCAGTTCCCTGGATTTCTAATTTCTTTTCCCACTGCTTCGAAACACCTTCGATCATGTTTTTGACAAGTGCTTGGATGGTACCTGCCATTGCCTTGTTTGACTTTTGACTATCTTTATGAGAAATTGACACGACATTGTTGTCGAATTCGACTTGGATCGCTTTGTCGGCAATATCAACCCCCATGGTACCGTGCTTACCTTTGACGGTAACTTCAGATGGCGTTACCTTCAATTCAACCTCTGTCGGCACTTCGACTTGGCGTAATGTTGTTCGACTCATGGCTATATACCTCTAAAACACCGTGCAGAGTACTTCGCCACCGATGCCTCGGCGCTTCGCTGCTTTCCCGGTCATAACACCTTGTGAAGTCGAAACGATAGCCACACCGAGTCCTGCGTTTACGCGCGGCAACTTATCCACCGTCGCGTAAATTCGCAACCCAGGTCGGCTAGTACGCTTTAACATGTCGATCACGGGAGTGCCATCTTCAAGGTACTTTAGTTCAACAGTCAATTCTGGTTTAACACCTTCGGCGATGTTGTAACTGGTAATGAAACCTTCGTTCAATAGCACTTCGCAAATCGCTTTCTTCTGCTTGGAAGAAGGCATCGTAGCGGTCTTTAAAGATGCCATCTGTGCATTGCGAATGCGCGTCAGCATGTCAGCGATCGGGTCTTGTAAACTCATAGTCGTATTCCTACCAACTCGCCTTCTTTAAACCAGGGATATGCCCTTCCATCGCGGCGATCCGTAGCATGTTACGACCCAATCCAAACTTACGATAGACACCTCGTGGTCGTCCCGAGAGCGCGCATCGTCGACGCAGACGAACAGGGCTCGAATCCCTCGGCAACTTCTGCAGTTGAACCTGGGCCTCCCAACGTTCTTCCGCATCCAAATTCCGGTTATTGATGATGGCTTTTAATTCAGTACGTCTTGCCTGATACTTCGCCACCAGAGCCTCTCGCTTCTTACCACGAGCTATCACAGATTTTTTAGCCATGACTAGGTCCTAAATGGAAAATCAAACGACCGAAGTAGCGCAAGCCCATGCTCATCGCTCTGCGCCGAGGTAGTAATTGTGATGTTCATGCCTCGAATTCTGTCTACCTTGTCATAATCAATTTCTGGAAAAATAATTTGTTCTGTAATACCCAACGAGTAGTTCCCTCTGCCATCAAATGATCTTGGGCTCAAACCACGAAAGTCACGCGTTCGCGGTAGCGCTATCCCAATCAGTCGATCAAGAAACTCGTACATCTTCGCACGTCGCAGAGTTACCTTACAGCCAATCGCCCAACCTGCTCGGATTTTAAACGCAGCCTCTGACTTTCTGGCATAGGTGATCAAGGGCTTCTGCCCGGCGATAATTGACATGTCCTCAACGGCACTATCGAGAATCTTACGATCATTGATCGCTTCGCCGACACCCATGTTCAGCGTGATCTTCTCAACCTTTGGAACTTGAATAACCGTCTTAAGATCCAACTCGGACATCAGCGACGGTATGACTTCCTCGTGATATCTAGTTTGTAGTGCAGGAATCATTGGTAACTTTCAATCTTTTCATTTGAGGACTTATACACCCTCGATTTTTTCTGGTCTTCATCTATCTTTATTTTCACTCGATCAGCCCTATCGGCTTCGCGGTTGAAAATGGCCACATTGGATACATGTATCGGCGCTTCCCTATTAAGAATTCCATGGGGCTGACCTTCCCCCATCATTCGTTGATGCTTCTTCACGATTTGGATGCCGCCAACGATGACACGGTCTTTGCCGACGAATCGTTGGATCTCCCCAACTTGCCGTCGATTTTTTCCTGCCAGGACGATGACCTCATCGCCTACACGTAATTTCTTCATTGCCTATATCACTTCCGGTGCCAGAGACACGATACGCATGAAATTAGATGTGCGTAACTCTCGCGTGACCGGTCCAAAAATCCTGGTTCCGGCTGGTTGTAGCGCTTCATTCAGAATTACGACAGCATTCTGATCAAAACGAATCAACGAACCATCAGGTCGTCTTACACCTTTCTTAGTTCGTACGACAACCGCCTGATAGACTTTGCCTTTCTCCACCCTTCCTCTAGGCACGGCTTCTTTAACTGATACTCGGATGATGTCGCCGATTCCAGCATAGCGGCGTTTCGATCCTCCAAGCACCTTAATGCACTTGACCCGTCGCGCGCCACTATTGTCCGCGACCTCAAGCATTGTCTCGGCTTGAATCATGGTGGTTAAACCTCTCTTGCCTTATCGTCGATTGACTTGAGCTTGAAAGACTTCATCTTCGAGATTGGTCGACACTCGATCGCACTCACAGTATCTCCCAAATTGCACTCATTGTTCTCGTCATGTACATGGATTTTCGAAAACTTACGAATGATCTTGCCGTACAAAGGGTGTCTTAAGCTACGATCCACTCGAAGTACGACAGACTTATTGCCACTTCGTGAAATCACCTTGCCGGTGATCACGCGAGGATTAGTTTCTCGCTCCATTACTTGCTCAGCCAATTTGTCGTTCTCGCATAATCGTTCTAACTCGGGCTATATCTTTTTTTGCATTAATCAGTAAGTGCGTCTGAGGTAGCAGATCAGAGGCTTTTTGCATTCGAAGAGTAAACGCTTCTTTATAGAGTCGTTCCAACTCAGCCTTCATCTCGTCGTCGCTCAATTCGCGAATTTCTTCTGTTTTCACTAAAACACCGACCGTGTTACTATGTTGGTGGAAAAGGGCAATTTCGATGCCGCCAATCGGAATGCTTCTCGAGCGACAGGTTCAGGCACACCTTCAATTTCATAGATCACACGACCTGGTTGAATCTGTGCAACCCAATACTCCACATTACCCTTGCCTTTGCCCTGTCTAACCTCCAATGGTTTCTTCGTGATCGGTTTATCTGGAAAAACTCGGATCCAGACTTTACCACCCCGTTTCACATGTCGGGTTAAGGCACGTCGACCTGCTTCGATCTGTCTAGCAGTCAAGCGCCCGTGACTGGTCGCTTTCAAACCTAATTCGCCAAACGAGATTTTAGAGCCTCGATGGGCTAGACCTCGATTCCGGCCTTTGTGTTGCTTTCTGAACTTAGTTCGTTTTGGCTGTAACATGGTCTTGAGCTATCTTCGTTGTTCGGCCGCAGTGGCGGATTCTTTACCGATGATTTCGCCTTTGAAGATCCACACTTTCACGCCGAGTACACCGGATGCCGTTTTCGCTTCTGATACCGCATAATCAATATTTGCACGCAACGTATGATTGGGTATCCGTCCTTCAGCCAGAGTCTCAGACCTGGCTTGCTCTGCACCTCTAATGCGACCCGATACTCGGATCTTTAGACCTTCCACGTCATCCTTGAATTTCAAGGTTTCCTGCGCTACCTTGCGCATCGTGCGTTTTACGTCTGCACGTTTCTCGATTTGTTGACAGAGTTTTCTCGCTACTAAGAACGCGTCAATCTCACCAGGATTGATTTCCGCAATATTGACTGTGACGGGTAACCCCATCATCTGTGATAACTTGGCTCGTAAATCTTCGATATCACGGCCGTTTCGACCGATCACAATTCCTGGCCGGCTTGTATGGATTGTGATATTAACTCGATCTCGCGGTCGCTCGATCACAACCTTGCCGACGGATGCACGTTCCAACTGCTTGTGGATGTATTCCCGAACCTTTAGGTCCTGCAAGAGGTGCTCGGAATAGGTCCGCTTGTCGGCATACCATACCGAAGTATGCTCGGTGGTGATTCCGAGTCGAATGCCTTTTGGATGTACTTTTTGACCCATGTTTACGTTTTCCTAGTCCCTTTTATTCGCCGTCTGAGACCACGACTGTGATGTGACATGTTCTCTTACTGATCATGTCCCGACGGCCCTGCGATCGGGCACGTACGCGTTTGAGGGTTGCACCTTCATTGACCCACACTTCCTGAACTTTCAGTTCATCGATGTCGGCGTTTTCGTTTGTCTCTGCGTTGGCCACCGCGGAATCCAAGGTCTTGAGCAAGCATTTTGAGCCTTTATTGACATTGAACTGCAACAGCTCAATGGCTTTCTCAACGCTCAATCCACAAATCTCCCTAGCCATAGGCCGAGCCTTTTGAGCTGATAGGCGTATGCCTTTGCTTATTGCTCTTACTTCCATACCAACCTCACTTAGGGACGAGACTTGCGGTCTGCCGCTTGTCGCCGTCCTGCACCCGCATGATTACGGAATGTTCTTGTCGGCGCAAACTCGCCGAGCTTATGTCCAACCAAGTCCTCGGTGATAAAGACCGGCATATGTTGTCGACCGTTGTGTACCTGGATGGTCAAACCGACCATCTCTGGAATGATCATTGAACGTCGAGACCAGGTCTTAATCGGCCGACGATCCTTAACCTGCTGCGCTTTCTCCACCTTCTTCATCAGATGGAGATCAACAAAAGGACCTTTCCTTAATGATCTAGCCATACTCTAACGCTTTCCTCGCCGGCGAACGATCAGATGATTGGTTCGCTTGTTGTGTCTTGTTCGATACCCTTTCGTGGGTACGCCAGTGGGTGATACAGGGTTTCTACCACCTGATGATTTACCTTCGCCTCCACCGTGTGGATGGTCGACTGGATTCATCGCCACGCCGCGTACTGTCGGACGTATTCCCCGCCAACGTTTCGCACCTGCTTTGCCAAAGCTCTGCAGATTGTGTTCTGAGTTTCCTACTTCCCCAAGCACAGCCCTACACTCGGCCAATACCCGACGAACTTCACCTGAACGTAGTCGTAGTGTGGCATAGGCACTCTCACGCGCCATCAGCTGGGCTGAGGTACCTGCACTCCGAGCTAGCTGCGCGCCTTTACCAGGCTTTAGCTCGATGCAGTGGATGACACTACCCAAAGGAATATTCCGGATAGGCATCGCATTCCCCACACGAATAGGCGCAGTCGTACCAGACTGCACTTCATCATTGACGCGTAGCCCGGTAGGGGCGACGATATAACGCCGCTCACCATCCGCGTACTTAAGTAGCGCAATATTAGCTGAACGATTCGGATCGTATTCAAGCCTCTCTACCACCGCACGGATGTTGTCCTTATTTCGCTTGAAGTCAATGATTCGGTAGTGGTGTTTGTGACCACCACCACGATGACGAACGGTTATCCGGCCTTTGGCATTGCGTCCACCTGTACTGTGTTGCTTTTGCAATAAAGGCTTATAAGGAGAGCCTTTGTGTAAATCCGGATTGACGACCTTTTGTACAAATCGTCGTCCTGGAGAAGTGGGTTTAGTTCTTACGATGGCCATGTTATTCCAACTCTGTCACATCGATGGATTGACCATCTTTAATGCGCACATAAGCTTTCTTCCAACTCTTGGTATGCCCTTTGTGCACCCGAATCCGGCCATTACTCGCTCGCCTGCGAAGTTTGGCTTTGGCATGGTAATTCACTGTAGTGACTTTCAGCACGTCTACACTGAATAGCTTTTCTACTGCTTTCTTGACCTCAGACTTACTTGCGTCAGGTGCCACCTTGAATCCGTATTGATTTGAATCTCTGCCAATCCGAGTGGTTTTCTCTGTGACATGAAGTTCGCGGATTATGTTGTACAAACGTTCTACTTTCATGCTAGGCTTGCCTCGATTTGTTTGAGTGCGCCAAGCGAGATTAAGACTTGCTCTTGCGAAAGTAGGTTAGTGGGACGGAGTTGGTGAGGAAGGGAGATTGCAACGTGGGGGAGATTTTTGGCGGCGAGTTGAAGGTTATTGGACGGTTCATTGTCCACTAGCAGGACTTGCTGGGTTTCCAGATCCTGCAGTTTCTGTTTGAGTTCTTTCGTTTTTGGAGATTCCAGACCTAAATCTGAAATTACCACCAGCCGTTCTTCTCGCAGAAGTTCTGACAGAATACACCGCATGGCCTGCCGAAACATCTTTCGATTGATCTTAATGTTGCGTTTAATCGGCGATGCCGGAAAAATCACACCACCTCCTCGCCACATAGGACTTCTTCGAGTACCAGCACGTGCACGGTCCATTCGCTTCTGACGCCACGGTTTTCTTCCCCCACCGCGAACGGCAGATCGATTTTTCTGTGCCCGTGTACCTGTGTGTCCTTTAGCGATCGTTGAATTCAGGACTTGATGCACCAATGGTTCGTTGAACTCGCAACCAAACACGGCATCCGAGACTTCAACGGACTCCGTGGAATTCCTTAAGACAATATTCACGATGTTTCACCTGTTCGTGATTGCTCGCCTACTTTAACCGCAGGTTTGACGATGACTCGACCGCCCTTCGCTCCTGCAATGGCACCTTTGACTAATAACAAGCTATGGTCTTCATCCACCTTAACAACTTCCAGATTTTGAACCGTGCTCTTTCGGTTACCTAAGTGGCCTGACATCTTTTTACCTTTAAACACACGACCCGGTGTCTGGCATTGACCTACAGACCCGAGCGCGCGGTGTGAAATCGAGTTTCCGTGCGTGCTATCCTGTGAGTGGAAATTCCAGCGTTTTATCGCACCCGCATAACCTTTACCAATGGATGTACCGGTTACATCTACTTTCTGACCTTCAAAAAACTGACCTACGGTAAGCTCAGACCCCACATCCAGATCAGATCCTTGCCCTTCACCCAGACGAAATTCCCACAAACCTCGCCCGGCCTCGATACCTGCCTTGGCGAAGTGCCCGGCTTCGGGTTTGTTTACCCTCTTCTGCTTTGCTTTACCTGTGGTGATCTGCACTGCACGATATTTATCCCGATCTTGCGTCTTCAACTGCGTGACGCGATTCGGCTCAGCTTCAATGACTGTCACGGCAATGGACCGACCCGACGCATCAAAGACGCGCGTCATGCCTTTTTTAATACCAACAATTCCTAAATCCACCGTGTTCTTCCTTTGCCATGGGGGTTGTCAACAAATGACAACCGCCATACCTAAATAATTACTATTTACCCATCTCTTGCTAAGTGACTTTGATCTGAATATCCACACCAGAGGCAACCTCGAGCTTCGCCAAGGCATCTACCGTCTTATCGGTGTAATCCACGATGTCAATCAATCGCTTATGGGTACGAATTTCATACTGGTCACGTGCATCCTTGTCCACATGTGGCGATATCAGCACCGTCCACCGCTCCGTTTTGGTCGGGAGAGGTATGGGACCAACCATCTGTGCACCAGAACTCCGAATCGTCGTGACTATATCATCTGTAGTCTTGTCTAGAAGGCGATGGTCAAACGCCTTCAACTTAATGCGTACTTGCTTGTTGTCTGCCATTGCTTTTTATCTAGAGTAAACAAGACCCAACAGGGATAGCTTCGCTAACCCCTGGTCCAAAAGGACGGGAATTTTACTTCCTTAACCCCCTAAAAAATAATCGAAAATATCTAACGATTCAGTCTTGCTCAAGAGCACCCCAAAAAGGTCTCTCAAGCGATGTAAAAAAACCTGTCAATCTTTGACAATTGACAGGTCAACTATGCTTTTCTTAAGCGATAATCGAGGTGACGATACCTGCGCCTACTGTCCGTCCACCTTCTCTAATCGCAAACTTCAATCCTTCATCCATCGCGATCGCGCTGATCAGCTTCACTTCAAGCTCGGTGTTGTCACCAGGCATTACCATAGCGCCATCCGATTCCAAGATAACCTCGCCTGTTACGTCCGTAGTTCGGAAATAGAACTGTGGACGATAGTTCGAGAAAAACGGCGTGCTTCTACCACCTTCACCCTTCGACAATACATAGACGGATGCCTTGAACTGGGTATGTGGCGTAATCGATCCTGGGACCGCTAACACCTGACCGCGCTCTACTTCATCTCTCTTCATGCCACGCAGAAGAACACCGATATTTTCACCGGCTCGTCCTTCATCCAGAATCTTGCGGAACATCTCCACTCCGGTACACGTAGTTTGTTGGGTAGGTCGAATGCCGATTACCTCGAGCGTATCACCTTGCTTGACGATACCACGATCAACACGACCGGTCACAACCGTACCACGACCTGAAATTGAGAACACGTCCTCAATTGGCATCAAGAACGGCGCATCAATCGCACGTTCTGGCTCTGGAATGTATTCATCCAGTGCTTTAATCAACGCTCGGACGCTACCGTCTGCATCATCCCCTTCCTCACCGTTCAGTGCATTCAGCGCACTCCCGACAATAATCGGCGTGTCTTCATCAAACTCAAATCCAACCAACAGATCCTGGACTTCCATAGTGACAAGCTCAACCAATTCTTCTCGGTCTTCTGCGTCTAACTCGTCGACTTTATTGATGTACACGACGATGCGAGGTACACCTACCTGCCTAGCTAATAAAACGTGCTCACGAGTCTGTGGCATTGGACCATCTGTCGCTGAAACAACTAGGATTGCTCCGTCCATCTGAGCTGCACCAGTGATCATGTTTTTCACATAGTCTGCATGTCCTGGACAGTCAACGTGTGCGTAGTGTCGATCTTCACTCTCGTATTCCACATGAGTGGTTGCAATCGTGATGCCTCGTTCCCGTTCTTCGGGCGCATTGTCGATTTCATCGAATGCCTTAAATTCCCCGCCACGATCCTCCGCGCAAATCTTCGTCATTGCGGCTGTTAACGTCGTCTTACCGTGGTCGACATGACCAATCGTCCCAACATTAACGTGAGTTTTAGTTCGTTCGAATTTCGCTTTAGCCATGGTTGTACTCCCTTGTTAAATTCCCTTCGTTTGCTTAAATTAACTGTGCTGCAAGTCAGTGTGATTGAATGACTTCGGCAAGGCTGCTGGGTACTTCATCGTACTTATTGAATTCCATTGAGAAGGTTGCCCGACCCTGCGTTGCCGACCGCAGGTCGGTGGCATAACCAAACATTTCGCCCAATGGAATAAATGCACTAATAATTTTACCTGTAGGATTCTCATTCATAGATTCGATGATTCCACGTCGGCGACTAATATCGGAAACGACATCGCCCATATACTGTTCCGGAGTCACCACGTCGACCGACATGACCGGTTCCAGCAGTACCGGATTGGCTTCACTAACGCCGTTGCGCAGCGCTGTGGAACCAGCTATCTTGAACGCTATCTCACTGGAATCAACTTCGTGATACGATCCGTCGTACAACGTCGCCTTGATATTGATCAACGGGTAACCTGCGACCACACCGTTTGACATTTGTTCCTGAATGCCTCGATCAACAGCGGGAATGTATTCACGAGGAACTACTCCGCCGACAATTTGGTCGACAAATTCATAAGTTAATTCACTGTCTTTGAGAGGTTCAATCCGCAAGCGCACATGACCATACTGTCCACGTCCACCTGATTGTCGAACATAGCGTCCTTCAGTCTCTACAGACTTCTTGATCGTCTCACGATAAGCTACCTGAGGCTTGCCGATATTAGCTTCAATAGAAAACTCGCGGCGCATTCTTTCAACAAGCACCTCAAGATGGAGCTCGCCCATACCCGCAATAATGGTCTGTCCGGACTCTTCATCGGTCCGTACTTGAAATGACGGATCTTCTTGAGCTAATTTGGACAACGCAACTGCCATCTTGTCCCGATCTGCAATCGATTTCGGCTCAACCGCTACGGCGATCACAGGCTCTGGAAAATCCATTTTTTCCAATACAACCTGTTCTTTTTCGGCACATAACGTATCGCCTGTGGTGATATCTTTAAGCCCGATAGCTGCCGCAATATCCCCAGCACGAACTTCTGAAATCTCGTTACGTGTGTTAGAGTGCATCTGCACCATTCGTCCTACACGTTCTCGTCGTTTCCGACTGCTGTTATAGACTCTCGAACCTGATTCAAGGACACCTGAATAGACTCGGAAGAAGGTCAATGTTCCTACAAAAGGATCCGTTGCAATCTTGAAAGCTAGTGCGGAGAAGGGCTCTTCGTCCCTAGACTCTCGAACTGCGGTTGTTTCTCCGTCAGCAAGCACACCTTCAATCGCTTTCACCTCTGTCGGAGCCGGTAAATAGTCAATGACCGCATCGAGTACCGGTTGTACACCTTTATTCTTAAATGCTGAACCACAAAAAGCTAGAACGATTTCATTCGCAAGTGTGCGGGCTCGCAAACCTTGTTTAATTTCCTCGATCGATAACTCTTCACCTTCAAGGTACTTATTCATCAGATCGTCATTCGCTTCCGCTGCCATTTCCACTAACGACTCTCTATGCAACTCTGCTTCTTCTCGCAGCTCCTCAGGAATTTCTTCTGTATGCATCTCTAATCCCTGGTCTTCAAAGTACCAGTACATCGCTTTCATTTCAATGAGATCAATAACCCCTTTGAACTGATCCTCCGCACCGATAGCGAGTTGCACCGGTACTGGCTGCGCACCCAGTCGATCTTTGATTTGTCCGACAACACGAAGAAAATCCGCGCCGGCACGGTCCATTTTGTTCACGAAGACCATTCTTGGTACTTCGTAACGGTCCGCCTGTCGCCAAACTGTTTCGGACTGAGGTTCAACACCAGAGGTACCGCAAAATACGACGACTGCACCGTCTAGCACTCGAAGACTACGTTCAACCTCAATGGTGAAATCCACATGTCCAGGTGTGTCAATAATGTTTATGCGATGCTCAGGAAACTGCTCGGAAGTACCGTTCCAAAAGCAAGTCGTCGCCGCGGATGTAATTGTGATTCCGCGTTCCTGCTCCTGTTCCATCCAGTCCATCACGGCCGCACCATCATGGACCTCGCCTATCTTGCGTGATATCCCCGCATAAAACAATATGCGTTCAGTGGTTGTCGTTTTACCCGCGTCAACATGCGCGACAATCCCGATATTTCGATAACGATCTATCGGAGTACTACGAGCCATTTTCTGCCCTACCTGCAGCAATCCAAGTTTGAAAAGTTAGTTTTTAGTTTGTGGACTTCCCTGTCCAAACATCTACCTAGAAACGGTAGTGTTGGAACATTCGGTTGGCTTCGGCCATCCTATGTGTATCCGTACGTTTGCGAACCGCGCTGCCGCGTTCGCTGGCAGCGTCGCCTAATTCCCCGGCCAGCCGAGCCGCCATGGTCTTCTCAGGTCGTTTACGGGCAATCTCGACAATCCAACGCATCGCCAAAGCTGATCGCCTAGATGGTCGAACTTCAATGGGTACTTGATAAGTCGCACCACCTACCCGTCTCGACTTTACCTCAACGGTTGGCGCTACATTGGCCAGTGCTTTCTCAAATACCTCTATGGGATCATCTTTTTCGCGCTTTTCAAGTAGCTCCAATGCCCCATAAACTATTCGTTCCGAAACGGCTTTCTTTCCATCAACCATGACATGGTTAATGAATTTTGCTACCGTCACATTGTGATATTTCGGGTCCGGGAGGAGCGTCCTTTTTTCGGGAATTCTTCTTCTTGCCATATTTTGAAAATCTCTTCAGGTTGATCTCACATGCGACCTTGTGGCCCAGTGAGCCTTACTTCAAGAGGTCTACCGCTAGACTTCGGCGATAACTCCCCCTTGTTTCGTGCCGTACTTGGAGCGACCTTGTTGCCGATTCGCAACCCCGGCCGTATCGAGTACACCACGTATTGTGTGATAGCGCACACCAGGTAAATCTTTTACCCTGCCACCACGTATTAACACGGTCGAGTGTTCTTGGAGATTATGACCGATACCACCAATATAGGCATTCACTTCATAGCCGTTGACCAATTTCACCCTGCATACTTTGCGCATCGCTGAATTTGGCTTCTTGGGTGTCGTTGTATACACACGAGTGCAGACACCCTGTTTTTGAGGGTTACCGCCAAGCGCAGGTACTTTACTCTTAGTTACCTTACGCTTTCGTGGTTTCCGTACCAACTGACTAATTGTTGTCAAGTTTATCCCCGGTTTTTATTCATTAAATTAATGAGGTGAGCTAGCTATTTCCCAAGTACACCTTACTTCCGCAGAAGCAATGCATATCGTTTTGGGGTGCGAATTTTAGGCATAAAACACATCAATTCATTAGCTTTAGTAAGTTTTCAGATTTAGACAAAATCCAACCTGTTACGTAATCAATTTTCTCAGTCAAAGTAGCGATGAATCTGAACTACAGCGGAGACCAAAGCACGCGCTTCAGCCTCCGCATTTTCAGCTAATTCAGGATCCTTCAGACACTGACAATTCATCCCCACCGCTATGTTCTGATACGATCTGACTCGTTTCATCAACGGTCAAGCCACGCGCTTCAGCTTCTTCCATAAGCCGTCGCTCTTCAGCTTTACGCTTCTGTTCACGATGGAACTCAAGACCTGTACCTGCTGGAATTAATCGTCCGACAATGACGTTTTCCTTCAAGCCGCGCAACTCGTCTCGCTTACCGTGTACGGCAGCGTCTGTCAGAATCCGTGTGGTTTCCTGGAACGAAGCGGCCGAGATAAAGGACGCGGTTTCTAGCGATGCTCGTCGAATTGGTAGCAATACTCTTTTTGCCGCAGCCGGTATTAGCTTGGCTTCCTTAAGCTCGTCGCAGCTATCGCGCCAGTGGTCCAGCTCAACCAACTCACCTTTGACATATTCGGAATCGTTCTGCTCAGTGACTTCCACCTTTCTAAGCATCTGATGCACGATCACCTCAATGTGCTTGTCATTAATGACAACACCTTGCAGTCGATAGACTTCCTGGATTCCGTCAACGATGAATTCAGTCAATTTATGGACACCTCTAAATGCGAGAATGTCGTGTGGGTCTAATGCGCCACCATCGACAATGATTTCACCCATCTCAATCCTGTCACCTGGAAATACGGTGATATTCCGTGACTTGTTGATGAGCTTCTCATAGGAAGTTCCCTCTTCGTCCGTAATCACGAGACGATTCTTGAGTGCCGTATCTTTGCCGTAACTGACAGTTCCCGACTGTGCTGCTAAGATCGCTGATTCCTTCGGCTTACGTGCCTCAAACAGATTAATAACCTGAGGCAAACCACCGACGATATCCATGTTACCTGAACTTTCGGTTGGTACAGACGCAATCTTTTGTCCTCGCTCTATAAATCCTCCAGGCGTAGACGCCATGGGCTCAATGATGGCTGATTCAGGTAACTCATGCATTGAAGCTACGTGGGTCGTAAACATCTTCGTACGACTTTGAACTGAATCACCGGCTTCCACATGTAGCACCGAACCAAATGGCACTTCCTGCTTATCTGTAGCAGTCGATCCACCTCGAGCTCGAGATCGAGCACTATCTACCCACAGTGAACCACCCGGGCGGGCTACAATGACCTTACCGTCATACTCAAACGTCTCGATGTTCTCGAACATGACCTTACCGGAATTCCGTGCAGCGACTGAATTCTCTTGACGATTCAGGTCTACGATACCAATTCGCGGACTCAGTTCACGTCCTTCAGTCGTACGTTCGGACTCCTTCTTGACCTCTAACGTGTCAATATTTGTCTGTTCATCTCTCAACAGCGTGACCGTTTCACCACTGATCAAGTCAATTGGGATGGTCACACCACTCACATTCTCAGAAATAATCGGTCGTGAGAGCGTATCCCAGTTAGCAATTGTCTGACCTGCAGAGACCGTAGAACCATCTGGTACAGTGAGTACCGCGCCGTAAGGAATCTTATGACGTTCTCTTTCAATGCCAGCATTATCTCTAACGATAATCCTTCCCGAACGGTCCGCTGATATCCAAGAATTCTCAGATTCACGTTCGACTAGCTGTCGAATCTCAAACTTGATCGTACCTTCGGTATTTACCGTGACATCGTTTACAGCAGTATCTCTAGAAGCTGCACCGCCGTGGTGGAACGTTCGCAACGTAAGCTGAGTACCAGGCTCGCCGATAGACTGTGCCGCCATCACACCGACCGCTTCGCCTTTATTGACCAGATGCCCTCGGGCCAGGTCGCGACCGTAGCACTTGGCACACAATCCGTACTTGGTTTCACATGTGACAGGTGATCGAACCTTAATTTCATGCACAGTTTGGAGTCGGTCCAGAATATCTTCGTCGATCAGATCGCCTTTCTCGAGTATTACTTCCTCCGTGAACGGATCCTTTACTACGTCCGCAGTCACGCGCCCCAAAACTCTGGCAGCTAGTCCCTCCACCACTCTTCCTCGTTCGATGATAGCTTGTAGATTCAGACCATTCGAGGTTCCGCAATCCGCTTCAGTAATCACCAGATCCTGTGCAACGTCGACCAAACGACGCGTGAAGTAACCCGCAAACGAAGTTTTCAGTGCAGTGTCTGCGAGACCTTTTCGAGCCCCGTGAGTGGACATGAAGTACTCGTTCACCTTTAGTCCTTCACGGAAGTTCGCCACGATGGGCGATTCCATGATTTCACCATTAGGCTTTGCCATCAGACCACGCATACCACCTACCTGACGCAACTGCGTCGGCGTACCTCGAGACTTCGAGTCGGCGTACATGTAAACCGAGTTGAACGATTTCTGTTCTACCTCGTCACCTTCTGCAGTCACCGTGGTTTCGGTTTCTAGCTCATCCATCATTGCCTTACCGATTTGGTCAGACGCTTTACCCCAAATATCGGTGACCTTGTTGTACTTCTCGGTCTCGGTGGTGAGACTGTTTTCAAACTGATATTCGATCTCCGAGGCAGCCTGATTGGCCGTGTCAATAATTGACTCTTTCGCGTTCGGAATGATGAAATCCTCGATGCAGATCGAGCAACCAGATTTAGTTGAGTAACGGAATCCCATATTCATGAGTTGATCGGCAAAGATAACAGTATCTTTCAAGCCAAAGTTCCGGTAGACATAGTCAATCAGCTTTGAAATCTGATCTTTCGGTAGAACCTTGTTGATCAACTGAAAATCCATGCCTTCAGGAATAATGTCAGCTAACAAAGCTCGACCTACAGTCGTACCCACCATCTGGTAATTTCGATGCCCCTGGGCGTCAATCGACTCGAGACGAACTTTGATCTTGCTATGTAGTTCGACTTCGTCATTCTGATAGGCTCGAGTGACCTCTTCGAAATCGGTAAACGTTCGGTTCTCGCCCCGACCATTGACCTTTTCTCTTGTCAGGTAATAAAGACCGAGTACGACATCCTGGTTCGGATTAATAATCGGCTCACCGTTGGCAGGTGACAAGATGTTGTTGGTCGACATCATAATTGCTCGAGATTCAAGCTGAGCCTCAAACGTCAATGGCACATGTACGGCCATCTGATCTCCATCGAAGTCAGCATTGAAAGCGACACAAACCAAAGGATGGAGCTGAATCGCCTTACCTTCGATCAATACCGGCTCAAATGCCTGGATACTAAGGCGGTGTAACGTCGGTGCACGATTGAGCAGCACTGGATGTTCTCGAATGACGTTTGGCAGAACTTCCCAAACTTTGTAATGCTCCGCATCCACCATGTTTTTAGCCATCTTTGTGGTAGGCGCATACTGTCGTTTAGCTAGCTCGTTGTATACAAACGGGCGGAATAGCTCAAGTGCCATGCGTTTCGGTAAACCACACTGATGAAGTTTCAAAGTGGGTCCAACGACGATGACTGAACGTCCGGAATAGTCGACACGCTTACCTAGTAGGTTCTGACGGAACCGACCTTGCTTACCTTTAATCATGTCCGACAGAGACTTGAGAGGTAGCTTATTGCGGCCAGTGGCTGCTCGGCCACGTCGACCGTTATCCAGCAACGCGTCTACTGCTTCTTGAAGCATTCGTTTTTCGTTGCGTTGAATGATCTGCGGGGAGCGAAGTTCCATGATCCTCGCCAAACGATTATTTCGACTAATAACTCGACGATACAAATCGTTCAAATCAGAGGTCGCAAATCGACCGCCTTCCATGGGGACGAGTGGGCGCAATTCCGGCGGCAACACGGGAAGCGTCTTCAGTACCATCCAAGCTGGGTTGTTCCCGGACTTGATAAACGCATTCACCAACTTAAGTCGCTTGGTGATTTTGCGTCGAGTACTTTCCGAGTTTGTCTCCTCCATCTCGATTTGAAGTTGCTGCTGCAGTTCTTCCAGATCGAGTGTTTCAAGTAATTCCTGGACGCCTTCGGCGCCGATATTGGTGCTGAATACTTCTTCTCCACCCCACAATTCTCGAGCTTCCTGAAGTTCGTCATCCGTCATTAGCTTTCGTAGCGGAATCTGTTCCGGAATAGTGGTCTCGGTTACCACATGCTGATCGAAATAGATAATGCGCTCGAGTTCTTTGAGGTCCATGCCGAGCAACAATGCCATTCGAGATGGAATCGACTTCACGAACCATATGTGAGATACCGGGCTGGCTAGCTCGATGTGCCCCATCCGTTCCCGCCGAACTTCCTTGGTAGTTACTTCGACGCCGCACTTTTCACAGATTACGCCGCGATGCTTAGGTCGCTTGTACTTCCCGCACAGACATTCGTAGTCATTGATCGGCCCGAAAATTTTGGCACAGAACAGGCCATCCCGTTCTGGTTTCAACGTTCGGTAATTAATGGTTTCCGGCTTCTTTACCTCACCGTAGGACCATCGTCTAATTTCCTCTGGTGAAGCTAATCCGACGCGAAGGGCGTTGAAATCTTCAACAGCCTTTACTCGGTTGTTAGGAATTAACCAAGGTGCCATGTCTTATCCCCCCCCTAAACGTTTTCTAATTCAATGTTCAAACCAAGCGAACGTATTTCTCTACGAATTACGTTGAATGATTCTGGTATACCAGGTTTCATGCGATAGTCACCATCCACAATATTGCTGTAAACCTTCGCTCGACCATCTAGGTCATCTGACTTGAAGGTCAACATCTCCTGTAAGGTGTGTGCGGCTCCATAGGCTTCCAGCGCCCAGACTTCCATTTCCCCAAATCTTTGACCACCTAACCTGGCTTTACCACCTAGTGGTTGTTGGGTTACCATGCTGTATGCACCGGTAGACCTTGAGTGCATCTTGTCGTCTACCAAGTGGTGCAACTTGAGCATGTACATGTAGCCGATTGTGACCGGACGATCAAAGGCTTCACCAGTACGACCGTCGTATAGCGTCGTCTGACCATTCTCTGGTAGACCAGCCTTTCGTAACAAATCCTGAATGTCAGCTTCTTTAGCACCATCAAAGATAGGAGTCGTGATACTCAGTCCTTTTCTGAGATTGCCAGCTAACTCAACCAATTCCTGATCCGTCAACGAATCGATATCTTCGTGATGACCTTCGGTTTTGTTATAGATGTCATTGAGATAAGCCCGTAGTTTCGCAACCGACTGCTGTTGGTCCAGCATGTCACCGATCTTTTGACCTATTCCCTTAACAGCCCAGCCTAATTGGGTCTCAAGTACTTGGCCAACATTCATTCTGGACGGCACGCCAAGTGGGTTCAAGACGATGTCAATAGGCTCACCGTTTTCGTCATAAGGCATATCTTCCACCGGCATGATCACGGAAATCACGCCTTTGTTGCCGTGTCGACCGGCCATTTTGTCCCCAGCCTGGATGCGCTTCTTAGTCGCCAAGTAAACCTTGACTTCCTTTAAAACACCTGGTTGGAGATCGCTACCTCTTGAGAACTTGGCTTGTTTCTCATCTCTGAGTTTTTCGTGCTGTTCACGAAGTTTCCTCAGATCGCTCTCAACCGTTTCCAGCATGCGGTTCAGCTGGTCATCTTCCATCCGAATCGTGAGCCACTCATCGTCGTCCATAGCATCCAAAATGGCTGCTGTGATCGCACGACTCCCGTCATAGCCAGGGATGCTCACTGCCTTCTGGTTCAATATAGCCTTTCGTATGGAATCGAAACTCGATCGTTGATAAATCTGATACTCATCTGCGAGATCGTTTTCGTAAGCAATCAGAGCTTCTTCTTCAATTTCATAAGCACGTTCATCTTTGTCCACGCCTTCTCGAGTGAAGACGCGTACCTCAATAACGGTACCTGAAACACCCGAAGGAACCCGCAAAGAAGTGTCTTTTACGTCATCAGCTTTTGCACCAAAAATGGCTCGCAAGAGCTTTTCTTCGCCAGTTGCCTGAGATTCTTCTCTAGGAGTCACCTTGCCGACGAGAATATCGCCTTCCTTAACTTCTGCGCCCAATCTGACAATACCACACTCGTCGAGCTGACTGAGTGCTGAATCATTCACATTAGGTATATCTGCAGTAACTTCCTCATTCCCCATCTTCGTTTCTCGAGCCGTACATACTTCCTCGAGAATGTGTATTGAGGTGAATCGATCCTCTTGAACGACACGTTCAGACACCAGGATCGAATCTTCATAGTTAAAGCCATTCCACATCATGAACGCGATTCGGACATTTTGTCCTAAAGCGAGTTCACCAAGATCTACTGATGGACCATCTGCCAGGACGTCGTTCGCTTCGATCCGGTCACCTTCTTTAACAATCGGACGTTGGTTGATACAGGTATCTTGATTGGAGCGCTTGAATTTAGTCAGGTTGTAAATGTCAATGGCATCCGTCACACCCTTTGACGCTTCGGGATCGACTCGAATCACGATTCTTCCCGCGTCCACCAACTCTACAATGCCTGGTCGTTTAGCGGTTACGCATACACCTGAATCCCGCGCGACATAACCTTCCACCCCGGTTCCTACCAAAGGCGCCTCTACCTGCACAGTAGGCACAGCCTGCCGTTGCTGGTTAGAGCCCATGAGCCCTCTGTTGGCCTCATCATGCTCAAGGAAAGGAATTAATGCTGCGGAGATCGAAACGATTTGCTTCGGCGATACATCCATGTACCTCACTCTGTCACTAGATCGACGTGTGAATTCACCGTCCACCCGGACATCTACACGATCTTCGGCAAACTCACTCACATCCGTGATGGGTGCGTTGGCTTGCGCAATAGGGTGTTGCCCTTCGTCCATGAACGATAGATATTCGATCTTGTCACTGACTTCGCCTTCTTCTACCACACGAAACGGTGCTTCTATGAAGCCATGCTTATTGGTTCGTGCGTGGATCGTGAGACTACTGATGAGACCAATGTTGGCACCTTCAGGTGTCTCAATCGGACATACTCGACCGTAATGGGAGCGGTGCACGTCACGTACTTCGTATCCAGCATGTTCGCGGGTAAGACCACCTGGTCCCAATGCCGATACTTTCCGTTTGTGCGTAACTTCCGCCAACGGATTAGTCTGTTCCATAAACTGCGACAGCTCATGGCCACCGAAAAATTCCTTGACAGCTGCGGCTATAGGCTTTGTATTTATCAAATCCTGAGGCATTAGCTTGTCTGCCCAAGCATTTGAAAGTCGGTCTTTAACCGCTCTGTCTACCCGGCGTAGCCCACCGCGAAATGCGATCTCTGCCAATTCACCGACCGACCGAACTCGCCTATTTCCTAGGCTATCGATATCGTCGACTGTTTCCTGTTCGGTGTCACTTTCCTCGTCTGGCACTTGAACCACTTCGAGCAGCTTCTTGAGTACGCCAATAATGTCGTACTTATCCAGAACGTTTGGATCTAGATTGGTCTTGAAAACTGCCTCTACTTTGGGATCGGCCATCTGCTGCAAGCGTTTAAGTGCCGCACCATACAGCGCATCTCCGGTCTGCGCGAGGTGATTCCCGTCCTGATCCTGATATGTGAATTTACAGGTCAAGCCGCGGATATATACATCCGGATCTAACTGGTGTAGATTCACGAGTACGTCAATTTCACTGACTTGAGACTTCCGCAGTTGGGTGACGACATCTGGATTTAATTTTCTCCCTTTTCGGAGAACGACTTTGCCTTCAATTTCGACATTTTCCTTCGCCGTCAGAAGCGACAGGTTGTTTTCTTCTTCCCATCCCAACCTACGGTTGAACTTCATGCGGCCTACGCCAGAAAGCTCATACTTCTCTTGCGCGAAAAACGTTCTAGTGAATAAGGTCTGCGCAGACTCCAAAGTAACTGGTTCGCCCGGACGCAACACGTTATAAATCTCAACCAAAGACTGTGCCTTGGAGTTCTTTGGCTCAGTGTCAGGATCTCTTCGTAAGGTGTCGGCAATAAAGGATCGATCTTTAAAACCACTGATTGCGAGTGTTTCGAATTCATCGACACCCCAATCTCGCATTCGGGTAATGTGGTCCGTGTTTAGAACAGTGTTACATGGAAGCAACACTTCACCAGACTCGATATCCTCAATGTTCTTAGCCAAGATCAGCCCGTCAAAGAAGCTGTCTGGCACCTGAAACTTTCTATTCTTATCCGTCAGTCCTTTCAATCGATTGATCGCTCTTCGATTCACGCGATCTCCGGCATTGCAGATAATCTCGCCTTCTTCGTCGAAATAATCAATGCGGGCAGTTTCACCACGAAGATGATCGGGGTCCCACTTTGAATATCGGAGTTTTCGCTCACCACGTGACTCAAACTCAAACGTGAATGTTTGATAGAACTCATCAAGAATGTTTTGATCCGACAAGTCCAACGCCCTGAGCATGTGCGTCACATGCAGTTTCTTCTTGCGGTCAATTCGAACAAACACATACTCTTGCTGATCTCGATCGCGACCCGAACGTGCCTGACCAGATCTTGTCCTTCCGCTATCCGGCGTTCGCCAATTAGCTGTATCGGATAGCCCTTTGATGTATCTCGAGTGCAACTCGGAGAGTTTCTCAATCGAGCTTGCTTCTTCTGCCGAATGCTCCTTTGCTAATTCCGCTTCAATCGCCTCAACGTAGATCGCATCTGAGTCATCTTCCTTTTGACCATGGATTCTTCGCTGTGCGTCCTTTTCCTCTTCTTCTCGGAGCATTGGCGGTGGTTCATGCGCGGACATGAAATTAACAATATCCTGAGGTATTACACCTTGTTCGGTCAGTTCGTCGGTGATCTGCTCTGCAGTGTTTTCATTGATAAACAATGTCTGCAAATCAGTTATGCCGTATTCCCGCGCCAGCTCTAGCGTTGAAGGAGAGATCATCTCCCCTGCTTCAAGGATAACTGAATCATCTTCTGGATTTATGATCGATTCAACAACCATCTGATCAAGTAGAAACTCTTCTGGAACCTTGATTTCATCAAGCTTCTTCATCCTTGATACGTGATAGGAGGTGAAAACTGTGTCCGCACGCACGATGTTCCGGTTGCTGTCACCTTTGACATCCATCGGGCAGACCCGTCCTAACAGACGTTCTGGGTCGGGTAAGTCGAGTATCGCCAACCCACCCTCAATCAAGGTGTAGTTGTCATGTGCGATGGTTTCGCTTAAGACTTTCGAGAAATCACCTGAGTGCTGATTTAACAGCACCTTTACTGCTTGGAAATACTCGTGCTGTTTTCTTGGGATAGCACCCGCTTCATAAGCATCTTCTACACCGCTTGCGGCTTTGATCAGGCCACTAAGAGTTTTCGCGTACCGTGAACGATTAATGTGTATCGTCTTGAATTCTGCGATTTGAGCGTCGCGGATTCGTCGTAGGAAGCCTTCATCAAGGGAGTTGCCTTGTTCTACGATCACCTGGCCTGAATCGGGGTCCAAGATTTCCTCAGCAACTTGTCGGTAGTGCAGGAACTCTTCGGAGACCTCTATACGCTTTTTTTCGATGGAACATTTATTTAGTCGCTGTGCATGTTTCTGTGTGACTAATGCACCTTGTGCAACAATGACTCGATCATTGTCATCAAACAAATCGACAGGTGCTTCTTCTCCAACATAGCGCTCTGCATCGTCGATATGCCAGTAGAAAGAGTCTTCGTCCTGGACAAAAATTTCGTCCGTTCCGATATATTTTTCGATCAACTCGGTTTTCGGTATGCCTAAACCAGACATCCATTCGCCGACCTCACGGACAAAGCGAGCATTTTCATCTTTGCGATGTCGATCGCGTTCTCGTCGATCGGTGTCTTCTTTGACTTCCCGTTCTCGTTGTTGGCGTTCGCGATGCTCCTTGGAGTCAAAACCAAGTTCGAAATCCAGCCACGAACCGATCGCGGGAATTACTCTGGCACTAAAAACTTTGCGGTTCGCATAGGTCTTACCGTCGTCGTGCATCATGTAAACACCGGGTGAACGATGCAGTTGCGAAACCACGACACGTTCAATCCCTTTAATAACAAAGGTACCATTCGGCGTCATCAATGGGATGTCGCCAATAAATATCTCTTGATCGATGGCTTCCGCGATTCGTCGTTCTTTTGTCTCTCGGTCGTAGTGCAAGAGCCGCAGGACCACATGCAGTGGTGCTGCGTAATTAATACCGTGGTGGATGCACTCCTCCCAGGTAAATTCAGGTTCTAGGAGCTCATACTTCACATAGTCCAGTGCTGCTTTCTCGTTATTACTAACGATAGGAAGTACCGCTCGAAAACCTGCGTGTAGTCCGATGTTCTCCCGCTTGTCGGCAGATACATTGGCTTGCAGGAACTGCTTATAGGAATCGAGCTGGATGTCTAGCAGATTCGGAAACGGCATGGTTTCACGCAATCTACCGAAATTTTTACGAATGCGCTTCTTTTGAGTAAAGCTATACGCCATTCAGTACCCCGGAAAATAGAATAAAGGAATCCCCATCTGGGTCGCTGGACCCAGCGCAATAGGGAGTGTGTTGTGTAATGTGGCTTTCAGCCTGGTTATTTGACCTCTACAGTCGCACCAGCTTCTTCCAACTTTGCTTTGACTTCTTCGGCTTCGTCTTTGGAGATGGCTTCCTTTACGGCTACAGGCGCACTTTCCACCAAATCCTTGGCTTCCTTCAGACTTAGTTCCGCTACACCGCGCAATGCTTTAATAACCTGAACTTTACCTTCACCGAAGCTTTGCAGTACCACATCGAATTCAGTTTGCTCTACGGCCTCTTCCGCTTCTCCAGCATCAGTGGCGGCAGGGCCAGCAGAAACGGCAACTGCGGCAGCCGTCACACCGAATTTTTCTTCCATCGCCTCAACAAGCTCGACTACTTCCATTACGCTCATGTCAGCGACTGCTTGAATAATCTCGTCTTTTGAAAGACTCATGGTCTATTTCTCCAATTTATTGCTAAACGTTTGCATCCGACCCGTAAAACTAAGTTTCGGATGACTTTTGATCCTTGACTGCTACTAAAGTTCGAACTAATTTCGAAGGTACTGCATTTAAAACCTGTGCCAACTTGCCTACCGGGGCTGTCATCACGGAAAGCAGTCGGGCAATGGCTTCTTCTTTGGTCGGAACGGATGCGACCCTGTCCAAGTCGTTGGGATTGACCCATCGACCTTCTAGAGAAATACCTTTTATCTCTAGCTCAGGTAGCTCCTTCATCACGTTCTTTAATAAACGCGCTCCGGCACTTGGATTTTCTTGACTAAAGGCAAGTACCACTGGGCCTTGTAGCGACTCTTCTATACAAGTGTGCTTTGAACCTTCCAACGCGCGTCGAATCAAGTTATTCCGTACCACGCTCAGCTTGACACCTTCGTCTCTTGCTTGGCGACGCACTTGAGTGAACTGATTCACCGTAATACCGCTATAGTCGGCGACGATCACACTTGTACTGCTCTCAAGGGCAGTTTTAGTGTCTTCGACTATTTCGCTTTTTCGAGCACGAGTTAAAAACATAAAAATCTAGACCCTTAACGACGCTTCGTCGACCTTGACACCTGGTCCCATGGTCGTAGACACTGTGATTCTCTTTAGGTAACGGCCTTTCGCTTTTGGTGGCTTTACCTTTTTCAACTCTGTGATCAATGCTTCAATGTTTTCCTGGACATGATTTTTGTCCTGCCCAACCATACCCACGCGGGTATGTACAACTCCGCCTCGGTCTGTTCGATATTGAACTTGGCCGCTCTTTGCATTCTTTACAGCTAACGCGATATCATCAGTCACAGTACCCGTCTTCGGGTTAGGCATTAGACCTCTGGGACCAAGGATTCGACCTAGTTGCCCAACAACTCGCATCGCATTTCGCGCTGCAATTGCAACGTCGAAATTCAATTCACCAGCCTTGACTTGATCTGCCAAATCATCCATACCCACCAAGTCAGCACCCGCTTCTCGAGCTTCATCGGCCTGTGCCGCATCTGCAAATACCGCGACTCTGACTTGCTTGCCGTTACCGTGCGGAAGTATCGTTGCACCACGAATGTTCTGGTCAGTTTGCTTCGAATTGATGCCCAGATTTATGGCGATATCAATGGACTCTTTCATCTTTGAGGTTGCAAGTTCCTCAATCAGTTCGAGTGCTTCATCGATCGTATAGTCCTTCGTTCGATCAACTTTCTCTTGGGCAGCCTTTACGCGCTTCGATAACTTCGTCATTAGATTCCCTCGACGTCAATGCCTGCACTTCGTGCACTGCCTGCGAGTGTACGAACTGCGGCTTCCATTTCCGCCGCTGTCAAGTCGGCTTGTTTAATTGATGCTATTTCCTCTAACTGGGCACGTGTGACCGTACCTACCTTTAATGTATTGGGTGTACCGCTTCCTTTTTCAATGTTCGCAGCTTTGCGAATCAGGAAGGAAGTTGGTGGTGTCTTCGTGATATACGTGAAACTTCGATCGGCATAGACCGTGATTTCCACCGGTATGGGCATACCTTTTTCCATCCCTTCGGTCTTGGCATTGAATCCTTTACAGAATTCCATGATGTTCACACCATGTTGACCTAAGGCCGGTCCTACCGGTGGACCCGCCTGTGCTTCGCCGGCCGCGACCTGTAGCTTGATAAAACCAATTACTTTCTTTGCCATTACTTCATTGCCCAGCTGACCTCGGAGGGTCAACCAGGTTTCTAATCTCTGTAGTTATCCCTTCTCGACTTGCGAGAATTCCAAGTCAACAGGCGTAGACCTATTGAAAATTGATACCGCAACTGTCAAGCGACTCTTCTCGTAGTCGACCTTTTCCACGGTACCACTGAAGTCATTGAAAGGACCGTCGATCACGCGAACCAGCTCACCTGGTTCGTAGACGATCTTGTGAATAATGCTGTCACTTCCTTTCTCTACGCGGTCTAGTACTTCTCTGGCATCAGCATCTGAAAGCGGTGATGGCAGAAATTCCCGACCATTCGGGGAATCTGCGTGTTGCTTTGTACCGATAAATCCAGTAACCCTTGGTGTGGTCCGCACCAGCAAGGTAGTTGCTGCGCTAGGTCGCATTTGGACGAAGATGTAGCCTGGGTAGAAGCGCCGTTCAGTTTGGCGTTTTCTTCCACCACGCATTTCGACGACTTCTTCCGTGGGCACCAGGACCTCACCAAATTCGTCCTTCTCTTCGGAATTCTCTATCCGATCTCGAAGTGTATCTGCGATATTCTTCTCATGTCCTGAGTAGGCACCAACCACGTACCATTTCATCTCAGGTTTCACCGGTTCTGTTGCTGTATTATCCAAGAGCGCTTTTAATACCCCACGATAGTAGCGAGTCCAATCCCCAGAGGATGAGAGCTACAACCATCACCATTAAGATCACAATCATTGTCGTCTGAATAGTCACCTGACGTGTCGGCCAAACCACGCGGCGTACTTCTGCGCGCGCATCCTTCCCTAATGCCCAAAGAGCTTTTCCACGTTCAGTTTGTAATAGGGTAAAACCAGCCGCCGCCGCTACAACGAGCAACGCGATTACACGAACCAGTAGTGATTCGTTCTGGAAGTACCAATTACCAAAAATACCACCAACAACTAGGCTAATAACAACTAACCAGTAGAGCCGATCCAACCCTACTTGAGTTGCTGTTGGTTTTGATCTAGATTCAGTCGCCAATGCTACGAAATTTTACTTAATTAAATTTTTGTGGATGGTTGGCACGCCAGGAGGGAATCGAACCCCCAACCTGAGGTTTTGGAGACCCCTACTCTACCTATTGAGCTACTGGCGTACAGTGGATAAGTACCCTACCCGCTCTTAAAAAGAACGTTGAGGCTAAATGAACATACCGATTCATGTTCAATTGTGCAACAAAAAGCTCAATTTCAATAATCGCAAAACGTGGTGCTCACAATCGGATTTGAACCGATGACCTCTTCCTTACCAAGGAAGTGCTCTACCTACTGAGCTATGTGAGCAACCGATAATCGACAGCGCCACCCTACGTCTGTTCTCTATGTCAGCCTAATCACAACTGGTGCGGGTAGCGGGAATCGAACCCGCGCCATCAGCTTGGAAGGCTGAGGTTCTACCACTGAACCATACCCGCAACGCATGAGATTGATTGATGACTTTTAATGTTGGTGCAGGGGGAAGGATTCGAACCTTCGAAGGCTACGCCGTCAGATTTACAGTCTGGTCCCTTTGGCCGCTCGGGAACCCCTGCACGAGCTTTATTTTTGTTTTGCACTCTTGTTTTTTAATGCATACAACTGGTGCCGCCACAAGGAGTTGAACCCTGGACCTTCTCATTACAAGTGAGCTGCTCTACCGACTGAGCTACGGCGGCGATATGTGGATAAATTCTAATTGTGTCCGGCCAGGACGTGTTTTGAGCTCGCACAAGGCCAGTTTCGTTGAAAAAGACAAACTTTAAAAAGCATTGTTCACTCTAGTGCGAGTTCTAGACCTTCAAATACAAGTGATGGTTTCAGGATTGAAGGAAATTTCAAGTGTTGTTGGATAACTTCAGCGTCTCCTCCTGTTAAGAATACTTCTGGCTTTTCACTGGCGTGTCGATTAAATACCGCATCGATCATGGACACACACATTAGCACCGCACCGTTGTGAACTGCATTACGAGTGTTCGACCCAAATTCGAGGGTATCGGGATTTTCTAGGTATTGAACCTGAACGCCTGCCGTGGACTGAGCAAGCTGTTCTTTCATCGTACTCAAACCAGGGACTATGAAACCTCCCTTGTGTTGGCCATTGGTCTTAACGAAATCCACTGTAAGTGCCGTGCCGGCGTCCACAACGATACAGTTGGACTTACATGCATTCCAAGCAGCGACAATAGCAAGCCAACGATCAACACCAAGTTGAGTGGGATTATCGTACCCATTCATCACGCCTTTCAATTCGCTTGAGGAACGCGCAAATTCTGGAGTACATTTAAAGCGCTCCCTACATCGTTGACTTAGCTCTTCCTCATTCCCTCGTACGCAGCTGATTCGGACGCGGGAGACACTGTGTTCTAGCTGAGGTAACTCAGCTTGGGTGGAAAAGCCGCTAACCTCCCCACAGCGCCACTTTAGCCTCCGGTTGCCTATGTCCATATCAAGACAAGCTGAATACTTCATGACCTTCGTACAGAAACGTCGCCTCCTACCACTCTCTGGACGCCAGTCTCCGTTTCAATACACAGCGCACCAGATCTATCAATTCCCTGACTGAGACCCACAATTTTCTCATTCGCGCCCTGCACCTCAACTGCTACGCCGGCTAGCGCATCTCGCCTTTGCCAATCATCGATGAACCCACCGAATCCCACATCTTCAAAAAGACGAGCTGAGGAGATAAGCTCACTCAACAGCACACCCACGAGCTGATTGCGGTTGATTTCACCTACTACATCGGAAAGGGCAATTGCTGGTACCCCCGAAGCGTCGATGTCTTTGGGTGCAACCTCTACATTCAAGCCGATGCCCAACACCAGCTTTGCGGGCCTAGTAGGCTGTAGCAGATCAATCAAAATACCACCTAGCTTCTTGCCAGTTATATAGATGTCGTTCGGCCACTTCAGTTGAACCGATGGGACTTTTAAAGACTCCAGTGTATTTGCAACTGCCACGCCGATTACAAGACTGATTGTGCCGACACTCGATACTGGAACATCCACGACTAAACCGATGCTCAGCATTACATTTCGAGCATAAGGGCTTACCCATCGTCGTCCTCGCCTTCCTCGCCCCTGAGTCTGCATTTCAGCTAGTTGCACATGACCTTCTATCGACTCATTTTTAGCGCGATCAATCAGCAAGCTATGCGTACTCTGAGTACACGGCGTGATCTCGATCCGAGACAACCAGGACTGTGCTTGTGCAGACATGTGGCGCAGGATCTCATCTTTTTCGAGCAGGTTTAAACCCTCAGGTACCGACACAGTATTTAGCTCGGATTGATACTTGAATCCATATGCAATCAGATCGTCAATGCACTCATGGTCAAGCTCAGAAGTGCTCAATGAACCTCTACCAGCGAGTTTGTTTACGAAGCTCTCAATTTCA
>MKWU01001384.1_pt1 | contig 42094 bp, 32 predicted proteins | sample 809101 | NCBI WGS metagenome assembly MKWU01 (sample SAMN05860141, study PRJNA318959) | sponge metagenome | host: Aplysina aerophoba | place: Slovenia: Piran, Adriatic Sea, Gulf of Piran | collected 2013-05-07 | reverse complement strand
CCGATCGAATACGGAGACGGCGACCTGGTGCGCAAGGTGATGGCAGAAGGGTGGGTGAGCTTCAAGGGCTACGCGTTCAAGGTGGGCCGGGCGCTCCGGGGGTATCCGGTAGCGCTCCGGCCAACAGAAGACGACGGCATATGGGGTGTCTGGTTCATGACACACCCCATCGCCGACGTGGATCTGCGCGGCCCTGAACCGCAGGTCACAAGGTGCCCGGATGTGTAAAGTATGTCTCCGAACACCCGTAAACCATGTCTCCGGTCTATACAGTCCCAAGGGGAGGGGGAGACGACGAGCACCTAGCGGCGCCACTCAGCGATGTTCCAGAGCTCGCTGTCCCAGCCGTTGATACGGACGCCCTGGAGGGTGTTCAGGTGCGCGGAGACCAGGCCGCGGTTCACCAGTGGAATCTCGAAGTAGCTCTGCACGTGCAGGTCGTTCAGGCGCTTGATGAGCGCCGCACGCTCCGGCCCGGCCTGTGCATCGGCGAGCTGGGCGTAGACCGCGTCGTACTCGGGGTTGCAGGAGCGGGCGTTGTTACCGTCGGCCCAGTTGTTCTCCCGCGCCTGGATGTGGTCGCAGAGCCGACTGAACAGGTATTGCTGCGGATCGATGCCGGAATCGGTCGCGTACATCTGCACGTCGGCGAAGAACCTGCGATACGACTCTTCAGCGTTCTCCACCGGGTCGCCGCCGAAGAAGAGCGCCGCGTCGTGGTGCACGATCCCGGTCTCGATGCCTATCCGGCTCCACCAATCGCGGATGAGCGCCTGCGTATCCTGCCGGATGGCGTTCGTCGAGGTCTGGTAGACGACGTGCAGCGGAACGCCGTTGTGTTCACGGATGCCGTCGCCATCGGTGTCGAGCACGTCGTTCTCATCGAGCAGGCGGTTCGCGCCGTCGATGTCCTGCTCGAGGCAGCTCTCATTGGCGGTTGAAGCGTAGGCAGCGGGGCCCGTGACGATGTTGCACGCAGGTTGTCCCGCGAACCCGTAGAGCCGCTCCGAGATGAGCGTGCGGTCTATGGCCATCGACATAGCTTGCGCGATGGGCGTGAAGGTGAGGAACGGGTGCGGGTTCTGCCCGTCGATGTACTCGGAGCGGTCGTCTCCCAGCGCAGGGTCGGGGTCCGTCTGGTTGGCGACGATGCGCTCGACCAGGCTGGCAAACGCCGAGACCACCGTGCCGTTGCCTCCCGCCTCCATGATGGCGAGCACTTCCGGGTCTATCTGCAGGTTCCAGGCATAATCGGCTTCGCCGGTCTCCAGCACGGCGCGAGCAGCCGACAGGGCATCGCCGCCGCCCACGAGCACGACACGGTCGAAGTAGGGCTCCGGGCCCCGATAGAACGGGTTGCGTTCGTATTCGGCTTGCTCGTTGGGCTCGAACGCGGTGATGCGGTACGGGCCGGTGCCGAGCGGAGCGTTGTTCTGAGCATCGCAGGTCGTGGCGGCTGCGCCGACGCAACCGGCGAACTGCTCCTCGCTGATGATGGGAGCGCTCGTGCTGACGAACGCGTTGTAGGGGTATGGCGTGGGAGCCTCGAACGTAATCTCGACGGTGAGCATATCGACGGCTTCCACCGAGGCGATGCCTTCGAATGCGTCGGCCCCCGTGCAGCCCGTCTCGTGGTCAGTGCAATAGCGCCACGTGAAAACCACGTCGCCGGCTGTCACGGGGCTGCCATCCGACCACTGCAGTCCTTCTTTCAGCGTCCACGTGACTGACATCAGGTCAGCCGAAACGCCGCCGTTCTCCAGCGTGGGTATCCCCGTGGCCAGCGACGGCACCAGATTGCCGTCGGGGTCGTACACGGCCAACGGCTCCAGCGTGACCGCGCCCGCGTCACGGTCCTTATAGCCGCCGGAGAGATAGGGGCTCGGTATAGACGGCGCCTGCCAGTAGAGGAGCGTCAGGACTTCCGCGCCGTCAACAGGTCCGGGAGGATCGGTAGGTCTGGGTTCATCCCCGGATCCGCAAGCGGCGAGGAGGAGGACAAGGGACACGAGGGCCGGGAAGAACTTCGCTGAACTACGCATGCAGAGGATGGGGGTCCTTTCCGTGGGTATCGCTCAGGAAGCTAAGGATACTCCACTGCGGTCCAGCGGCCGGAAGGGTGGGCGTAGTTCGCAGGACGGTCGCGCGGCACTGTAGACTCCGAGCATCACATCAGGGCAGATGCCGGATCAGGAGGCTGCTATGGGACGCCGTCAGGTCATCGATCTACCAGGAATGGGCCACCGCGCGCCGATCTCGCTCGGCGTACGGATCGACAACATCCTGTACACGTCGGGCATCAGCGGGCGGGACGCGGAGACAGACTCGATGCCGGAGGACGCCGCAGGCCAGGCGAAGTGCATGTTCCGCAACATCGAGCGGATGATGGAAGCGGCAGGCGGGTCCACCAGCGACATCATCTACATGCAGTTGCGCCTGCAAGACCGAGCGCTCCGGGAGTTCGTGGACCCCGAGTGGCTGGCGATGTTCCCCGACCCGGAGGACCGGCCCGCGCGGCACGCGGAGAACGCGGACCTCGGCGGGGGCATGCTCATGCAGTGCCAGATCATGGCAGTGCTTCAGTAGTAGGGCTGCCCGCCTCGGGTGCTCCTACATCGGCATAGAGGCCAGCGAGCGGTACGTTGAGCTGGGGCGGCGGCGCATCATCGAGGACTGCCCGATACTCAATCACGCCTATGAGGTGATGACGTGAAACGGTTCGAGTACATCAAGAAACTCGAGCGGGTGAGCGACGGCATCCACCGCCTGGCGGATGCGGCGCTGAACACCGACACGCTCACGCCGGAGCAGGACGAAGCCCTAGACGCCGCCGTTGCTCGGGTCGTCCTCTACGAGACTGAGGCTCGCAATGCGCCGAGCGCCCGGCTTGCGCAGTCGTTCGGCGAGCTGTGCATCGCCGCCGCCGAGGAGGTTACGCGCATCACTGAGGGCGTCCGCCGAAAAGGCAAGTGAAGAGCCGGAGGAGAGGCTGGGACTGTGATGCAGGAACCGCTGACCACCGGCACTTCATTCCGTATTGCGCCGATTCCGCCACGGGACGCCTACCGCAACGAGAAAGGTAACGGCAGAGCCCGGCCCTGCGCCGAGCGCCTCGACGACCTCGTCGTCGTAGAATGTCAGCCCCGTTGCGCCGAGTCCAAGCGCGTACGCCGCCAGGTAGACGCGACCAGCCCTGATGCTGGCGTCGAAGTGGGCCGTCCGGTAACCACGGGCGCCCCACCGGCTGACGACGGTCGGCATATCGGCGAGGAAGTACAGGTTCGCCGCCGCGTCTCCGCCCAGCGGCTGGTCCAGGTCCAGATGCTCGGCCAACTCCCGCGTCTCGGATACGGTGACCGGCTCCAACGCCTGCAGCGACGGCTGGTAGCGGTAGACGCCCTGCTCCAGACCCTCGACCGCATTGGCGATGACGTACAGGGCGTTGAACACCTCGCCGTCGTCAGCGCCGTCCGGTCCGGTGGGACGCCCAGCGGCATCGAGCATCGCAGCCAGCGCCGGAAGGCTGATGGGTTCCCGGGCGAACCTGCGCGACGAACCGCGCTGCAGGATGACGTCTTCCAGTGTTCTCGTGAGTGGCTCGGCTTCCCCAAGAGAGACTAGACCACCGTCTGACGAAGTGGGCCCTGGGGCTGGCATCGATCCACCCCTGACAGGAGCAGGGTCATGGAGCACGGTCGCTGCGTGCGCCTCGCGGATCAGGGGGTAGTCGATGGGGTTGCGGGAGAGCGGCACGACGGGTAAGTCCAGCCGAGTCGGAACGTCGACTGGGGACGTCTCGGGGCCAGCGCCCAGAGGCAGCAGCGCAACCGACACCTCAGTCTCCCCATCGACAACGATGAGGTCGTTTACCGGTGTGTCCGCATACCGCGTGACGAGGTCGGCCTTTACGCCGTTGGCGCGCGCCGCGGCAAGACTGTGCGCCAGGACTGTTCCGCAGTCCCAGAAGGCGTGGCGGTAGGTCCTGCTGCCATATTTCCAGGAGTTGCGCCAGAACGTGGACGTGTAGACGACGATCGCGGCGGGGGTGTGCGCCAATCCCGCCGCCTGCACGGCTACCGCACGGAAGTCTCCGTCGCGGAGCATGCGCAGGGTGTTGTCGTGCGCGCCGTACTGATACACACCGGCAGGCAGATCGGCGAGCGGCCCGGCGATGACATACAACTCGATGTGGTAGAGCGCGCCGGTGCACGCTGCGGCGCGAAAGTACATGTAGCCATTGCCCGCGCGGAGACGCTTCGTGATCCCGGCAGATAGCTGCAGGACGCTCGCCAGACTCGACAACGTCAACTCGGCATCGCCCACGACTGGGGAACCGTCGCCCGGAAGTGAATCGCCGACCCACACACCGGTCCGGGTCAGCTCGGACGGCAGCGGGGTCTCCGGAAGCGAAGCGTCGTAGAGCTTCCAGGGGCGGGGCATGTTCGTGAAGTCGAGCATATGCCCGCCGCGACGAACGCTCTCCACCGAGTGCTTGGTCGCCTCGTGGTAGGCGAGGATAGCCTCGGCCTCGGAACGGCTCTGCGTCACCTGCTCATCCGCTAGTGAACGACCGCGGCCTCGTAGTCGAGGGCGCCGGCCTGGTCCGTCGTGAAGAGGTCGTGCAGCATCATCCAGCGGTGCGTCCGCTCGAAGACCTCGACAGTGTACGGCTCGAACACGAGCCGCTCGCCGATGCCGCACCTTCGGATGTCCAGCATGGAGTGGTAATTCTCCGGGAGCTCATCCAGCAGGTAGTGCTTGTAGCGCTCGGGCTCGACGTCGATGTCGCGCTGGGCCCGTTGCAGAGCGCGGAAGTACTTCGCGGCGTCCTCGTCCGTCGCGGTGTCCTGGATGAGGAAGCCGATCATGAACGAGGTGTCGACCACCTTCCTGAAGCCTTGTTGCTCCAGCACGTAGGACGGTGTGCCGAAGACGTTGCCCGCTTGCACGCGGCGGTCCAGCAGCAGTTGCAGCCTGTCCAACGGTCCGCCAACGAACTGCAGTTCGACGTTCTCAGGTCCCAACAGGTGCTCGAGCGCCTGGAGCGCAGAGAAGTGGCTGCCCGAGTGGTAGCCGACCGCGACCGGCACGCCGGAGAGGTGCTCCGGTTCAGTGACGGGAGACTCGGGCGGCACCCATACGCCGGAGGGAGTGACCGAGTAGGCGTTCCCCCACATGCGACCATGCTGAGCGCTGGCGGCCATGCCCACCGCCCAGTGACACGCGGAACTCACATCGCAGGCCCGGCCCGCTGACATCGATTCGAAGGCGCCGCGCTTCACTTCATCGGGCGCGCCCTCAGTCGAGTTGACGGAGGGGTTCCGCGACCCTTCACCCGAATGCCGGAACTCGTAGTCCAGACCTTCATCGGCGAAGTAGCCGTTCTCCTCGGCTACCCACTCCTGAAGCCGGGAGTGAGGCTGGATGATGAATGTGCCCATGGCGCCCCTTCTGCGTGCTCCGAGGCCTGCGGTCGGCTGCAGCGCCATAGTACGACCGGGGCAACGCCTCCGCAAACGACGATGTTCCTATCGTCTCAGTGATACGGAATGTGGTGGCGCCGCTCTTGCATTTCCGGTACGCTCGCGCCGAACGAACGAGGAGGAACGGCCATGGGAACAGTCCTCTACCTGGGTACGCGGAACGGAGTGCTGACGGTCATCGAGGACGGCAGGAGCTGGGCCATCGCCAGCCACGATCTCAAGGGCTGGGAGGTCCCGGAGGTCGAGCCGTCGCCGGACGACCCCCGGTGCGTTCTCGCGGGGACGCGCGGGGACGGCGTGTGGCGCAGCGAGGACGTAGGCGCCCACTGGACCAAGCCTTCCTACGGCAAGGTCGCACCGGGGAAGGTGCGCTGCGTCACCATCGACCCGCACAATCCCCAGACCGTCTACGCGGGGTGTGAGCCCATCAGCATATGGAAGAGCGCCGACGGGGGAGCGTCATGGACCGAGGTCGAGTCCGTCCGGAACTTCCCGAGCGTCGCGGGCATGGGCTACCCCGTCCCCACCGTCGAACCCCACGTGCGCGACATCACCGTCGACCCCGACGACCCGAACACTATCTACGCCGCCCTCCAGGTGGGCTACATGCTCAAGACCACGGACGGCGGCGCGTCGTGGCGGCTGCTCGACAACGGCCTCGACGAGGACGTGCACGCCATCATCACCGACCCGCGCGACACCAGCCACCTCTACATCTCGAGCGGCGGCGAGGGGATGCGGTCCGGCAAAGCGCCGGGGCGCAGCCTGTACCGGAGCCTCGACGGCGGGGACAACTGGTTGCCCATCGCACTGGAGTTCCAGAACGAGTACTCGGTTGCCTTTGCCTACGACCCGTCCGACCCCTCTGTCATGTACTCGGCGGTGGCGAACGGCAATCCCGGCCAGTGGCGTGCCCGCGAGTCCGGCGCTGAAGCGAACCTCATCCGCTCCCGTGACGGAGGCGAGACCTGGCACGAGCTGAATGCAGGCGAAGAAGCGGTGCGCGGTTTCCCCGAGGCGATAGCGGTCGACCCCCAGACCCCCGGCCGCGTATTCCTCGCCACGCGCTCAGGCCGCCTCTTCACGAGCGACGATGGCGGCGACAGTTGGAGCGACCTCGGCGTTACAACGCCGGACGTCGCCAACATGAAGATCGCGCACGTTTAGCGCGGCTGCGGTACGGCAAGCTCCGGCGGCAGGTAGTTACGCGATGCAACGAAGCCGCCGCACGCCCTGCAGACGCCTGCAAGCAGACGGAACCCCGTGCCCGTGAACGGGGCATAGGGCGCGCCCAGGTCCGCCCAGTCCACCTCGACGACCTTTACGCCACGCGCAAGGCTCTCATCACAGCGACCGCAGGCCGGGGGAAGAGCGCCGATGGCCTGTGCCACCTGTGGGTCGGCCTCGGCTGCCTCCAGTCGTTGCCACCGCATTCCGGCGCGGCGCTCATCCGTTGCGGCGTCGTCCACGCTCCCATCAGAACCGAGTGTCACGCCGTACAGTTGCTGTGCGGCCTCGACCGACAGCAGCCCCGACGCCACGTCAGCAGTGACCGCGTTCGCCGGTCTTTCGAGCGGGTCGCCCCAGCCGCTGCCCCCTGCGCCGCTGCAGTACAGCACGTCACCGTCGCGGAGCGCGGTCCGCCCGAAGGACGGAGGAACCTCCGCGTCAGGTGCCGAGGTCACGTCCGTGTCCGTGGAACCTGCAGCGCGCGCCTGCCTGAAGACTTGCAGGACGTTAGCGCTGCCAGGGTAGCCGCCATCGAAGGGAGGACTGCTCGGACAGTCCAGCCCATGGCTGTGGAAGACGAGCGAACCGATCTCGTCGACGCCGTGGGGAGTGAGGCCGACCTCGATGCCGACTCCACCGCGCCGCAGACCGGCCCCGGCTGAATCGCGGCCCTGCCGCCGGAACAGGTAGAGCCACGGGTAGCGCAATTCATTGGTCTCGACGTTCGGCACTGTGACCTCGGGCTCGCTGCCGGAGCCGGTGTCGATGCCGTCCTGAGCGCCGCGAGCACCGCTGCCCTGCCCCAGTCCGCAGTCCGTGAAGACGCCCGCGAACCGGTTGCCCTGGGCGTCGAACGCGGCGAAGTCGAACAATGGCATGTGCGAGCGCCACGTCGTGATGGCGCGGTCGGGTATGCCACCATCGGCAAGCATCCTGCTGATACAGCTCGTGACCGCATGGAAGACGGCGTACGTGCCGGACGTCGTCCCCTTGCAGACGCCTGCCGGCCAATCGCAATCGACGAACGAGCCTCGCTCGGCCTGTACGTCGCAGACGCGCGCCACGCCCGCCGGGCAGAGTGGCACCGCATAGCCGAAGGTGGCCATAACCGCCCGCACCACGTATCCCTCCAGCGCGGGGCGCGTGACGTTGATCACCCCCGGCGCCTGCCGCGAGGAGCCGGAGAAATCGAACACGAGCGAATCTCCCTGCTTGGTGAGCGTCAGGCGGCATGCGTATATCTCGACCTGGCCGCGGTCGTAGTAGTCGAGGTAGGTCTCCTCCGACCACGACCCGTCGGGAATCTCGCGGAGGATGCCGCGTAACCGGGCCTCGACCGAGTCGATGATGCGCTCCATCATCGCCGTTACCGTATCGGGGCCGTAGCGCTCGGCCAACTCCATGACGCGCTGTTGCATCACGGTGTTCGCCGCGATCTTGGCTCGCAGGTCTATGGCGTTCTGGGCAGCGGTCCGGGAGCGGCGCAGCCAGTCGGCCTCGATGTCGCTGCGAAGCACGCCGCCCTCCACCATGCGCACGGGCGGCATGGGCAGCCCCTCGTCCCAGACCGACTGTGCGCCCAGTGAAACCTGTCCCGGCGTCGAGCCGCCGGCGTCGGCCACATGGATACCCGCGCCTGTCCATCCGAGCCGCTGCCCGTCCGCGAACATGGGCGAGACCACGACCGTGCAGGTCTGGTGCGGCGTCGCGACGTATGGGTCGTTGGTGAAGAACATGTCTCCGGGGTTGATGCCGGGGTTCGTCGCGCAGTGCTCGTCCACGTAATTGCAGGCGTAGCTGCAAGCGAGAGCGTGCGTCACGATGGTCGGGCCGACGACGACAGCCTCGCCCCTGCCGTTGAGCAGCGCGACGTTGCAGTCGTTCGACAGGGCGACGGTCGGCGAGCCGGAGATGTTCCGAAGCGATATGGCGCCCTCGTTCACGATGGTCACCAGGCGGTGGCGGAGGATCTCGAACGTAACGGGGTCGAGTGAGGTCATGCCGCTCCTCCTACACCGCGATCTCGAGGTTTGAGTATCCGTCGACCTCGACTGCCTGCCCCGCATGCACGACGACGGTCGTATTGGGCGACTCGACGATCAGCGGGCCCTCCAGCCTCGCTCCGGGCGCGAGGTCGGCGAGTGCGAACACAGGAGTCGCGGTGGGCTTCTCGTCGAAGTAGACGTCGCGCGTCGAGCTGGGTGCGGGCGCACCAAGCCCGTCGTTCGAGCCCTGCGTGAGCGTATGAGCGGCGGCGGGGAGCGTCGAGACGAGGTGGAAGGTCACGATCTCGGTCGGCGAACCCGCGACCGCACTCCCTTTGCCGAATGCCTGCTCGTAGCTTGCGAAGAACCGCGCAACGAGGCCGTCTGCCGTATCGTCCGGCGATAGCGGAACGCGTATCTCGTGCACCTGGTGACGGAAGCGCATGTCCACGAAACGTTGATAGCGGGCGGCATCCGGGTCGAGCGCGGCGGCCTGCCAGTCAGCCTGCATCGACGCCTCCATGACGGCGCAGGTCTCCTGTATCGCCTCGGTCCTGTACGGCTCCCGCATCGGTGCAGCCCTGGTCTGGTGACGGCGGAACTCTCCTGTGGCGATGCCGAATGCGGACTGCACCGGCGCATAGAGCGGCACGTAGACCTTCGAAACTCCCAGCTGGCGCGCGTACGCGCCCACGTGGACCGGCCCCGCTCCTCCGTACGCGAACAGGACGAAGTCGCGGGGGTCGTAGCCGGTCGAGATCGTCATCGTCCGCAGCAGGTCGGCCATGCGGGCGTCGACGATGTCGATGATGCCGAGCGCGGCGCGCACCGGGTCCATCCCGAGCGGGCGGGCCACCCGTTCGGTGATCGCGACGAGTGCCGCCTCCCGGTCAAGTTTCTGCCTGCCGCTCCAGAACGAGTCGGGGCCTATCCGTCCAAGCACGACGTTCGCATCGGTGACCGTCGGTTCCGTGCCTCCCGCGCCGTAGCAGACGGGGCCGGGCGTGGAACCGGCGCTGTTCGGGCCGACGTGGAGTTCGCCGAAGCCGTCCACGGCGGCGATGCTGCCGCCTCCCGCTCCAATCGACGTGACCTCGACGGTGGGGACGCGCAACCGGTGTCGCTCGACCACGCTCTCGCCGGAGAAGCGAGGCTGGCCGTCCACGATGAGACCGACATCGAAACTCGTGCCTCCCATGTCCGTACAGATGGCGTTCTGCACACCGAGGGCAGCCGCGAGGCGCTGCACGCCCATGACACCGCCAACCGGTCCTGCGGCCAGGCCGGTAACGGGCCTGCGCCGCAACTCCTCGCTGGCCGCGAGCCCACCGTTGGACTGCATCAGCAGCAGCGGCTGGCGCAGACCGCGTTCGCGCAGTCGCGCATCGATCTCGGCGAAGTCGCGTTCGGCGCCGGGGGCGAGGTAGGCGTTCATCAGCGTCGTGTTCGCGCGCTCGAATTCACCAAGCGTCGGCGCGATGTCGCTGGAGAGGTTCACGGGAAGATCGGGCGCCGCCTGCTCGATCAGTTCCCGTGCCCTCAACTCATGTGCGGGATTGAGGAACGACCAGAGGAACATCACCGCGATGGAGTCCACGTCCAGATCGTGAAGGTCGTTTACCGCCTGCAGCAGTCCCGCCTCATCGAGCGGCGCGACGACAGCACCGGTGGAGTCGACACGCTCAGAGACGCCGCGCACGCCGCCCTCCACGAACAACGGCTCCGGCTTGTTCCAGGCAGCCACGTCGTAGTGCAACTGCTCCGGCAGTCCTTCCGAGCGCGAGAGGACGCGGCCTATCCGCACCGCGTCCTCGTGACCCTGCGTCGTGATGAAGCCCACCCTGGCCCCACGCCGGGACACGACACGGTTGATGAGGCTCGTCGTGCCCAGCGCGAACACGCTGGCTTCCGAAAGCACGGCATCGACGTCCGTGTCCAGCCGATCGCAGACGTTGGCAAGCGCGGCGACGATGCCCTCTGCCAGGTTGGACGGCGTCGTGAAGGCCTTGTCCATCCAGACGCGGCCCTGGTCGTCCACGACCACGCAATCGGTGAACGTACCTCCCACGTCTATGCCAACGACGCTCCCCACGAGACCGCTACCCACCCCATACGGCGAGGATGTCGTCGAGCGCCACGAGGTCGGGCGCCAGCAGGGTCATGGCCGCCTCGTGCTGGGCCGGGTTCATCCCGGCTACACACTCCCGGGGGATGACGGTAAAGTAGTCGAGCGTGAGCGCGAACCGGGCGGTTGTCAAAATGCCGGAGTGGCTGGCAACACCGGTCAGCACGAGAGTTCGCGCCGAGAACGACCGCAGGAGCTTGTCCAACGGCGTGCCCTGGAACGCGCTGAACGCGTACTTGTCGACCTCGGCGTCGCCCGGCTGGGGCTCGAGCTCGTCGACGACGGCGTGCCCCCAACTCCCCAGCACAACGTTGGGCTCGGCCCCGCGTTGTCCGTTGGCGAGCAGGTGCCGCAGGTGCACGGGCGATTCGTCCGAAGCGTCCGGCAGGTGGCTCGCCCTTGTGTAGATGACACGCACGCCCGCGGCGCGAGCAGCCTGCGCCAGCACGCCGATGCACTCGACAGCCTGCTGCGTGGACGCTGCGAGCGACTCGCCGAGCTTCGAGAAGAGCTTGCCGCCCGGCGCGCAGTAGTCGTTCTGCACATCGTGGATGAGCAGGCACGTCCGCGACGGGTCGATCAGCTCCTCAAGCGTCTCGGGGATCTGCTTGCCGCCGACGTTCAGCATCTCAGCGCCCCGGCCTCGTCCGGCCCGCCGTCGCGCCGCCGTCCAGCACGATGACCGCGCCGTTGAGGTACGACGCTTCGTCCGAGGCGAGATACGCGACCAGCGACGCCACGTCTTGGGGAACACCGGTCCGTCCGATGGGGATGTGGGACGAGGACATCTCGCCGGTGGATTCGCGGTCGATCGAACCCGGAGCGATGCAGTTCACGCGTACGCCGAGCGGACCAAACTCCATCGCCATCACCCTTGTAAGTGCGATGAGAGCCGCCTTGGAAGCCCCATAAGCACCGCCTTCCGCATAAGGGGCGGTGCCGCTGATGGAACCGATGTTGACGATGACGCCGCTTCCCTGCTCACGCATCGCGGGCAGCACGGCGCGTGCGCCCAGCAGCGCAGCGTCGACGTTCACGCGGAAGGACTCCTGCCAATCGGCGAAGGGGATGTCGGCGAGCGGCGCGATGTGGCGGACGCCTGCGTTGTTGCAGAGCAGGTCAATGCGACCGAAGTGCACGAGCGCCTCGTCCATGACCTCGCGGACCCGCTCCTCGTCTGCCATGTCCGCCTCCATGACGTGCGCCGGCCGTCCTTCGAGCAGGCGCCGGGCGACATCACAAGCGTCGGGGTTGCGGTCGGCTGCAAGCACGTTCATCCCGTCGTCGAGAAGCCTCTGAACGATACCCAGCCCTATCCCTGCCGCGCCTCCGGTGACGATGGCGGCGCGAGGACGCCCAGCCGCCACGGCGGCCTACCGTCCCACGCTGGCGGGGTCGACGCCGGACGCGACGAGCGCGTCCCGGCCTATCTGGTCGAAGTGGAACCAGCGGATCTGCATCGTCTCGCGGAGCAAGCCCAGCACTGTCTCCTGCTTGGAGGCGTCGTCGGCGTACTTCGCAAGTATCTTGAGTGTCATGTCGCCGTGCCCGCCCTCCGGAAAGTCGGCCTTCTCGCCGGCCGACCAGTGGGACAGCGCCTCGTCGGGCAGGCCGAGGGGCTCCCACACCTTGCGGTTGAGCGAGGCGATGTTCCCGAGTTTCGCCACGGCGGGTCCTCGTGCCGCCTCCAGCCCGGCGACCGCTGCGAACGCCTCCAGCCACGGCCAAGCCCGGCTCGCGCGCTCCCAGTACGCCAGCGCCATCTTGGTGTACGGACGGCCCTTGTAGGCGTAGACGTAGTCCCGCTCGAACCCGAGGGCGACGGAGAAGTCCACCATGCTCTCGTAGTGGCCGGTGTCGATCGTCGGGTCGGTCACTTCCTCGACGTACATGTTCTCGATCATGTACTGCCGTACGTCGAGCGCCGGGCAGTTGCCGATGATGCTGCCGAACCAGCGCGGGAACTCGTCTGCGAAGACCGTGTGCTCCAGTGCAAAGACAGCCGCACCCTCCCGGCACATGTGCGTCTGCAGCCACACGTCGAAGGAGTTGTGCTCCTTCCATCGCGTCTCCCAGATGAGACGCGCCATCTGATCCTCGAACTGTTCAGGCGACGCTATCGCCATAAGCCCCACTCCCCGGTCGATTCTCTTCTGCCGGCGCGGCGGATTCTAGCAGTGCGGTCAGCCCTGCGCAGCGTCCTTCTGCCAGATGGAGCTCCACTCCTCCGTCTTGGGCACGACGGCCTCGTAGACGCGCAGGTGTTCCATCCGGTTCTGGGCGGGGTCGCGCACGACGTGTGGGGCTTCTCCGCCCTCCTCCACTTCACGGATGGCCCGGAGCAGGAGTCGCCGCGAGAGCGCGACAGGTTTGTCTGCGTAGCCGAGGTGCTCGACGGTGCGATCCTGTATGTCGCCCTGCGCTTCGACGGCGAACTTGTCCTGCAGCGCGAAGCTCGCCCCCATGCCGAGGAACGTTGTCCGTTTCATCTCAGCACGGTCCTGGCGGTAGCGGTTGGAGCGATCGCGGACGTGGGCATAGCCGGGGCCCATGTCAGAAAGAATGACTGGCCCGATGCGCTCCTTCGCAAGCGGAGCGCCCGGCGACACCAGCAGCATGTACTTCCAGTGATGGGTGTCGTCGATGGGTACCTGCCAGTTCACGCCGTAGAAGCCCGCCCCCACGGCCGTCCCGATCGGCGCGCCCGTGATGTCGGGCGGACGCAGCGCCGGGAACGCGACCGCTGCGGGGTAGACGTAGTTGGTGATGCGCACGTAGTCGTGGTTGTCGTCGAGGTCGCGCCCGGAGTAGATGCGGATGCCATAGTCGGTCTCCTCGACCTCGATACGGGGCGCGACATCGATGCCCGTCGCGTCCCACCGTACCCCGGCGTCGGCCACTTCGTCGGGCAACACGTAGTGGAGCGTGGCGAGATGCTGGGGGTCGATGTTGCCCTCGTGCCCGTGCAGGTAGTTGCACTCGTGGTAGAACTTGGTGACGAGGACGTTCTCCTCGGGGAGTCCCAAGCACTCGTAGTCAGGCAACTCCGGAGGCTCTCCCGGCCCCATGTAGGCGAAGACCAGCCCTCCGCGCTCGATGCACGGATACGAGCGGTGCTGCACCTTCCCGGCAAACTTGCTCCACTCCGGTTCGCCCGGTTGGTCGAGGCAGTTGCCGTGTACATCGAAGAGCCACCCGTGGTAGACGCAGCGCAGACCGCCGTCCTCGATCCGGCCGTAGCTCAGGTCGGTCCCGCGATGGGGGCAGCGTAGGCCGAGCAACCCCAAGCGACCGAACTCGTCGCGGAAGAGCATCAGGTCTTCGCCCATGACCCTCAGCGGCAGAGGCGACCCGTCCTCGGTCAGTTCCTCCGACAGCGCCACCGGCTGCCAGTACCGCCGGAGCAGGTTCCCGGCAGGCGTCCCCGGCCCTGTCCGCGTCAGCAGTTCGTTATCTTCCTGAGAAAGCATCGAGCGCCTCCTGTGAGAAGGTCTTGCCAGCAGAGTCTATTCCATTCCTCACGCATCGACAGCCGCGGCATGCCCGCACGAAGGAAACATCGTTCAACGCAGCCTTCCCGAACAGGAGTCCTTCACCTCTGCGTCGATGCTTGACGTTTCTCGTAGTCAAGTGTACCGTCGCTGCGCAGAAACCTCCCCGAAGAACCCGGCCTGACTCGGTCACCTAAGGAGTGCGGATGGCAACACGGAACAGACAGGTCGGCTACAAGGACCTGCGCGAGTACATGGACCTCCTCGAGCAGAAGGGGTTGCTGGTACACGTGACGGCGCCGGTTGACCTGGAGCATGAGATCGGGGCCATCCTCACCCGCTCGCTGGAACGGAAGGGTCCAGCCATCGTGTTCGACAACGTCAAGGGATACGAGGGCAAGCCTCTCGTAAGCAACATCATCTCGACCGTCGACCAACTCGCGGTCGCATTCAACTGCGAGCCGGAGCCGGACACGATGTACGCGATCATCGTCGACGGCCATAACAACCGCGTCCCTTCCGTCAACGTCGAGACCGGGCCGTGCAAAGAGGTGATCTCCACCGGCGACGACATCGACCTCTACGAGATGCCCACTCCCTACTGGCACGAACTCGACGGAGGACAGTACATCGGCACTGCGGCAGGTGTGGTCACGCGTGACCCGGACACGGGCATCATCAACATGGGCACCTACCGGGCCATGATCGTGGACAGGAACCACCTGACCATCTCCGGCCAACTCCGGAACCACGTCATGAGGAACGACGCCCAGGGCAAGCCAACCCCCGTCGCCATAGCGGTGGGTATGGACCCGCTGCTCTGCCTCGCCTCCGGCAGTCCGGTTCCCGTCGACGAGAACGGGCACATGGAATACGAAGCTGCCGGCGCGTGGCGCGGCGCTCCAACCGAACTCATCCGTTGCGAGACGAACGACCTGATGGTGCCGGCACAGTCGGAGTACATCATCGAAGGCGAGATTCCGGCCAACACGACCCACGTGGAGGGTCCTCACGGCGAGGCTGGCGGCTTCTACGGCCAGAATCTGGAAGCGTCGTTCATGACGGTCCACTGCATCACGCACCGGCAGAACCCGATCAACTACGGCGTAATCTGCCTTTTGGAAGAGGACTACCCGCGCTGGCTCTTCCGTTCGGGCTCCTTCGAGGCCCGGATCAAGAACGAGAGCGGGCTCACCAGCATCAGGCACGCCCACTTCCCCGAGATAGGCGGCCGCAGTTGGGGCGCCGCCATCATCGCGGCGGAGATCACCGACCCCGAAGAGCCTCTCCGCATCATCGACGCCGCCTGGAAGATCGTTCCGAACCGCTGGGTGATCGTGGTCGACGAGGACTGTGACGTACGGAACTGGAACGACGTGACGTGGAGGATAGTCACCAACGTCCGATGGGAGCAGGACTTCGTCAAGGGCAAGGCATACCACCCGAACCTCGGCCAGACTCAGGGCCGCCGCGGGCGGAATATCGAGTACGACATCGACTCCGACGTCCCGGACCCAACGGGCATCAACGCCTCATTCAAGTTCAAGTTCGACAGCCTGCCGCCCATCAACAAGTCGAGCAGGGAGTACATGGCAAAGATCGCGGCTCGCTGGCAGGAGCTAGGCCTGCCGTAGCCAGTCGTTCAGAAACCGCGGCGCGCCTGGGGCACGCCCAATCCGAATCAAGGGAGGGATCCAAGATGAAGTGGACCAGACTCAGCATGGTATTGATAGGAGGCATCGCGGGTGCGCTGTTGCTCGTGGCGTGCGGAAGCGACCCCACGGCAACGCCAACGCCGGCACCACAGCCCACCGCGACGCCAACGCCGGCGCCGGTGGCACAACCCACCGAAGCGCCCGCGCCCGACCCGACAGCGACCCCGACGCCCGACGCCATGGCGGCGATCGAGGCGGAGAAGGCGGCGTTGATCGCGGCGGCCCAGGAAGAGGGCGAACTGCAGGCATTCTTCTGCTGCGACCTGGGCGATGGGACCGCAGACCACATCCAGGGATTCGAGGACGAGTACCGGATCAGGGTGGTCTTCTCAGGCGGCTCCTCCCGCGAGCAGGCGCCCAAGGTGCTCGCCGAGCGCGAGGCAGGGCAGTACACGCTGGACGTCTGGTCAGGCGGATTGAACCCCGCGATCCCCACGTTGATCCCCGCAGGCGTTCTCCAGCCACTCAAGCCGCTGCTCTTCTTCCCTGAAGTGCTGGACGAGTCGGCGTGGTACGACAACCGGCTCCACTGGTTCGACCAGCCCGGCAACGAGTACGTGGTCGGCTGGAACGGCTCCGGAAGCACAGCCGGGATCGCGTACAACACCGACCTCGTAGACCCGATGGAGATCCAGTCGTTCTGGGACCTGCTCGACCCGAAGTGGAAGGGGAAGATCATCGCTCGCGACCCGCGTGAGGTCGGGAGCTCGGGCACCACCGCCTTCTACTACATGAACGAACAGATGGGTGGAGAGTGGCTCCAGCGGATGATGACGGAGATGGACATCACGCTGACAAGCAACGCCCGGCAGGCTGCGGAGCAGTTGGCGCTCGGCAAGTTCCACCTCTGCATGTGGGCGTGCGGCCGGGAAGTGCGAGCACTGGAGGGTGAGGGACAGCCGGTCGACGACGTGTTCCCGCACATCCTCGAGGAGGGGGCGAGCATCAGCCCCGGCGGCGGCGCCTTCTACGTGCTGGACAGCCCACCGAACCCGAACGCCCAGAAGCTCTTCGCGAACTGGTTCCTGAGCCGCGAGGGGCAAATCTTCGCGCAGAAGGCTAGCGGTTCGCAGTCGCTCCGCACGGACATCCCGCTGGACGGCGTCAACGAAGCGAGTATCCGCAACCCTGACGTCGACTACTTCATCCTGGGGAGCCAGACCGACTACCAGGACCAACTCGATTCGGCGCTCACGGTCGTCCGGGATGCGCTGGCCTCGGTAGGCAAGTAAACAGCCCCGCTCCGGGAGGAGCGGACGCAGGCTGTGCAGGGCAAATAGATGGCCGTGCCAACGCGTACAGGCGTGATGGGTACCCGGCGGACCCCCTGGGTCCGTCCGGGTACTGGCACGTTTGTGATGGCCCTGCTGCTCATCGTATTCGGGTTCTGGGTCTTCGCGCCCATCGCGGTGATCCTGGTCAACAGCTTCAACGTCGCCGGCATCAACCAGCCGACCGAGTGGTCACTCGACAACTGGCGTATCGCATTCTCCGAACCCGGAATCTTCGAGGCCCTCAGGAATACGTTCGTCGTCTATATCGGCTACAAGGCGGTCGGTTTTCCCATCGCCATTCTCATCGCCTGGACGCTGGCCCGCACCAATATCCATTGGAGTTACGGGCTCGAGTTCATGTTCTGGGTCTCATTCATGCTTCCGGGCATCTCCACCACCATAGGGTGGGTGTTCATGCTGGACCCGGACTTCGGGCTGTTCAACGTCGCGCTGGGCTACCTGCCGTTCATCGAGCATGGTCCGTTCAACATCTACAGCGTGCCCGGCATCATCTGGGTGCACCTGATGGGCAACACGATATCCAGCGCCGTGATGCTGCTGACGCCGGCGTTCCGGAACATGAACCTCTCGCTGGAGGAGGCCTCACGGGTTTCGGGAGCGTCGAACCTGCGCACGATGATGCGTGTGACCATTCCGGTGATGATCCCTGCCATCACCGTCGTGTTCATGCTGAATCTCGTCCGCATCTTCCAGTCGTTCGAGACAGAACTCATCCTGGGAACGCCCATCGACTTCTACGTCTATTCCACCAAGATATTCCAGTTCGTCCGGTTCTATGACCCGCCGCTCTATGGGTCAGCGACGGCCCTTGCGAGCGTGGTGCTGGTCATCATCGCGTTCATCGTCCCCCTGCAGCGCTGGCTGACCACACGGCGGAACTACGCCACCATCACGGGCAGCTTCAAGCCGGGACTCATCGACCTCGGCAGGATGCGGCCTGTGGTCTTCGGGCTCGTTCTCTTCCTCATCCTCCTGCTGACGGCGATCCCGGTGTTGATCCTGGTGGGCGGCAGCTTCATGACGCGCGTGGGCTGGTTCTCGAGCACACCCACCTACACGCTCAGCCACTGGCAGGACGTTTTCGCCAACCGCTTCTTCCTCACCGCGTTGAAGAACACGCTGGTCATCAGCCTGTCCACGGCCATCGTCAGCCCGATTCTGTTCTCGATGGTCGCTTACGTGCTCGTCAGGACGCGATGGAAGTGGAGGTCTGTCCTCGATGCGATCTTCTGGATGTCCACGGCCATGCCGGGCATCCTGTCCGGACTGGGCTTGCTGTGGCTATTCCTCGGCACCCCGATCCTCACCCCGCTGTACGGCACGCTCTACGCCCTGGTGCTGGTCGTCATCATGCAGGGCAAGCTGACCAGCACCCAGCTCATCAAGGGCGTATTCCTGCAGATGGGAGCGGATATGGAGGAGGCTGCCCGTGTGTCCGGAGCGGGCTGGTGGCGCACCTACTTCCGCATCTGGATACCGCTGCTGATGCCCACGCTCATCCTCATCGGCACGTTCAACTTCGTGATTGCCGCCGGCACCACCAGCAGCATCATCCTGATCGCCGATCGGGGGACGTACACCTTGTCTCTGCTGGCACTGGACATGATGACCAGCAGCGTGAGACAAGACCTCGAGGGAGCCGGGATCGTGAGCCTCTTCATGGTGGCCCAAACGGCGGGTATCGCCCTGATAGCCCGGAGGTTCGGGCTGCAATTAGGCGTCAGTCACACCCGGACGGCACGTGAAGCGGACCGCCCCACGGGATCCACAGCTCCTGCAGGAGCGATCCATTAGGCGGTCGGATCAGTCACAGGTTCGGGAACGGCAGGATGTCCCCGTACTTCTTCATCACGCGCTGCCTGAGCTCCCTGGGGCTTCGGCTCACTCCCGGGAACTGGTCCTTGCGATGGAACGGCCTGACCGCGTAGTAGACCGCGAGGCTGTTGGTGTGGTCGCCGGACTCCTTCTTGTCGGGCCGCGCTGAGACCAGCGGGTCCAGCGGTGTGCTCCACATCCCTCTCAGGATCTCGATGTCGGTCTCCGGGTCGCAGCGCGTCGTCATGGCCCAGAGCACCTCTTTCAGGTCCTCTGGATCGATGTCCTCGTCAACGACGACGATCCAGCGTCCGTTGCGCGTGTTCGCCGCGGCGGCCATGGCGGCCTGCTTCGCATGACCGGGGTACTGCTGCTTGATGGCAATAACCCGCATGTACGCGAAAGGCGTGCCCACTGCCACGACGTGCGAGACACCCGCGCGGGCAAGGTCAGCCGCGCCGCCGCGGCCAGCGCCCATGGGAAGACCTGTCTGTCGCGCGCCGGGCCACATCGGGGCCTGGCTCAGGATGATGGGGTTGTTACGGAAATAGACCGCTTTCACGCGGATGACCGGCTGCGGTTCGCCCGTGCCGAGGGTGCCGCCGGAGTAGTAGCCGGGCCACTCCCCGAAGGGTCCTTCATCCCGTGCCTCCTCCCACGGCGGGGGAACCTCACCTTCGATGGCGATCTCCGCATGAGCAGGGATGGGCAGACCGGTGATGGGGCCCTTGATGACGTCGACCGGCCTTCCGCGCAGGCCACCGGCGTGGTCCAATTCCGATTCTCCCCAGGGAGAGCGTCCGTGGGACGCCATCCACGTGAGCGGGTCGGTGCCGAAGGTAGCGACCACCGGACAGGCCTCGCCCTTCTCCCAGTAGCTGTTGCAGATAAGCCGGCCCTGCTGGCCCGGACTCATCCAGAGTCCCAGTGTGTTCTTGTCGTGGACCTCCATCCGGTAGGTGCCCATGTTGACGTAGCCGCTCTCGGGGTCCTGGTTGATGAGCGAGTCGCCGGTGCCGATGTAGCGCCCGCCATCCGAGGCGTGGTACCGGGGAACGGGGAAGCGCCAGAGGTCGACTTCCTCGCCCTCCATCACGTTCTCCATCACGGGGCCGGCAGGAACCTCATTCGGAGGGATAGGCTTGATCGCCCTGAGCCGCTGCGACGCCAGCTCTGCCAGTTCGTCGCGGCTCTTGTCGACCGGTAACCCGAGCGCCAGCGCAGCCCGTTTGTACGACGCACCGACCAGCGACACCAGGCGGTAGCCCTCCGGGTACCCCTTCACCTTGTCGAATATGAGCATGGGCGCATTCGGTATCGTTTCGGCGACGGCCTCGACGAGCGCTCCGAGCTCTTCATCCCAGTCGACTCCCTCGATGACGTGGTAGTCATCGATCTCCTGGCATGCGGCCACGTACTCCTGCAGGCCGTCGAAGATCGGCCCGGTCGGTTCTGATGTCGTCACGAGGTGCTCCTTTCAGCACTGGTGGTCCGAACACTTACCGGTGGGTGCTGGTCGCCAGCTCGCGGGCCGCGTCGTTCTCCCAGTAGCGATGCCAGTCGACGGAAGAGGGGAGCACGATATCGTTCCGGACGTAGATACCCAGGTTCTCGGAACGCTTCTCTGGGTCACGGATGACGTGGACCGGGTCCTGCCCCTCCTGTACGTCGCGCACAGCCTTCAGCAGCATCCGTCTAGCCGCCGCGATGGCCATGTCCGTGTATCCAAGGTGCTCCGTGGTGCGGTTCTGGATGGCGCCTTCACCCTGCGTGGCCCACGTATCGTGGACGACGAAGTTCTGCCCCATCCCGATGAACTCCCTGTTCTTCATGGACTCGCGGTCCTGCCGGTAGCGGTTCGACTCGTTGCGGATGAGGCGGAAGTCCTCACCGATCTCTTCGGAGCGGGCATTCTGCTGCGGACGTATGGGCTGCGTACGGTTGAACCGGATGCCGTAGCGCCAATGGTGCGTGTCGTCGATGGGAACGTGCCAGTTGATGCTGTACCCCTCGGCGTCGCCCGCCACCGCCGCCAGGTTGGGCATGACGAAGTTCGTGACCCTTACGTAGCTGTTCTCCTCGTCCACTTTCCGCACCGCGTAGATGCGGATGCCGAAGTCCGTGTCCTCCAGTTCGAGGTGAGGCGCGGTAACCCGGGCGTTCAGGGTCTGATTAAGGTCGCCCGAGCGGCTCAGGCGGTGGAGGAACGAGAGGTGCTGGGGGTCGATATTGCCTTCGTTGCCCTGGAGATAGTTGCAGTCCTGGAACACCTTGTAGACGGAGCGCTGCCCAGGCGGCACGTCGAACGCCTCGTAGGGAGGCAACGACGGCGGTTCGCCGCCACCGAGGTAGGCGAAAACCAGATCGCCACGCTCAGCTATCGGGTAGGCCAGGTGCTGCACCTTGTCCTTGAAAGTGCTGCCTTCCGGTTCGCCGGGTTGCTCCAGGCAGTTGCCGTGGATGTCGTAGAGCCAGCCATGGTAGAGGCACCTCAACCCTCCGTCCTCTATCCGGGCGTAGCTGAGGTCGGCTGCACGATGGGCGCAATGGATGCCAAGCAGGCCGAAGCGGTCGAACTGATCGCGGAAGAGCACGAGGTCTTCGCCGAGTAGGCGCACAGGAAGAGGGGCGCTACCCGGAGGAATCTCAGAGCTGAGCGCTACGGGCTGCCAATAGCGGCGTATGAGCGCGCCGCCGGGCGTCCCCGGACCAACCTGAGTCAGGAGGTCGTTCTCCTCGCGGGTCAGCATGCTTCACCTCGCGACCTAAAGGCGAGGTTACTCAGTAGAAAAGGTGCATGCAAGTCAGCCAGCGCAGAGTGCGACAACCATTCCCGTTCGGCGCAGTTGTTACGGCTCCTGCCTCGGCTTATGATGGCGCCAATCCGGATACCTATGGAGTGGTCCTTTGAGCAGTGAGGAGCCCTCGCTTCAAGAGTTCCGTATCTCCGCCGACTCCCACATGGGCGAACCTCCCGATCTCTGGGAGAAGGAGCTTCCCATGAAGTTCCGCTCGCGCGCGCTGCAGGTCAAAGAGAGGCCGTTCGAGACCAACCATCTCCTGCGTGCGGGCTGTTGGGACCCCTACGAGCGGTTGAAGGACCTCGCGCTCGACGGCGTCAGCGCCGAAGTGCTCTACCCGACTTTCGCTGTCCGCGCATGGCTCATCGACGACCACGAACTCCAGGAGGCGCACCTGCGCGTCTACAACGACTGGATGATCGACTTCTGCAGCGTGGCTCCTCACCGGTACTGGGGGTTGGGCATGGTCTCGCTCTGGAACGTGGAGCATGCCACCGAAGAGATGCGGCGGTTCATCGAGGCCGGGCTGAGGGGTGTCGACATCTGGATCGCGCCGCCTGAGAGGCTGCCTTACAGCGACGAACGGTACGAGCCCTTCTGGGCTGCCGCCGAGGAGCTTGGCGCGACGGTCAATATGCACATCAACGGACGAGCCGAGTCCCGCGAGCGCGACCCGGCGGGAATCCCGATCCACTCGATCAACGGGCACAAGAACGACGCGATGAACTCGCTGCTGCACATCATCGCCTCCGGGGTGCTCGAGCGTCACCCGCGCCTGAACGTCGCGGTCGCAGAGGCGGGCGCGGGTTGGGTCCCCTTCTGGCTCCAAGAGGCCGACCACTACACGATGAGCCGTCGCAGCACCCTGTCCATGCCGCCCAGCGAGTACTTCAAGCGGCAGGTCTACTGCACCTTCATCAGCGACGCCGTCGGCGCATATCTCCTGCAGGACTTCGGCCAAGACAACTTCATGTGGTCCAACGACTATCCTCACCCCGCATGCACGTGGCCGGACTCCAATATCCTCATCCCCGAGGAGTTAGGAGGACTCCCTGCCGAGGTGCAAGAGAAGGTTGTCTGGCGCACGGCGGCCAGGGTCTACAACAATGGCGAGCCTCCTGCTCCGCCCGACCCGTCCGAGGACCGCACCGAAGTCGAGAACTGGCTGGAGCACCACCGGGACTTCGGAGCCAGCGCGCGTCCGAAGCACCGCACCGCCTGAATGTTGAGGAACCGGTGAACGTGGAGTAATCTGCCGCTAACGTCGCGCAAGAAGGAGTAGAGATATGGCAACCACGAAGCGATGGGGCCGTGACCAGCTCTCCCCCGACGAACTGATGGACGGGCTCGAGGACATCCGGGCCGAGTGGAAGCAGGGCCACCCTGCACGATCGAAAGCAACCACGATCGAGGCGATCGCCGAGCGCAAACGCCGCGCCCACCAGGGCGGCGACGGCAACCACCGCTTCGAAGGCGAGCGCTACATCAACACCACCAACAAGGATGTGCGCCGCTTCCAGCTCCGCAAGCTCATCGACGAGGGCGGTCAGGACACCGTCGGAGGGCCTGTGCCCAGCCACCCCACGCTGAGCCGCTGGCACTCCGAAGAGTTCGGCCTTCCCAAGGAAGAGATCGACGCGCTGGAGAAGAGCGATTGGGCGCCCGAGGAGCTCGTATCCAACGGCTGGTACTACTGGATGCACCGCACCGAGCCCTGGCCCGTCCTTCTGGGCAGCGCGCTGGTGGGCGAGGGTGAGAAGCGGCTCCCTGAGGTGCGAGAGCAGATGGTTCAGGACCTCGAGGAGACCAGGCAGCTCTACGAGAAGCTTGGCATCAAGGACATCGATCGGGCCATGCTCAATCAGCATGAGCACTCGCCTATCGGGGCAGACGCAGACCACGTCGTCTTCGGTGAAGACGTTACCCGAGCCTTCGTGGACACACCGGACCTGCAGGAGCGGCTGCGGCGGGTGTTCATCTTCAGGCTGCAACGCCGGTAGCCGGGGTCTCGTCTCACGGCGTATCTCGATGCGCCCCATCGTCAGCATGCGCTCACGCGTCATGCAGGCTCGCCGTCAACATAGCCACGCGAGGGGATAGCGATGCTGAACCACCCCCCTTACAGCGCCGACGACCTGAAGGACCCGCCCCTCCCGGGGCCGGAGTTCATCGAACTGCTCCACCGGCAGCGGGCGGAGCGGTACCCCGAACCGCCGCCGTTCTACCAGCTCCTCTACGACGGTTCTCTGACCCGGGACGACCTCCAGTTGTGGGCGAAAAACCATTACTACTATCTGGACCACGGCCTGCAATTCAGCACCGCCGCGCTCTACGTCAAGAACAACGACGAGGCATCCCGCACCCATGAACTGAGGAAACTCGTCAAGATCGAAGGCCGGGACATCGTGAACGACCTCGTCGGCTGGACCACGCCCGCCTACGAGGAGTTGTGGATGCGCTTCTGCGAGGGTCTGGGCCTCGAACGTGAGGAGGTTACGGCGTGGCGTAACTTCACCCGCTCCTACTTCGCCGTGTCCACGCTCTCCCTGTGCACGCGGTGGTGGGAGTGGTCATGGCTCGACGGCATCGCGGGGTTGTTCGCAAGCGACCTGCTGGCCAGGGACACCATGGGCAAGGCGGGCGAAGCCCTGCAGACACAGTACGGCATCCCGGCAGAGCACCTGGAGTTCTTCGACCGCTTCACCCAGGATGCGGAAGAAGACCTGGGCTGGGAGGAGTCGACGCTCGTAGAGTGGGCCTTTACAACAGAGCGGCAACTCACCGCGGCCCGAGCATTCCGCTACCGGCTGGACATCGACTATCAGTACGTTCAGCCTGTCCACGCCGCGATCACCACGGGCGAACTCCCCGTCCGGGTGCCCGTCTCTCTCTACGAAGAGGAGCCTCCCTCGGCCTAGCGGAACACGCGAGTGCTGCGTTCCCAGTTCTGTGGAACGAGACACTCCTTCGCTTGCTCCCAACTACTACCGCCGGAGCGGGATGTGGTGGTCTCGATATGGCGTTGACACCCTCCAGTTTGGAGAGTCATACTGGCTACAAGTGCAGCAGGCGTAAGTGGCCCTAGAGTATCGCGATGGTGCACAGGAACAGGGGCTGATGACTCTTTCCACAGAGGGTGTGACGACCCAGACGCTGAGCTTGCCTGAAGAGCTCATCCTGATGCTCCTCAACGAGGAGAGCGGCTACTTCCACCAGGTGCCCGGCTGGGACCTGAACTGCACTGTCGCCGGCGCCGTACTCGCGGAACTCTCCCTCATGGGCCGCATCGACACGGACGTGGAATCCCTGTTCATCGTCGACCGGAGTGAGACGGGTGACCCCGCACTGGACCCTATCCTCAAGGAGATCGCGGACGAACCCGCCCGGCACAACACCCAGTACTGGATCGAACGACTCGCGCCCCGCGCAGAGGCCATCGTCGATCTGACGCTGGACCGCCTCGTAGACCTCAACATCCTGGAACACCATGACGGCGAGTTCTGGACATTGTCCCGCACCGTCGTGCAGGCAGAACTCTCCAACACCTCCTCAACAGGCACAGCGGCCCAATTCGTCAGGACGCGCATCAGCAAGGTAATCCTCAACAACGAGATTCCCGATCCGCGAGACGTCATCATCATCGCCCTCATCGATACATGCGACGTCTTCCGCTTCATGTTCCAACTCGACGACGAGATAGAGCAGCGCATCCAGGCCATCTGCAGGATGGACCTGATCGGCCGGTCCATCGCCGAGGCAGTCTCTCAGAACATCGCCGGTCCGCTGCTTCAACGTTCCGCCTTCACCAAGAAGATCCCGACCGTTTCGCTGCGCAAGATGCTGTTCAGTCCTCACCTTCGCAGTGGGAATATCGCCGCGCTCTTTGCGAACCTCGCAAAGGAGTACGGGCCGGTGTTCAAGATACATCCACCATTCAGGAAGCCGATGATCTTCCTCGCCGGGACGGACACGAACCACTGGGTGCACCGGCACGGGCGCATGTACCTGAGAGCGAAGGACTACTTCTCCGACTTCGAGAAGGTCTACGGCGCGAACGGAGTGATGCCTTCGATGGACGGCGCCGATCATTTCCGGCTTCGTAAGTCCATGTCACCGGCGTACTCCCGCGGGAGGTTGGAAGGACAGTTGAACATCCTCTACCGCCATGCCCGGAACCACATGGCCGGCTGGAAGGTTGGAGACGCCTACCCTGCGACGAGCATGAGCCGGCGGATGATCAACGCGCAACTCTCGCCGCTCTTCGTCAGCGTCGATTCCCAGGACATCTTCGACGACTTGGCGAAGTACAAGGAGCGGGCGCTCCTCACGCACATCATGAAGGCCCTCCCCAAGTTCATGCTCCGCACTCCGGGCATGAAACGCCGGGCAAAGGCCGTGGATACCCTCCTGGAACGGGTCCAGAGCGTCCATACACCAGCGCAACGGGCCGGGTCCCCGCGGGACCTCGCGGACGACTGGCTCAGCCTGCACGCAAGCGATCCGCAGTTCGTGCCGGAGACGACCCTGCGCTTCCAGCTTTCGGCGGCGTTGATCGCCAGCGTGTACCTTGGCGACGCGTTCAGTTTCGCGCTCTACGCCATGGCGTCGCAGCCCGATCTCTACCGGGAGATCCAGCGTGAAGCCGATGCCCTCTTCGGCAACGGCGACCCCGACGGCGAGGAATTCACCCTGCAGGCGATAGACGTCACGCACCGCTTCCTTATGGAGACCGTGCGCATATACCCCATCGTCCCGATGTCCATACGGAACGTGATGAATACGTGCGTGGTGGAGGACTACGAACTGCCGGTGGGATCACAGGTCTTCATCGCCACAACGGCGACGCACTACATGGAGGACATCTTCCCTGGCCCCTTCACCTTCGACATCGACCGCTACAAGGCGCCACGCAACGAGCACCTCAGTCCCGGGTATGCCCCCTACGGGCTGGGCACGCACACCTGTCTCGGCACCCGGTGGATGGAGCTGCAGTTGGCCATCAACGTGCTGATGATCGCGCACTATTTCAACATCGAAGTGTTCCCCTCGAACTACAAGCTCAAGTTCAACCCGATCCCGTCGATGAAGCCGAGCAAGAAGCTGAAGTTCCGCATCGCCGAGCGGCGGCGTGAGATACCCCTGGTCGCCTGGCAACACTGAGGAGTACGGAAAGACGAAGGGTTACAGGGGCTTGCGCGCCAGGAAACAGTACAACGGCGTGAAGACCCCGGCCCTGCCTCCTGCGACATAGGCATTGGCCGTACCGTCCATCAGCCTGACGACGTCCGCGGACCCCTTCGGGAACACGCCCAGCGCCTCGGCCAGCCTGGATCCCCCAATGTACGCCTTCCGGCCCAGAGGGAGCCTGCGCAGGGCATTGCCCCGCGTTGTCCCCCGGGCCTCCATGGGCTGATACCACGGCATGGTTGCACCATTCTCCGCCGCAGCCCGGTCCCTGCCCTCGATGACCTGGAATCCCGCCGCTTCAAGGGCCTGGTTCACCTCGTCCGTAGTCGCGATGTCCTTGAGCGCAATGCCCTGCATCAGGTCGTTCTTCATGGACTGATGCCGACTGTCGCCGGGATCGAACCTGTCCGTCATGCACATCTCCTGGCCCCAGAAAAGGGCGCCCGGTTTCAGCACGCGGTATATCTCCGCAAACGCGCCCGCCTTGTCCGGCGCATGGCACGTCGATTCGATCGCGTAGCCCCGGTCGAACGCGTCGTCAGGGACAACGCTCATGTCCATGAAACTGCACGCGATGTAGTCGACCATGTGATCGAGCCCCGCCTCAGCAGTCAAAGACCTCGCCCTCTCCAACTGGACTTCGCTGCTATTGATCCCGACGACCCTGACTCCCGCCTCCGCTGCGACGCGGCGCATGGGGCCACCGACCCCGCAACCGACGTCGACCACCGTCATGCCCTCCTGCAATTCCAGTTTGGCAATCATGAGCCGCTGGTGTCGCGCCTGGGAGTCCTCCAGGCTCTCGTGAGACGACAGCGGCGCGAAGTGGAGGGACTCGCTCCAACCGAACACCATGAACTCATTGCAGAGGTCGTAGTATTCCCTGACAGTTTCGACGTGGTCGTAGACCGCCGGACCGGCGTCCTCCACGTTCGCTCTGTCCATCCACCTGTCGAAGTGCTTGACGCGGTGGCGGACGTCCGACCCGCGGTACGCGGCCTTCAGCCTGTTGGGTAGTTCGCGAAGTTGCATGAGCATTCCTTCTACGACGAGCCCTGTCCCCGCTCGTGGCTCTGATGTATGCCCTCTATCGCCACGTCGAGCTCGGCCCACTGGCGCTCGACCATGGAGCGCAACCGCATGTTCTGGTACGCGCCCCAGACCACCATCGCTGGCAGCACCAGCAGTACGGAGACGACCAGGGAGTAGACGATGGTGATGGTCGCCGTGATGCCGAACTGTTGAGAAGCAAGCAGCGGCGAGGCGATCAGCACTCCGAATCCCAGCGCGGTCGTCATCGCGGAACCCAGCAGCGCCGAACCCGTGGTCGCGAGCGTCCGAATCGCCGCACTCTCCGGGTTGCGCGAGCGGGTGAATTCCTCACGGTATCGATGGATAACGTGGATGGTGTAGTCCACGCCTATCCCTATCGAGAGCGCCGTGATGATCGACGTAACGAGTGAGTACGGGATACCCAGCAGCGCCATCGTGCCCAGCACTGAGATCAGGACGAGCACGATGGGCCCGACCGCGACGACCGCCAGCGCCGGTTGGCGCGCCGTCAGCCAGAAGAAGACAGCGAGGACGGTGAGGGCCGCCGCGATAGTGGTGCTGATCGCCTCCGTCTGGCGATCTGTGATCGCGTCCGTAACCCCGATCGAGACGACGGTCTCCGAAAGCACCGTGAGGGCGGAATCGTCTCCAGCCCAGAGCGCTTCAAGGTCGCCCTGGAGCATTTTGGTTGCCCCCGGATCGTTCGAGTAGGTTGGAAACTGCAACAGGATGGTGTCGATGCCGTTCGGATCGTTGACCAGGCCGTGGGTGACCGCGGGTTCCCTCTCCCCGAGCTTGTCCAGTATCTCCTGCATCAAGGCCGGATCGAGCTGCACTCCCGAGGAAGCTTCGCTGAAGAGCGCCGCAAGCTCACGGTCGTAGTTGTCGCCGGGCTGCCCGCTGTCGGTGGTCCAGTCGTCGAGGAGCGACTCGTACGACGCCAGGAGCGGCCCTGCCGCTGCATTCGGACGGCGCTGCTCGTCCTGGAACGCGACCCTGAGGTCTTGCAGGTTAAGGAGGGTGCGGGTCTCCGTAGCCTCGGCCTTCACCAGCACACTGGCCATCTCCGTCGAACCGCCGACGGTTGCGTCCAGCGTCTTCATGTCAGCCACGATGGTCCCGCCCCTGGGAAGAACGTCCCGGATGCTGAACTCCGACTTGAGGTCGGTAGCCGCGAATCCCAGCCCAACCGTGATTGCAACGACAACGATGATGTACGGCGCCGGCTGACGCGTAACTCTCCTTCCGAGCACCTCTGCTAGCCGCGGGATGCCGGGCAGCGCATTCGAAAGTGGGCGAGGCTGCCGCAACGTGCCGCGTGCCTCGCGACGCCGGTCGAGGATGGTCCGCGTAGCGGGGACCAGCGTCAGCATCACGATCAGGCTCAACCCCACACCCATCCCTGCGACAACGCCGAAGTCTCCAATCACACCTATCGGCGAAAACAGGGTCGCCAACAGGCTCACGATTGTGGTGACTGCGGCGAGCATCAGCGGGACCGCGACGTTCCGCAGACCGATCTGCACCGCTCGGGCGACGGGTTCGCCTTCGAGCCGCTGCTCCCGGTAGTGAGAGATCGCCTGGATCGCATAGTCCACCGTGAGGCCGATGATGATGACGGGCACCATCGCAGTGAGCGAGCTGGGAGGGCCTATCACGCCGAGTCCGTCCGGGCCAAGCCAGCCCTCGGCGCCGACAACCCACATGATCGCGACGATCAGACCCAGCAGCGTCAGCAACATGTCCGACAGGGTGCGTGTGAAGAGCAGGAGCAGACCGGCGATCAGCAAGAGCGCCAGCCCGATCAGTGGCCCCATCCCCTCCTCAGTGGCTTTCTTGTAAGCATCCTCGATGACCGCCGACGACAGGCTGCTCACACGCGACGCACCCTCGTCCGCTGCAGCCAACTCGCTGATCCTCCGTTCGGCATCGTCAACGCGCTCGTCTCCCGTGTCGCGCAGGCGCACGATGGCAATCGCAACGAGCGTGCCGTCGGTGTCGGTGCCAGTCATCTCAGCGAGCGCCTCCCCTACTCCGGGGATGTCGCGTGCAGAGTCGATCTGTTCCTGCGTGACCGACTCGAAACTGTCCACTTGGAGCACGGCGCCGATCAGCGACGAGGGTGCAACGACAGAGGTTCCAGGCGCCAACAATTCACTGACGCCCGGGGCCCGGACAATCTCATCGAGCAGGCTATCCATCTGGGAGAGGCCGCCGGGTGTGAGCGCCTCCCCGCGAAAGAGGAGTGTGACAACAATCACTTCGCCGGAGTCCCCGAACCGGTCATCTATCTCTTGTGTTGCCTCAGCGATGGGATGGCCAGGAGGGAGGAAGGCAACACTTGCGCCTTCCGTCGGCGGCAGACGTCTATCCGCCCCCGAAACCATTACGACGGTAACGATGAGGAGGACGAGGAGCGTGAACCACGGGCGAACCGTGACCAGCCAACTCAGCCTGCCGAGTATGTTGCTCATGGTATGTACCCCAGTGCTGCATGGTGGAGGTCGTCGAAGCCGGTTCGAGTGGTCATTCTACAGTCTCGCCAGATGTGACCGGGAGTGCCATATCAGGAGCGCACGGCTCGGGATAGAACTGGGTGCAGTAGGCGCGAAAGGTCATGATCTCGCCGTCGGAGCGAGCGAGGCGTGGCAGGGAGCGGTACCGCTTGCGGCTCCAGATGATCACATCCCGGCGAACGTCCTGCTCCTGCTGCGGCGAGATGAACCTGTTCATCATCGGGGCGCGCCACCCAACCGGGAGGAACCCCAAGCCCGATATCCAGCGCTTCGGGTTGCGGATCTCCCGCACCTGCGAGGCCAGCGACAGATCGATAAGCGTGCCGTCGACAGGCGTCGCCAGCACCCACAGGCGCATATCCATGCCGATGGATTTCTCACGGATCTCCACGAACGAATATCCCAGCCCGAAGATATGAGTGTTGGTGGAGATGTCCAGGTTGAAGGGTAAGGCTCCGGCTATCTTGTAGTTGCGCCTGAAGTCGAAGTCGCTCCTGAGGTAAGCCCCGTCCACCGATACGTCCCCGGCGCGGTCCACGCTGCCGTACCCGTGGACGTAGCGCAGGTGGGCCAGGTCCACCGAGTTCTCCGTCGTCTCCTGGGGATGGCCGGGAAAGCGGAGGGTGCGTATCGAGATGGCGCTCCAGCCGGTCTGGTCTGCAAGGTCAGTGGGCAGGTGCCAATGAGCCGCCCGTCCTTCGATCCCCCACCAGCCGAAGATGAGGCCGGCTATCTCCTGTGTCTCGAAGACGCGCAACCGCGCAGCCCTGGGCGGGGGAGCAAAGGGAGTGGCGACGCACTGGCCGGTTGCATCGTACTCGAAGCCGTGGAAGGGGCAGACGAGCCGACCGTCACGCACGCGCCCTCCGGCGTCGGGCCCCAGGTCGGAGCCGAGGTGCGGGCAGTAGGCCTCGGCAACGCAGACGCGCTCGTTCTCATCGCACCAAACAACGATGTTCTCCCCCATCCAGGTCTTCCAGATGAGCCTCGCCTTTTGCATGGCCTTGCGGCTTCCGATGAAGTACCAGCCCTCGGGAAACGGGGAAGGCAACGGGACGTTGTCTGGCTCTACTTGCCTGGTTGTCATCGAGCGGCACTCCCTGTCCGGACCGCTCGGTGTGGACAGTTCTCTCCAGCAGTCCGGACACTACTAGGATACGAGATTCGTTCCCGAATCCCACCCTCGTGCGCGCACCGGACACTTCATGTTTCAGGCAGGGATGTTGGCCAGCGGCTGCCTTCAGGCGAAGCCTCCTCTTCGGCGTCTTCCACTCTCATCAACAGGGCCGGCAGGATGGCGACCAGGGCAAGGAACCCCGAGATCATGAAGAGGTTCTGGAACACAGTCACTCCGGCTTCGATCAGGGGAGCCTCGGTCTCCTCGAACGTCGAGCCGATCGTCACGTCAGCGGTCAAGCTGTAGAAGCGCTCGATACCCCAGGCGGACAAGGCCGCGAGCCCCAGCGCCATCCCCACCATGCGCGACGCGGTGATCAGTGACGCCGCCGCGCCCCAATAGTGACTGGGTGCCGCGCTCAACGCGCTGACGCCGATGGGCGGGATGACCAGCCCGAACCCCAGACCTGCCATGACCAGGGGCATAGTCAGCCGGAGTTCCTCCACTTCCGTCTCCCAGCCGCTCATGAACAGCAGACCCGTTCCTATGAACGCAAGGCCGGTTATGCACACCGTCCTTACTCCCGTCCAGCGCAGGATGTAGCCGCCAACCACCGCCCCCACCGGAATAGCGGCCGTAAGGCGGACCAGGTGAAGGGCGCTCTCCCAGGCCCTCTTCTCCATGACAGTGCCGGCCATGAGCGGCACAGCCACCAGTGAGATGATCAGGGCAACCCCCACCAGGAACTGGGTGATGTTGGAGGACAGGAACGCCCTGGACGTGTACAGGAAGGATGCCAGTAGAGGCTGGACGGTGCGTCGCTCCAACAGGACCAGCAGGAGAACCAGGCCGACCCCCAGGGCTATCAGGACAAACGGGAAGAGGGACTCTCCGGAGAAGATGGCTCTCTGGGACAGGCCGATACTGAGAACGGTGAGGGCCGCCCCGAGCACAAGCGCTCCGAAGTAGTCCATCTTCGCAGCAGGGTTGGCACGGTTCGGCAGGACGGCCAGGAGCGCTATCAGGAAGAGGCTCTGCGGTATGTCGAGCCAGAATATCCACCGCCAGCCCAGCAACTCGATGATGGCTCCCCCATAGAGGGGTCCCAGCACCGACCCGGCTTCAGCCGAGGCTGCCACGAGTCCAATCGCCAGTCCCCTTTTCTCCGGCGATACGGCGGCCACAGCCATGGCGAGGCCTATGGGCACCGTTGCGCCGCCTCCGAAGGCCTGGACCACCCTTGCGGAAACCACCCATTCGAAGTTTGGCGCGAGCGCCACGAACGCCGACCCGATGGAGAAGACGATCAGCGCTGCGTGGAACATCCTGACACGGCCGTAGACGTCGGACAGACGCCCCGCCAGCGGCATCGCCACGGTGTAGCTGATCAGGTACCCCGTTACGATCCAGGACGCCCTGTCCAGGTCCGTAAGGGGGATCTCCAGGTCCACCATCACGGCAGGCAGGGCGGCGACCACTACCGTCTGGTCCAAGGCAGTCGAGAACACCCCCAGACAGATGATCCCCAGCACAACTGACTGGGAAGACCTCAGCGATTGGAGGCGAGACCCGGCAGTGCTCACGACCCTGAGGCTGTCTCTGGAAGTTGGATGTCGACAGGGGCGTTGATCTCACTGATGGTTACCAGCCGCGTGGTTTCCGGGGCGTCCTCGTCGTAGAGCCTGCCGTCTATCCTGAGCTGCCGCAGGTCATACGAGACCTCGTCGACCCACACGGACAACGTGACCGCATGACCGGGGTCCACATCCGTGATGAGATCCGACATATCCTCGGAAACGACATCCCCATCTACACGGATAGCCTGGCCGCCTCCTACGGACTCCCGGCCTGTGATGGCGGCGTTCTCGATGATGGGCAGTATCTCGCTCAACGTGACGCCTATCCCCCCGAAGTTGAAGGGAATCTGGTCCAGCGGCAGGGGGAGCCACGGCGCGTCCGCGGAGAACTGCATGTACGCCTGCTCTCCCACCGCCAGCATGCCAACCTCCACGAATCCAAGGCCGGGGTTCACCAACTCCACCACCATCCTGAAGCTGTCGGGGGTTTTGACCTCTCCTTCCACGCTTTTCAGGGTCATCTCGAAGAACTTCGCGCCTGATTCCATCTCGTCGATCACCTGGAACTTCGCCGTCGACAGTGCAACCAGCTGTTCCGACGCACCGGAGAGCACATCATCCACCGACAATTCAGGGGTCGGCGTGGGTTCTGACTCACACGCGGCTGCCAGGAAGAGGAACCCAAACGCCAGCACGGTGATCGAGATTCCGCGACCCACGACCGTTCGGATGGATGGAGCGAAAGCAATCATCATGTGAGGCACGGTACCACCCGCTGAAGACGCCGGGCAAGCACCCTCAGGAGCATTCGGCGCTACGCCTTTTTGAACCGCCAGCCGTACATGATGCTCCCGTAGTAGTTGAACGATCGCCTCGCCGCAGGGTCGTCGAAGGGATAGTCGGCACCCATCTGTCTCGCAGTAGCGAGCCCGGAGACGAAGCAGGTCTCCTGACTGTTGACCAGGGTATGAGCACCGCAGTGCCAAGTCCGCTTCTTGCCCTGGATGCAGCGGAACAGATTGACGAGCACTACGACGTGACGCACGTCGTGCACGATGTGTTGGAACCACCATCGCTTCACGATCTTCCGCTCATCGATGGGGCTGATCGGGTTGTAGGTCACCAGGCACGGTTTGTCAGACCGGTTAGCCCATGGCTGCTGGTTGTGCATGATGTACGTGATCTCGTAGTTGTCCGGTCTCGCGCCGTACTGCTCGATGTGATTGCTCCGCGTGGCCAGGGCCTGTACATCGTTGTCGGGAAGCACCGAGGAGTCGGAGTGGACGACCGTGTGGTTATGCAGCTCGCTCTCATAACGTATCGAGGAGAGGATGTAGCGTTCGAGGAACGTTGGCTTGTCGAGGATCATAAGTGTCTGGTTCGCGTTGCATGCGAAGATCACGTCGTCGAACGTCTCCTGTACGCCATCGTGGTCTTCGACAACGACGCCATCCGTCTGCCGGTACACCTTGCGGACAGGTCGGCTCAGGTAGATCTTGTCCCGGAATTCTGCCGACAGGTTCTCGTAGATGCGGCGCGTTCCCTGGTCCCACGTCTGCATGGGCGTAGCGGTCTCGATATCGAAGAACTCGAGATACCTCGAGAAGAGCGCCGCAGGCATATCGAAGACGTTCGTCGCCATCAGGAAGTTGACGAACATCGGCTTCAGTACCTTGTACCTGAAATCTCCCGAGAACCCTCCCAGGTTCAGTACCGTCCCCATGCTGACGTAGTTGAACGGGTTGAGCGCGTTCAGACACTTGGACTGGGAGCGGGTCAGCCGGCCGAACCAGCGCAGACGCTTCAACAGCCGCTGGAATTTCGCGATCTCGGATCGCAACTGCTCCCTGATGTCGGAATCGAAATCGTGGGCGTAGACCTGGTCTCCGTACTTCACGCTGTAGCTGAACCTGGTATCGACCAGTTCGATGCCGAACTTCTGCATCAGCAACAGGATGTGGTCATATACGGATGGGATGCAGGCGGTGACGGAGATGTCGAACGGGATCGAGCTGCCGTCATCCTGCGGCATATCGGCTGTGACCGCGTTGCCGCCGATCTGTTCCTGGGCCTCGAACAGACGGAAATCGAACCGGTCCGGGTGATGGTGCAGCGCCCATGCGGCGCCCAGCCCTGAAACACCTCCACCCACGATGGCGATACGCCGCGGCGTTGTCCCTGTCTCCCCGGTTGTCATAGCCTTCGTCAGGTTCGGCTAGCGTGTCCGGACGAACTTCTGGAGCCGCGCCCCCTGCAGGACCTCGGAGACATACATCGCACCCTGAGAGTCGACGTAGATCCCGTGTGGCGCCGTGAACTTCCCCGGGTCGTGGCTGGCCTCGCCTCCCCACCGCCAGAGCACGTTCCCCTGGAGATCGAGGATGCTCACCCGGGCGCCGAGCTCGGCCACGTACATGACGTCCTCGTTATCGATGTAGATCTTGCAAGGCTGCAGGAAGCCCGGCCAGGTCTCGAGGTGTTCACCGTTGGAGGTGAAGATCTGGATGCGGTTGTTGGCCCGGTCGCATACGTAGACCCTGCTCTTGTGCTCCCAGACGGCGTGGACCAGATTGAACTGGCCCGGACCGTCGCCCGGCTCGCCCCACGAGAACAGCAACGTACCGTCTGCGCTGTACTTGTGAACGCGGGAGTTGCGATAGCCGTCCGAAACATAGAACTCCCGGTTGGGAGACAGGCCTACGTTGGTTGGATGGTGGAACGGAGGACCCGCATACTTCACGGTCGGGCTCTCCGCCGTATAGCCCGTGTCGGAGTGCTTCCCGCGATCGCCAAGAGTGAACACATGCCGTCCGTCCCCGGTGAACTTGAGCACGAGCTGGGAGCCGCGGTCGGTCAGGTAGACCATGTCGTCGGGACCGATGCAGATGCCGTGAGCGTCCTCGAAGATACCGTAGCCCCACGAGTGCAGCAGCTTGCCGGAGCTGTCGTAGATCCGGTAGGGCGGATTCGCGCTGCGGGTGAACACGTGGACGCGGTCCTGTGAATCGACCGCCACGTCGCCCACCAGGCCCCAGATCCAATCCGGCTTGAGCTCTCCCCAATCCGGGACCAGTTCGTAGGTACGCTCTCCCGCATCGATGCTGACCATTGGCTCCTCCACCGGGACTGCTGCCGCAAGTATACGGGCTCTCGACGGCCCCACGAGTCAGGAGCCCGAAGTGTCCCCCGTTCGCGTTGATCAGATGACCCGCGAATTCTCTCCCTCCCACGCCAGCCTCGCGTTGACCGGTCAGGCGACCGCCGCTGCCCGCCGGGCGTCAACCTTTGCTAGGAAGGCAAGTACCTCCCCGTTGAAGACCTCCGTCTGGTCGAGGTTGGTGAAGTGCCCCGCATCGGGCACCACCACCAGTTCCGAGCCCTCGATCTGGCTGTGGATGAACTTCACGTCCTCCAGTGCCGGGTCATTTTCTCCGGCGATGCACAGCGTCGGCGCCGTGATCTCGCACAGGCGGTCGTCGAAGGCCGGAGCCTGGTCGAGCGCCTCGAGGGAGTAGACGTAGCCGTGGGGCGTCAGCGCCTTGATCATCTCCACCATGCCCTCGGCCTCCTCCGGACCCCTGGCTGCTCTCAGGGCGAAGCTGTCGACTTCTCGGACGGAGTGGCGGGCCACCGCCTCCATACCTTCGGTGAAGGCCAGCTCCCGCACCCGGGCCGTATTTTCCCTGATCTCTTCGCTGTGGGCGTGCCCCGACGCCGAGCCGGAGTCGATAACCATCAGCCCCGCCACCCGGTCCGGGTGCAGCAGCGTGAATCGCGTGGTGATGCCTCCGCCCATCGAGAGCCCCCCGACGTACGCCTTCTCGATGCCTAGGTGGCCAAACAGGCCCAGGAGGTCCTCAACCGACACGTCCAACCCGTAGGCCGATGGGTCCTCCGGAGAGTCCGACTTGCCATGCCCCCGCGGCTCGAAGCGGATGAACCGGTAGTTCTCGGAGAACGCCTCGACCTGCGGGGTCCACATGGTAGCGTTGCCGCCTCGGCAGTAGCAGAGCACGAGCGGGAAACCCTCGCCGTTGCTCTCGTAGTTGATGCCAACGCCGTTGATGGTTACCTTGGGCATGGAGGCCTCCTACGGGCGCTTGCTGGACCTGTCTCGGGAGGTTGGATCACACGGCCTTGGCCATGAATGGTGGAGCCGCACTGTACGGCAGGCAGGACCCGGTTCTCAAGGGTTACTCTCCCGCGGGCCCGCCCTGTAAGAGAACTCTCGTCCGGCAAGGGCACACTGTAGCAATCCCGTCGAAGCGGAGTCGAGCGTCACCGCGCGGTAACGCTCGACTCAGTCCAACGTGGCGTTAAGGCCACTCCCCGGTCCGTGGCTCAGCTACTGGGTCAGGTTCGTCGCCGTCACGCTGAAGGACTCCACCGCGTTGCCGTCGGCGTCCTTCAGGTGACCTGACCACCCGTAGCGCATCGTGATCGTCTGCCCGGCGACCGCCGGGGTACCGATCTCCAACGTCACGGTCCTGCCGCTGACCGAGGCCCGATTGGGATGCTGGTCCACGGCGGTTCCCAAGATCGTCCAATAGAGGTGCAACGTTTCCACCGAACTCACAGGAGCGAGATCTTCGTCGAAGGTCACCGTCACCGTGGCGCCGTCCACTTCGATGCTGCTGACTGCGGGCGGCGTTGCGGCCGCCACCGCGGCCGTGGCCGCGCTGGTCAGCGTCTCCGCGTGGCCCGCGTCGTCGGTGAAGCTCACCCGTACCTTGACGGCCTTGCCCTCGTCGGCGACGGCCAGGGTGTAGGAGTTTCCTGTAGCCCCGGATATGTCCGCGTCGTCGGCCAGCCACTGGTAGCTGAACGCCGCGCTGTCCAGTCCGTCGGCGTCGGAAATGCCCGAAGTGCTTGCCGTGAGAGTCTCCCCCACCTGCGCCGTGCCGCTTATGGTCGGCTGGCCGGAAGCAGGGCTGTTCTCCGCTGGCCCCTGCACCATCACCGAAACCGTGTCCGACAGCGGTCGCCCGCCAATCTTCGTGCATATGGCCCCTTGAGCCTCGCAGTCGGTGGTGACCGGCAGGACCACTGTCACGTCAGCGTTGGAGTCTGGCTGCACGGTTATCTGCCAGCGGATGTTGCTGGGCTTGTCAAGGCGCTGGGCTTTGGTCACCGTACCCCCCGTCACCGTGAACACATGGTCACGGAGGGACTTGTAGCCCAGCTTGACCTCCTCGCTGAACCGGAGATCGAAGGTGAACGAATCGGAACTGTCGTGGGACGTGGCCTCATTCTCAAGGCTGACTGTCAATGACGGTGGTGCTGCAAGCGTTCCATCGGCACAGAAGGGAGCCCCAATTTCCCCATACGGGGGTGTGCTGCTGTAGGAATCAAAAGTCTTGCCCCTTAGAGAGTCCGCTACGCAGCCGGACAGGGAGTTGCCGCCGAGTTGTAAAGTGCGAAGGTGGGACATTCCGCTCAGGTCGGGGATGGTGCCCGTAAGCTGATTATCCTGGAGGGTGACCATAAAATAGGGCTTGTCGCCGAACCAGTCGGGTATTTCGCCGGTCAGCCGGTTGTTTTGCAGAGCGACTGAATGCAAGAAGTTGGCGTTCTTTAGTTCGTCCGGGATCCTCCCGGTCAACCGGTTGTTCTGCAGGAGAAGACCGCCCAGCGACTTGATGTTGGCTAACTCAGGAGGAATGCTCCCGCTGAATTTGTTATCTGAAAGATGGAAGTGCTCGGTGTCCAGATTTCCGAACTCGGGAGGGATCGGACCAGTGAACTGGTTGTTGTTCAGGTGGATCCCCCACGCCTTGGTCAGGTTGCCCAGGCTGGCCGGAACACTGCCCGACAGCCGGTTGTAGGACACGGACAGGTCATCGATGTTCGTCAAATTGCCGAGCTCGGACGGCACTTCTCCGTACATGCCGGTCTTTTCGAGGTTCAGCGTTACAAGCTCGGTCAGGTTGCCCAGCGCACCGGGGATCGTGCCATTGAGTGCCGAACCGCGAAGTACAAGGTTGACCACACGTTGCGGATCGCCACCGACCGTGACGCCGTGCCAAGCACCGAGGGCGGTCTCCGCGTTCTACGTTGCCAGAGCGTTGCCTGCGGGGTTCAGGATATCCCTGGCCGCCCACATAGCCTCGCAATCGGCGACCAGCTCCGGCTTGTCGTCGGGGTTGGGGATGATGACGCCGTTGCCGCACGGCGTCGTAACCTGGAACCGCGTGGATGTGGGCGGGCCGCAGTTATCGCCGCTGCAGGCAACCACCCTACCCACCCACTCGCCGGAGCCCGTCACCGTGATGTTAGCGCTGGAAGGCGGTGGCGACGCTTCACGAGAAAGTAGACAGCGCGTGGGTAGGCATTGCGGCCACGCAACCGGAGAGGAAGCCTTACGTCACCAGCGCCGCATGGTACGCGGAACGGTCCATTCGCAAGCTATGCCACAGATTCGGAGAGCCGATAGCGGGAATTAGCATAGCGGGCGACGGCTCCATAGTTATTGACATCCGCTTGCCCCACTGGCGCGACACAGAATGTAAGTTAGCTGTCATGCCATCGGGAGCGTATGCTCTGACAATCAAGAGGAAGAGCGGCGGAACGCCAACCACTCACTGCTCTTGGCCTATAGCGGGCACTCATGGCATGGCTACTTCGCTAAACGAGGGCAGCATGGACTCAATCGCCAACTTTGAACCACAGACGAGCACGCTGCACTGATTGGCCGTCTCTTGCTAGCAGAGCAATCGGTGAGGCCACACCATTTTTCGGCTTGGGCGCCAGAGGCTGGGTAGGCTTACAGGTTGCCTAACCACATCCCCAATATGGTTCTGTCTGTCGACAGAATAGGCCCACATCAAGGGGCTCGAACCCTCCGCGTGAATCGTGGTACTGGGAGTCACAGACCCCCAAGCCACATCTCGAATATGGTTCTGTCTATCGTCAAGTTTGGTGGGCTGGACTGGACGAAATCAAGAACCGACGCCTTTTCCCGCCTCACGCCGTCGCTGGGCATGGGCACGGTGTACGTCAGTACGGCCTCGTCTCCATTGACCTCGATGCCCTCCACGAAGTTGCGTATGAGCACCTTACGCTCGGGGATCGTACCCTTCTGCAAGAAGTCCCGGAAGTCCGCCACGTACTCCACGATCTCCTCGGTGTCGGGCAGGGCAACCCTGCGCTGCTCAAGCCGGGTCTCGGCGTCCTCCCTCGCAGCCTCCAGCTGCTCCTCCCTGTGCCGCAGAGACATGATGCGGGGCGACAGGACCTCCAGGGTCAGCTCGCTGGTTTCGATGGCCTCATAGAGCTTCCCAAGGCGCTTCCTCACGTCATCCAGCTCCGCCTCGACGACCTCAAGCCTGCCGGCAAGCTCCCCGGCCATGGCGTCGATCTCCTCGGCTACCAGCTGCACCAACGCCACGATGGTCTCCTCGGTGAGGATGCGCTCACGTATCTTCTTGACGATGAACTCCTCCACCCTGGGGGCGTTCAGGTAGCGGGCGGAGCAGGTCCCCGCTCCTTCGGTGAACAGGGTCCCGCAGATGTAGTAGGCGAACTGCCCGCTCTTCGCTCCCTGGGCGCGATAGGGCCTGCCGCACACGCCGCACCTGAGCAGCCCGCTCAGGAGATACGGACTCCCCACCCTCGCGGGCCTCTGCACCTTGGGGGCTCGCTCCCGCATCGCCTGCTGCACGTCCTCGAACAGCTCCCGTGACACCAAGGCGGGCCAGGCTCCTTCAACCCGCACCGGGTCCTGGGCCTTCTCTCCCTTGCTGGCTTTGCCCCACACGGCGGCGCCGGTGTACGCCTCGTTCCTCAGCACGTAGTGGAGCGTTCCCTTGTACCAGCGCTTGCCCCGGTTGGTGACGCCCCGGTCGTTCAGCTCCTTGCACAGCTCCTTCAGGCCGTAGCCCCGGAGGGACTTCTCAAATATCTCCTTCACTACCGGAGCCGTGGCAGGGTCAACCTCCAGGGTGGGACGATCCTTCGCCCCGTCACTGACCTTCACCTTCCTGTAGCCGAAGGGGGCCTTCGAGCCGAGGAAGAAGCCTCGTGACGCGGCCTCCCGCATGCCCCGGACGACCTCCTGGGCAAGATTCTCGCTGTAGTATTCGTCCACGCTCTCGATGATGCCCTCAAGCAGCCTGCCGGTGGCGTTGTCCTCGGCCTGCTCGGTGATGGACACCACGCGGATGCCCTTGCGCCGCAGCTGGGACTTGAACGCCACGGCGTGTTCCCGCTTCCTGGTGAAGCGACTGAATTTCCAGACGAGAATCACGTCGAAGGGGGCCTTGGGCTTGCCGCCCTCCTCGATCATCTCCCTGAACTGGGGCCTGTCGGCGACGCGGCCGCTCTCGGCCTCGTCGATGTACTCGCGGGCCACGGAGTAGCCGTTGGCCTTGGCGTACTCCTTGAGCGCCCGAAGCTGTGCGGACACGGACAGGTCCACGTCCTGGCGGTCGCTGGACACCCTGGCGTAGAGCGCCGCCGGGGTGAGGGGCTGTAGGTCCTTGTTCTTCATGCTGTCCTCCTCTGTCTCTTGGGGGTCTATCGCGGTCAATTCGGGTCGCCGGACTCTCCTCCGACTGCAACCGCCGAATCGGCCGTGGCTGCGGCGGTCACGTGCAACCGCCGTCCGATGGCGCCCAGGGCGGCGTCCATCATATCCATCCCCGACCGGTGCTGAACGTCCAGCACCCGGTCCACCTGCGGCAAGAACCACCCAAGACGGCGCGCC
>MKWU01001383.1_pt1 | contig 42121 bp, 28 predicted proteins | sample 809101 | NCBI WGS metagenome assembly MKWU01 (sample SAMN05860141, study PRJNA318959) | sponge metagenome | host: Aplysina aerophoba | place: Slovenia: Piran, Adriatic Sea, Gulf of Piran | collected 2013-05-07 | reverse complement strand
CTGTACCTGAGGCGCAGCTTGCCACGGCGGGAGTCGTTGCAGGGATAGATGGGGTAGATGGGATAGATGGGATAGATGGGAGAGAAGAAAGCCCATCGGCCCCTGGTACAGAAGCCGGTGTCGAGCCACAGACACAGACGATACCTGTTCCTGACATAGGGGCAGACAAGGCAGCGGTTGTTGAGATCCATGTCTGTGTCGGGGACCGGGTGGAGGATGGTGACAGTCTTGTGACACTGGAGTCTGACAAGGCTGCCATGGATGTTCCAGCGACTTGTGCCGGCAAGGTGATCGAGATCCATGCACGCTCGGGTGAGCAATTGGGGCAGGGTGATCCTGTAGTGACACTGGAAGTGCAGGTTCTTTCTGCATCGGCAGTGATATCAGAGCCTGCGACTCCCGTTACAACTCCTGCGGCCCCTGTTACCCCTGTTACCCCGGCAGCGTCTCCTGTGGCAGCCTCTGTGCCAACGCCTGCTCCTGCGCAACCTGCGCAAGAAGGAGCGGCGGCTCAGGTGCACGCCGGTCCTGCTGTGCGCCTTATGGCGCGGGAACTGGGTGTGGATCTGACCAGGATAGCGGGTACTGGTCTCAAGGGACGGATTCTGAAAGAAGATGTGCAAGCCTTCGTCAAGGAGCGCTTGAACGCACCGGCTTCCAGCAAGGCAGATTCTCTTGCTGTGCCAGCCCCGGAAGAGATTGATTTCAGTCAGTGGGGCGACGTTGAAGTCGAGCCATTGGGGCGGCTGCAGAAGCTGGCCGCGCAAAACTTCCAGCGCAGCTGGCTGAATATCCCTCATGTTACCCAGCATGAAGAAGCTGACATTACCGAGCTGGAGGCTTTCAGAAAAGCTTCGCGAGCGGAGGCAGAGGCACGAGGCGTCCGTTTGACACCGCTCCCGTTTTTGTTGAAGGCGGCAGCCAGGGCACTGGAGCAAATGCCTGCGTTCTGTGCTTCGCTCACGGCAGACGGGCGTTCACGCGTTCTCAAAAAATACATCCATATAGGTGTGGCGGTGGATACACCCAGTGGTTTGTTGGTGCCAGTGATAAGAGATGTCAACAAGAAAGGTCTTTTTGAACTGGCGGATGAGTGCGCCAGCCTGGCTGATCTGGCCCGGAAAAAACAACTGAAGCCTGATCAGATGAAAGGGGGCTGCTTTACGCTCTCCAGCCTGGGAGCCATAGGGGGGACGGGGTTCACACCTATAGTCAACATGCCTGAAGTGGCTATTCTTGGCATCTGTAAATCTGCCATGAAGCCAGTCTGGAATGGGGAGTCCTTTGTCCCCCGCCTGATGCTGCCTTTGTCACTGTCGTATGATCACCGGGCGATAAATGGCGCAGAAGCCGCACGCTTTACGGCTCTTTTGGCTTCTTTGCTGGCGGATATTCGTAAGCTGCTTTTGTGATCTGTAAATAGAGTGGAATGGGTGGATATGAGCACTGACGCCATGACGCACAAGCCGCAGGGAGGCGGAAGCCGACGCTTTGTGGCAGGGGCTGTGTGTCCCCGCTGCAAGGCTATGGACCGTCTGGTGGTTTCCCAAAGTGAGGATGGTGCCTTGTTGGAGTGTGTCAGCTGCGGATTCCAGGATCTGAGAACAGAATCTGATCAGGCACCGATGGAACCTGGAACCCGTTTGGGGCGGCCGCTGTCGGTTCCTGCCGTTTCTGACGATCCTGAGGCTGTTGTTCCTGTCAGAATTCTGGATGAGTAGCCAGTCCTCTGGATGAGTAGCCAGTCCCCTGGAGCTGCTCCCTGTTTGAGAGGGCAGGCCCGGATGGGGCCTCACCTGGAGCGCGGCGGCCACCTGCAGACGGTTACCTCATGAGCACTTTGGCCTGGGGATCTGCTGATGATGCGGCGCATTTGTAAAAGAGCTGGCAGAGGTTCTTCGGGATGGTTCGTCGGCAGCCTTCAAGCCTGGTGTGACTTGATGCCAATACTGACCCTTGTCGCAAGGTTCTGTAATGTCTGGCGGCGGGCACTGTCGTCTGGCTGAGTCCTGGATGGGGGACGCCTCTCTCACTTGTCTGAAGGGAGACGGCGTCTGGTATGTTGCTGTTTGATTGACAGCTTCTCTGACAATAAAGCAAGCAAAATTCTTTGCTGAATCGACTGTCATACTGTCTCAACGTGCAAGCCGGGCAGGTGCGCGCACCTCCGGTTTTCTGCTGTCTGTTCTTCCTACAGTTTGGTTAGGATTTTTTTCACGACTCTAGCGACCAGGATCTTCCCTCCGATGCGCAAGCTGATTCTGTCTATGTGGGTGTACGCCTGCTTTCTGACCCCTTTTTCATGGGCTCTGGGTTTACCTTCTTCCCCTGTTTCCCGAGACGAGATTGCCCGGGAGCTGGAACGCATAAAGTCAGCTGACAGCAATCAGGCTGAGACCAGTCCGGAACTGAGCTTGCAGTACGGGCAGGTGATGGACTGGCTCAAGAAAGCCGATGAAGAACAGGAGCAGCTGGACAGTCTTAATACTCACCTGGCACAGGCGCCGAAAGAGTTGCCTCGCCTGCAGCGCGAGCTGGATGAGTTCCAGATGCCGTCGGATACACAGCTGCTGGAGCAGTACCGACATTTGCCGTTGGATCAGCTGCATAGTCGTCTTGACAGTCAGCTGGAGATGGTGGAGGAAAGGAAAAGCCAGCTGGAGCGCGCCGCCAATCAGGTGACCCTGAGTCGCGCTCGTCCGGAAAAGAATCAGGCTGTTATCAGTAGAAATCAGGAGCGACTCAAAACCATCAGTGGACACAAGGAGGAGCTGGAGGCGGTGGAGGCGCCGTCCAGGTCAGACAAGGTGCAGTGGTTGCTGCTTCAGGCAGAAGCCAGTGCCTTGCAGGTTCAGGTCAGCCGGTTGTCGCTGGAAATCCGTTCAAGCAGCACCCTTCTTGAGCTTGAGACGTTACGGCAGCAATGGCTGGTGCGCACTGTGCAGCTGCTGGATCAGGAAGTGTTGTCCTTGCAGACCATTATCAACTTCAAGCGGCGGGCTGCCAGTGAACAGGCGGTGGCCACTGCCTCCCGTCTGAATCGGTCGGCGGCCGACAAGGCCATACTGCAGGACCTGGCGGCACAGAACATGGTGCTGAGTCAGCAGTTGCTGTCTGTGTCGGATCGGCTCAATGACGTCAGCTCCCGTAGCACCCGGGCTCGCAACCAGCTCGGCAAAGTGCAGTCTATTCAGCAGGCGGTGCGCCAGCAGTCGGCACTGTTGGGAGAAAATTATGTTCTGGCTCATATGCTCAGGGAAAATCTCAAGCTGTTGCCCCAGATTGTGCCGGACCAGGCTATCCAGTCTGTTATTGCTCAGGCGCGTCTTGAAAAGTTCCAGTACGATCAGAAACGCCAGGAGCTGGGGAGCCCTGATGCCTGGGTGCAGGGCAGACTGAGTCAGCAGGCTGATGGACAAACGCTCAATGATCGTGACAAAAAGGAGTTGCAGCGCCTTGCGCGCAACCGACAGCAGTTGCTTGAAAGTCTGTCATTCGAGTTGGGTTCCTTGCTGGGTCTGGCTACCAGCCTGGCCATTGATCAGCAAAGTCTGTCTGGCAGAAGTCGGGAACTGTCGGACACTCTGGAGCGACGCCTGTTCTGGCTGGCCAGCAACAGGCCGCTGGGAGTTGACTGGCTGGCGAGTTTGCCAGGCCAGTCGTGGCAGCAGTTGGTCAACATGCCATGGAAGAGCCTCTCTGATGTCTGGTGGGAAAGTGTCCGCAGTTATGGTGCCTTGATTGCGGCCTTGCTGGGTTTTTCCTTTTTTGTGAGGAAAAAGCGCGGCTTTTTGGCTGACGTGCAGGGCCAGTTGAACAGTCGGCTGGGCAATGTGCACAGAGATTCCCTGCTGTTGACGCCAGGTGTCCTGGGATTGAGTCTGCTGCGTTGTCTTCCGCTGCCTGCCCTGTTGTTCTTTCTCGCGTTGCCTTTGCTGTATGCGGACGGATTCCGGTTTGCAGGGCATGGCCTTATGGCAACAGCACTTCTGTGTTTATTGATGTTTACAGCCGTCGATATACAAAGACCTGTAGTGACGGTGTCGCATTTTCGCTGGCCTCGGGAGAAGTGTCCTGGGGCCAGGAGGCTGTTGGGACAGCTACAGCTTGTGACCTTGCCCTTGTTTTGCGTTGCAGCCCTGGCAAGAGGGCAGTCGGCCGATCTGAATTATGATGTGCTGGGGGCTGTCTTCTTTTCGCTGGCACCTTTTGTTCAGGCGTGGGTTCTGTTTCGCTTGATGCGTTCTGGTCGTCATTTTCTGGGTTCGCGCATGCTGCGCCAGGTCTTTGGTGGCGCTCTGGTTCTGGTGGCTATGATTCAGCCTGTCCTGACTGTGATGGGCTATTACTACACGGCACTCTATCTTCAGATGCAGCTGGTCGTGACCTTGTGTCTGGTGGGAGGAGCCATACTGGTTCAGGCACTTGTGCTGCGTAGCCTGCATGTCGCCGAACGACGTTTGGCCTTTACGCGCGCCCTTCGCAAGCGGGCGGCGAGTCAGGACGGTGAGAACCTGGAGGTTCCCAATCTGGACCTGGCCACTATCAGCAAGCAGTCATTGCGTCTTGTGAACAGCTTGATGCTGGTAGGTGTTCTGATTGGGTTGTTCTGGTTGTGGAAAGATCTTTTCAGTTTCCTGAATGTGCTCGATAGTGTGACGCTCTGGGAACTGGCGGTGGAGTCGCAAGGAGGACAGCCCGTCCCGGTACTGCTCAGTGACCTGATTCTGGCTTTGATCACCCTGGCTGCCAGCTTCATTCTGGCGCGTAACCTGCCGGGGCTCCTTGAAGTCACCGTTCTGTCACGTCTGAAGCTGCGCACCGGAAGCAGTTATGCCATCACCACATTGCTGAGTTACATGATCACCTGCGTTGGCGTCATTGTCGCGCTGGGGCTTCTGGGAGCCAGCTGGGGCAAGCTGCAGTGGCTTGTGGCGGCCCTGGGTCTGGGTATAGGTATAGGCCTGCAGGAGGTGGTGGCAAACTTCGTCGCGGGTCTTATCATTTTGTTTGAAAGGCCGGTGCGCATAGGGGATACGATCACGCTTGGTGAGGTCAACGGGGAGGTGTCGCGCATCCGCATTCGCTCGACCACGATTGTTGACTGGGACAATCGGGAGATCATAGTGCCGAACAAGATTCTTATGGGAGAGAAACTGATCAACTGGTCGCTTTCCAGTTCTGTGGTACGCATTATCTTGCGGTTCCGGGTTATTCATGACTCAGACGTTCGTCTGATACACAAGTTGTTGCATCAGGCCGCATCCGAGAATGGCAGGGTAGTGGCTCAGCCGGAAACGCTGGTGGTGCTGATGGACTACGGTGAAAGTGCACTGGAATTTGAGCTGCGGACTTATGTGGTCCATGTCCATGATCGTATGCCTGTTCGTGATCAGCTGAACTCAAGGATCAAGGAACTGTTTACGGAGCACGGGGTTGTGGTGGCTTGCCCCCGGCAACAAGTCACCTTGCATATGGATTCGCAGAGCGCGTCCTGATCCTCCATGCGACAAGTGCCGCCTTCTGACCAGGGGGCGGCTGTTACTTTTTCCCAACAACTTTCTACAGCGTGACCAGGTCGGCAGGGCTATTCTCATCTCCTTGCTTGATCAAGTCAGTCGGCGGGGGAGTAGTCGTGAGGCGGCGAGGTTGTTGGATATTTCTTGTCTGTGGTTGGCTTGCAGTGTCCTGCGCCAGTCGGGTCTCGTCGGCGATTGGACTGGAGGATGTTGGACTGGGAGATGTTGGACGAGAGGAGGTTGAACGAGAGGACGTTGAACGAGAGGACGTTGAACGAGAGGACGTTGAACGCGAGGACGTTGAACGCGAGGACGTTGAACGAGAGGAGGTTGAACGAGAGGGAGGGGGAGCCCGTTCGCGCAGCCCTGACTTGGCTGGGAGGCCGTACAGAGGTTTCAAGGTTTTTACATATGTAGCCAAGGGGGGCACTGCTGTCACGCTGGGTGATCGCCTTTTCTATTTTGATGGTCTGGGGACAGACTATCTGTCCGAGTTGCGGGACAGCGTTTTTTTGGGAGGTGTTTTCCCTGCCTTATTGGCGGGTGTGGGGAGGCAGGGGCTTGGGTACCTCTTGTATGACTGGCCGGTGACAGGTTTGGGTGGGTTCAGGGTTCCTGCTCTCAGCCTGGCCGTCTCGCTGGTTATGACGGGTGCCATGGCCTACGCAATGGAGATGCCCTCTCGCTGTATTGGCTTCACCTGGCGAGCGGGGGGGCGCTACTCTATCCCCGCCTTGTTGGGTTGGCTCTCCCTTTCCGACATTTTACAGGCTGTGGGATTACCTGTGCATAGATACCATTTCTACTGGGCCCTGCTGGGACTGGGTGGTCTGGACGCTGCCCTGCGCGCCTTGCGTCAGCTGGGGGGGGGAGTGACGACGGGGGTGGTCCCTGTCTACGTCACTGGCCCGGCGGCCAGCCGGCTCATGATCAAGGCGATTTTCTCTGGTGAGGAGCACAAGGAATCGGGGTACGAGCTGCGCTGGTTATTCACGTTGGATCGCAACAACAAGGACGCCTACCATCAGTTGGCTGATACGATGGAGGCCATGCAGCTGGATGCTATCCGTCTGCTTCCTTCCAGCTGGGATGGTCACTTGCTGAATGTTGTGTTCGATGATCACCTACGGGGCGAACGGGTGACTTTGTCCTTACGTGACGAAGACAGAGCGTCTGAAGACGTGCCTTGGTTGTTTGCTGCGATTCAGCACAAGCGGGAGCGCGCCTCAATTTCCCGTGTCAAAAGTGCTCTATCTCCTCGGGTGATTGAGGAAGTGGCTGGTGTGTTGAAGTTGTACAACAACCAGGTGCGGACAGAGGCCCTCGATGAGGGGAGGCGTCTGCATGAGGGAGCTGTTTATGGGGGGGCGCCAGCCGACCCAGAAGACCCAGCAGGCGAGGATGGAGAAGACAGGGAAGATATGCATAGCCTTGGGCTGGAGACCTCCAGCCTGAAGTCTGTGGGGGTTGGACATTATGTTTATACGTCGACTAGCCCCTTTCTGCAGAGTGGTTTTTCTCAGGTTGATCATCAGCATGAGTACTCGGATTTCGTATGGGAAACGGGCGTTGCCAAGCGGCAGGTGATTGTGCGCTGGCAAGACGGTCTGTGGCCGGGGCTTTCGTTGAATGGCGCAGGGCTGGCAGGGCTGGCAGGACTGGCGGAAGGAGTGGCTTCCGGGCCTGAACAGTGGTGGGTTCCGGAGTGGGTGACTCGACTTCTTCTGGCGGAGCTGGCTGTCCGCGGCCAGAGAGCCGGGAAACAGTTGGGGATTTGGGGGGTTGATCTGTTGGCGGGGGGACTGGGCATTAAAGAGAGAACAGATATTGTGCTTGATCATTTATCCCGGGGCACGTTGAATCAGTTCAGGGAAGAGCGACGCATGCAGGAGCTGGTGGAGGCTGGTCGCCAGGAGCATAATCGGGAGCGGCGAGCTGATCGGGGGCTGGCGAACAGGATGGGGCGCGTGTTTCAGGGCTGGGATGCCGCGTTTTTTGGCGGTCATCGAGCCGGCATTCCGGCAGAACGGGTTGAAATTGAGCTGCTGCAGCAGTTGGAAGCTTACTCAGAGAGGGCCGGAAGAGAAGTGGAAGCTGCGCCTCGTTGTATAGTGTGTTTCGAGAATGGCGATGATTTGCGGGCTATGCCTGGTTGTGGAAACCCTATCTGCATGGGTTGTCTTGTACAGTGGGGGCGTACGCTTGCAGGAGAGCGTCGCATCGCACTGCAAGCACAGGGCGAAGCCGTACGCGGCTTGCCACCTCTTTTCTATGTGGATTGTCCTGTGCGTTGCAATGCTCCGGTGCCGGCACGGGTGCTACAGTGGAACGCGCGCAGGTAGCAGCAGGCCAGGACACCAGGCCATTGAGAGGTTGATACGATGCAAAAAGCTGATCAAAAGGAAAGGGATAGCGACAGGGCAGTTTGGTTCTTCTGAAGGCTTGATCAAGGCCAGCGGGTTCGAGTTGTGCAATCGCCGGAATGGATTGCCTGGACTCTTTTCTGCTCCGTTGGACCCTCAGTCTTGGGAGTGGACCCTCAGTCTTGGGAGTCTGTCCCCTCAAAGGGCGACAACTATCCTGACACAGCGGGAGTCAGCCAGAGAGTCAGCCAGAGAGTCAGCCAGAGAGTCAGCCAGAGAGTCAGCCCGAGCATCAGCCAGAGAATCAGCCAGAGAGTCAGCCAGAGAGTCAGCCAGAGAGTCAGCCAGAGAGTCAGCCAGAGAGTCAGCCAGAGAGTCAGCCAGAGAGTCAGCCAGAGAGTCAGCCAGAGAGTCAGCCAGAGAATCAGCCAGAGAATCAGCCAGAGAATCAGCCAGAGAATCAGCCAGAGAATCAGCCAGAGAATCAGCCAGAGAATCAGCCAGAGAATCAGCCAGAGAGTCAGCCAGAGAATCAGCCAGAGAGTCAGCCAGAGAATCAGCCAGAGAGTCAGCCAGAGAGTCAGCCAGAGAGTCAGCCCGAGCATCAGCTAAAGAGTCAGCCAAAGACCCAGAAGGGTGAGCGTGGCACCAGCCAAATTTGCAGCTCGTCCCAGGATCCTTTAACTCTCTGTCAGAGAAGCGAAAGTGAGGCTGTAAGTGTCCGAAGAAGCTGTATCCGGCGTGCGCTGAAACCGGATGCTGCTGACAGCGTCCAGTCGGATTGTGCTCTTTCCAACAAGGTCACTCTTGCTCGGAGAATTCTCTGTCGTTTCTGCTCCAATAGCGACTCTGATCACAATAAATGTGACTTGAGGCAACCTGACGCTTCCTGATCCAAAACCTTTCTTCTGAGAACATATGGCTCTTTAAATAAAGCTTCCAGCCCCGCTAGCCAGACAATATTTTGTGGCAAGGGTTCCACATATGCGATAGAAACTGGCAAGTGGGAGCCTGGGTTATACCACCAATATTTATTGTGATCAGGATCCAGATAGTCAGGAGGCTGGTTGTTATCCAGCAAGACTTGCAGCCTTTCCCAAGACTCCTTTCCCAAGACTCCTTTCCCAAGACTCCTTTCCCAAGACTCCTTTCCCAAGACTCTTTAATGATCTGTCAGAAAGAAGAAAGTCAGGTTTTCCGGGGCTGAGCGAGCCATCGGGATGTGCTGCGCGTTGCAACCGGATGGCGCCTCAACAACCATCCGGGTCCGTCTTTTCCTCAGCAGAGCCTTCTACTGGCTGGCAGGTTTCTGGTAGCCCAACGCTTTCAAAGTCTTGTCAGCCCAACTCTTTGAGAATGTCATCGAGGGCTTCTTGACCGCGTGCGTGCCTTTGTTCGGGAGTGGAGCGCTGTTCCCAGCCTTCGTAGATGAGGTCTTCCTGGGGAAGTTCATCAATAAACCGACTGGGTGATGTTTCCACCGTTTCACCATACTGACGGCGTTGCGCCGCCAGGGTGATCACAAGACGCTTGCGCGCACGCGTAATGCCAACGTAGGCCAGACGGCGTTCTTCATCCACATCGCCTGTTTCTACGCTGTTACGGTGCGGGAGAAGTTCTTCTTCCACTCCAATCATGAAAACCTGAGGGTACTCCAGACCTTTGGATGCGTGCAGTGTGAGCAGTTGTACCTGGTTCTGGTCGTTTTCCTCTTCTTGTCTTTCCATCATGTCACGCAGGATAAGGCGGGCCACGGCATCCTTCAGCGAGCCGTTGTCATCGTCCTTCTCCATGCTCTTTCTGATGGCATTGACCAGAAACAGGATATTGTTCATGCGCCGCTCGGCCACAGCGCTACTGGATGCTTGTTGATGCAGCCAGCTTTCATAGTCGCTTTCCCTGACCAGGCTTTCGACAGCGGCCATGGGATCGCTGTCTCCCTGCCGGGCCAGGGTGTCCATCCACTCGACGAACTGGGTCAGCTTCGCAACGTAGCGACGGTCCAGTCTTTCTTCCAGTGCGGCTCTGTATTGGCAGGCCTGGTAGAGACTGATGCTGTGCTCGCCGGCAAAGGCACTGAGCTTTTCCAGTGTGGCGGTACCAATTTCCCGGCGGGGTACGTTGATGATGCGCAGAAAAGCATTGTCATCATCCGGGTTGACCAGCAGACGCAGGTAAGCCATCACGTCTTTCACTTCCGTGCGGCTGAAGAAAGAGGTGCCCCCGTTGATCTGGTAAGGAATCTGGTGCTCCTGCAATTTCATTTCCAGCAAGCGGGACTGAAAGTTGCTGCGATAGAGAATCGCGTAGTCCTGCCAGCGTGTGTCATATCTGAGACGGTGAGTGAGTATTTCTGTGGCTACGCGTTCGGCCTCGCCGTCTTCGCTGCTGCAACGAATGACCCGGATTTCTTCCCCGACGCCCAGATCACTCCAGAGTTTTTTTTCAAAGAAGTGGGGATTATTGGCAATCAGCTGGTTGGCGGCTTTCAATATGCGGCTGGTGGAACGGTAATTCTGCTCCAGTTTGACCAGCTTCAACGAAGGGTAGTCCTGGCGGAGAAGCTCCAGGTTTTCGGCGCGTGCGCCGCGCCAGGCATAAATTGACTGGTCATCATCGCCGACCACGGTCAACATGCCCCGATCACCGACCAGCTGCCTGACCAGCAGGTACTGACTGGAGTTGGTGTCCTGGTATTCATCGACGAGCAGGTAATGAATTTTTTCCTGCCAATGCGCCAGGCGGTCCGGTCGTGTCTGGAACAGTTGGACAGGAAGAAGAATCAGGTCGTCAAAATCGACGGCATTGAAAGCCCGGAGAGCACGGGTGTAGTGAGCGTACACCTGGGCTGCCCACTGTTCTTCTTCATCGGCGGCGGTGCTTTCGGCTTGTTCCGGATAAACAAGATTGTTTTTCCAGTTGGATATGCACTCCTGTACAAAGCGACACTTGTCATCTTTTGGGTCTGTTTGCTGGTGCATCAGGCTGGCCAGAAGTGCACCGGCGTCCTGCTGGTCGAATATGGAAAAGCCGGCTCGCAGTCCAAGATGACCGCACTCTTTGCCGATGATTTTCATGCCCAGATTGTGAAATGTAGAGACGGTAAGGCCACGCGTGTTTGTTCCCGTGATCAGTTGGCTAACGCGTTCCTTCATTTCGCGGGCAGCCTTGTTCGTGAAGGTAACAGCGACGACGTTGCGTGCCTTCAGACCGCACTCTTCGAGCAAGTAGGCAATTTTTCTGGTAATAACGCTTGTTTTTCCACTTCCGGCGCCTGCGAGTACCAGCAGGGGACCAGATATGTAGTGAACAGCCTCTTTTTGGCGGGCATTGAGTTGGCTCATGGAAAGCTGTGGCTCTGGTAGATCAGTAAGGGGTGCGTCCCGGAACGCTGTTCGAGGATCGAACCTTGCCGCGAGCAAGTCGGCCCCGGACATCTTTCTTCTGGCATTCGTCGAACAGAACCACTGCTCACCTCAATGCAGAATAAAAACGGCTCCCGGTTGGCTGTGGCTCGCCATGGGCACGAGCCCCGGGAGCATCCGGGCTGTCGGTTGACGCCGCTATGTTTGCTCGGGGCCGGTGTTTGCTCGGGGCCGGGGCTCGCTCGGGGCCGGTAGCATACAGGCTCCAGCGTTTTACCGGTAGACAAGATTGTATCCGGCCCGTACGAGGAGCTGTTGTTCTTTTTTGCATCGGGCATGGGTAAGGGGGTTATTAGCCAGCCAGTGGTCGGGAAAGGACAGGCAAACCCGGCTGCCGGACACCTGGCAGGTGCAGGCGGGCATTTGCCTGTCCCCGTATCTTTGGCTCAGCAGAATAGCCAGCCTGAGCAGCACCATGAGCCTGCTCAGGGTGATGCCGTCCTTGTCCAGTCGCAGCAGCGCCTGGACGGGGAAAGTGCGGCGGTGGCCCTGGACAAGCAGGGCCATGTGTTCCTGCTGGCGTCTGGTGAAGCCGAGCATATCGGCATTGCTCAGGATGTAGGCACCGTGACGATGAAACTGGTGGTGGGATATGGTCATGCCGATCTCGTGTACCATGGCGGCCCCGTGGACCAGCTGCTCGTCCTGGGGCGTCAGCTTCCAGGCATGTCGGGTTGTGGCCAGCAGGGTGCTCAGGTGTGCCTTGACCTGAATGCTGTAGTCAATATCCACGCCGTAGCGTTCCTGCATGGCACTCAGCGTCCGGAGGCAGACATCCTCGTGGCTGTTGCGTCCGATCATGTCGTAGAGAATCCCCTCGCGCAGTGCGCCACTGGAGAAGCTCATGCTGTCTATATCCAGGCTGTCGAACAGAGCGCAGACAATGACCAGTGCGCCCGGGAAAATGGTAGCGCGATCGGGTTTGAGCGTTGGCAGGGACAATGAGCTGGCTCGCTTGCAACGCAGGAGTTCTGTTTTCAGAAAGGCGAGCCCTTTGCGGGTGATGCTGTCGTACCCCAGTTCCCGCAGGATGTTGTACAGAGTCTTGATTGAGCTGGACGAGCCTGTTGCCTCCTTCCAGCCCAGCGAGCGAAACTGGCTTTCAACAGGTGCCAGTTCCAGACGAGCGGCGTAGTAGGCTTTGTCGAAGCTGTCCCGTGTGATTTTCCCGTCGGGAAACCAGGTGCGGGTGCCGGATATGCACCCCATATCCAGGCTTTCGAGCAGATGGGGCTGGAAATTTTCGCCTGCGATGCATTCTGTGCTGTCGCCACCCACGTCGATCACCAGACGGTGATCGCAATCAGCGGCGTGCGTGTGAGCCACACCCAGGTAAATCAGGCGGGCTTCTTCTTTTCCGGATATCACATCAACCGGGTGGCCGAGTATTTCTTCGGCCTTGCGAACGAATTGCGCACTGTTTTCTGCCTTGCGCAGAATGCTGGTGCCGACTGCACGTACGGCCCCGGCGGGCAGGGCTTTGCAGTATTGGGCCATTCTGCTGAGGCACTCCCAGCCGCGTTCCATGGCCTGGTTATCGAGGAGCCGACTGTCATTCAGGCCGGCGGCCAGTTGTGTTTTCTCTCCAGTGCGTTCGATCAGTCGCAGTTCGCCATGGCATTGCTGGGCCACGACCAGGCGAAAACTGTTTGAACCCAGGTCAACAGCTGCGATGGGGGAGACCTCGTTTGCAGTGGTCCCAGGTGGTTTTTTATCTGTGTTCACCTGTTTTCTCGTCGATTTTGAAGGTGTTGGGGTTTGGTTGTCCTTCGGATGGACAGCACGGTCCGGGTCACAGTCCCGGGGGGGCAAGGTTATCATTGCTCACAGACCGGGAACATCGCCAGTCCCATGCCATGATTCCAGGCCCGTACGATCGAGCTGTAATCCGGGGGGAGAAGTGGTGCATGTCCGCTCCACAGTATAAAACTGCTGCCTGGTCAGGCAGAGGTTGTTTTGTGGTCTCAGTTGGCTTTTTTTCATGAGATGCGCTGCGTTGTTTTAAACAAGGAGGCCGTATGCAGTTTTCGTCAGCACAAACCAACTGCGCTGGACCCTCCCGGGGGTGCACCTGTCTCACAGGTCTGGCTGATTTGCTGTAGCAACTGCGAGAGGCTCCCGGAAAACCGGGGAGAAAACCGGGGAAAAAACCGAGGAGTGGTGCGGCACGCTTTCCTGAGAGCGCTGATGGGGCACCATCCAGATACAGCGCAAGCCCCGCGACCTGTACAGCCTCGGGGAGCAAGGCGGTGAAGAGGAAACATGTTCTGGCTCCTTGTTTCGTGGTCCAGTCCGTACGCCGTTTTACAGACTCAGGCAGCATGAGCAGTGGCAGCGAGAGTGGGGCAGGCCATGAGCCGTCTACACAGGCCCGGCACCGACGGCAAAATACCTCTGGCCTGTATCTGGAGAAACCGCTCTTGCAGAGGGAATGTCCGCTGTGGCCAGTCGAGCCAAGCTGCGACAACTGTTGGCAAAACAGGATGCCACCTGGTGAAGTCAGGCCAGCAGTTGGTGCACCAGATGTCTCGAGGGGCAATGTAAGGAGCAATTCTGGCCTGAATAATTTTATTCCGGGCTGAAATTGTCTGGTGGGCTGTCGGAAGTGGGAGTGCAAGCGGCCATGGCGCGGCGATTGTCTGGTGGCGGTATCACAGCAGTGTACCAACCAGACCCGAGCCGAGTACGGGCACGCATCCGGACATGGCCGCAAGGTATAGCCTGGACAGGGGGAATGGCGCTGCCGGGCATGCGCCGCCACCATCAGTGCACAGACTACCCCGAAAACAGGATGCATCCGATTCGCCTGTGGCGCAGGTAAGCCGGTGTGGTGGTCGGGAACAGCCAACCCAGTCCAGCCATGTCGCCCGGGGAATGCCGTCCGGGAATGGTGCTGCCGGGCATGCGCCGCCACCATCAGCGCACAGACTATCCCGAAAACAGGATGCACCCGATTCGCCTGTGGTGCAGGCAAGCCGGTGCGGTGGTCGGCAACAGAGCACCCATGCTGCCCGGGAAAGGCGGCATGGGGAGGGCGTCCGCAGGCACCACAGGTCTTCCTGTCTTTCAGGGTGGGGAGGTTGTCAGCGGTACACCAGACTGACTTGCTCTCTGCCATAACAGTCCCGCAAGCTGTCTATCAGTTCATCATCAGGGTTGACCATCCACTGATCACCAAAACGGATATGACCACAAGCCTTGTCGTTTGCAAAGCAGACGACAACGGGCACCTGACCTGGATGTTTGGTCAGCACAGATTCCAGCCAGCGGGTCCTTTCCTTTTGACATTCCTCACTGTTGAGAGCCAGCTGGAGTGCACGCAAATGCTGACTGCGAGTCTCCGTCAAACTCATCAGCTTGCGGACATTGATTTTCAATGCATCGGAGCGCTCGTTGAAGCTGACCTCTCCTTCTACAGCGACGAGGCTGTCTTTTATCACCAGGTTCTGGTGGAGGTTGAAAGCCTCCGAGAACAGGGCCACCTCCACCTGACCGCTGCCATCGTCCAGGGTGATGAAAGCCATCCGGCCACCACTTTTGTTTTTCATGATTTTCAGGGCGACAATCAGGCCGAACACCCTGATAGAACCCTGGCCGGGCTGAAGACGGCCTATTTTGTTGTGAGTTATGTGTTGGAGTTCCTGTTGGTATTCGTCTATGGGGTGTCCGCTCAGGTAGAACCCCAATGCTTCTTTTTCGCGCTGCAGGCGTTCCCTGCCTGCCCATGGACGTACATCCTCGACCTCAATTCTGACCTGGGCGTCTTCCCCGCAGGAGGGTTCGCCAAACAGGTCGTTCAAGCCGCTGGCGGCATTGCGTAGCGCTTGCTCGGCGGCCTTGCTGGCCGTTTTCATGGAGGCCAGCAGCACGGCCCGGTTACTGTTCAGAGAGTCTTTGGCGGGGCAGGGACCGAGATTGTCGAGGGCGCCGGCATAGAGCAATGCCTCCAGACAGCGCCTGTTGAGTTTCTTGCCGTCCACCCGGAGACACAAATCAAACAGATCCTTGAACGGGCCTCCCTGACCACGGGCCTGCACCAGGGCTGCAACAGGGCCCTCTCCCACCCCCTTGATGGCACCCAGCCCATAGACAATATGGCCTTCTGCATTGACTTCAAAGGCGTGTCTTCCCGTGTTGACATCCGGGGGGAGCACCGTCAGTCGCATATCACGACATTCTTCGATCAGGATGACAACCTTGTCTGTATTCTGCAGATCAGAAGAAAGAACCGCTGCCATGAACTCTGCCGGGTAGTATTTTTTCAGCCACAGTGTCTGGTACGAAACCAGGGCATAGGCTGCCGAGTGGGATTTGTTGAAACCATAGCCTGCAAACTTTTCGACCAGATCAAAGATTTTCATCGCCAGGGTGCCGTCAATGTTTTGATCTATAGCTCCCTGCTCGAAAATGGTGCGCTGTTTGGCCATTTCTTCGGGCTTTTTCTTTCCCATGGCGCGACGCAGCATGTCCGCGCCACCCAGGGTGTAGCCCGCCAGTACCTGGGCGATCTGCATAACCTGTTCCTGGTACAGGATGATGCCGTAGGTGGGCTGCAAAATCGGCTGGAGAAGTTCGTGCTGCCATTGTGCGTCAGGATAGGAAATGGTCTCCCGGCCATGCTTGCGGTTGATGAAGTTGTCTACCATGCCAGACTGCAGGGGGCCGGGCCGAAACAGTGCCACCAGGGCGACAATGTCTTCAAAGCAGTCGGGCTGGAGGCGCTTGATCAGCTCTTTCATGCCGCGTGATTCCAGCTGGAACACGGCCGTTGTTTTGGCCTGCTGCAGGAGCTTGTACGCCTTGGGATCTTCCAGATCAATATGCGCAATATCCACTGGATCCTGCCCCGCCTCCGTTCGGCGGCGGTTGATCATTTTCAGTGCCCAGTCGATGGTGGTGAGCGTGCGCAATCCAAGAAAGTCGAATTTGACCAGCCCGACAGCTTCTACGTCATCCTTGTCGTACTGCGTGACCAGGCCCTGCCCCTGCTCATCACAGTACAGGGGAGAAAAATCGACCAGTTTGGTCGGCGCGATCACCACACCACCGGCGTGCTTGCCCATATTGCGGGCGACACCTTCCAGCTTGAGTGCCATCTCCCAGACTTCTGTGGCATCCTGGTCTGCGGCCAGAAAATCACGCAGAGGCTCCTCCTGCTCCAGAGCACGATTCAGGGTCATGCCTGGCTCAAAGGGGATAAGACGCGAGAGTCTGTCAGCCATGTTGTAGGACTTGCCCTGGACGCGCGCCACGTCCTTGACGACCGCTTTGGCGGCCATGGTGCCGAAAGTGATGATCTGGGACACGGCCTCGCGACCATAGGTCCGGGCGACGTAGTCAATCACACGGTCACGGTTGTCCATGCAGAAGTCGACATCGAAGTCGGGCATGGAAACACGTTCGGGATTGAGGAAACGTTCGAACAGAAGATCATACTCAAGCGGATCAAGGTCGGTAATACGCAAGGCGTAGGCCACCAGCGAGCCAGCACCGGAGCCTCGCCCCGGCCCTACCGGTATGGCGTTCTCCCTGGCCCAGCGGATAAAGTCCATCACCACCAGAAAGTAACCGGGAAAACCCATCTGCAAGATAATATTCTGCTCAAACGCCAGTCTGTCCCTGTATGCCTGGCGTTGTTGCTGGTAATCAGGAGCCCGGACATCCAGGGTGGCTTCGAGTCGGGTTTCCAGTCCCTGTTCTGATATTTCCCGAAAAAAAACATCCATGCTTTTTCCTGCGGGAACAGGAAAGTTCGGCAAGAAGGATTTTCCGAGCGACACCTCAAGAGAGCATCGGCGTGCGATTTCGACTGTGTTGGCTATAGCCTCTGGAATGTCCTGGAACAGCTGGCACATTTCCTCCGGGCTTTTGAGATACTGCTGGTCTGAATAGTTTCTGGGACGGCGTTGGTCTTCGAGTGTCCAACCTTCGCCTATGCAGACCCGGGCTTCGTGCGCATCAAAATCACTGTCTTCGAGGAACATGACATCATTGGTGGCGACGACCGGCACCTCCATACGGCTTGCCAGCTCGACGGCCGCATGCAAATAGTCTTCCTCTCCGGGGCGTCCGGTTCTGTGTAGCTCAAGATAGAAGCGGTCCCCAAAGGCCTGAAGCCAGTCGTGTATCAGGGCATCAGCCTGGTGCGGTTGTTGGCTCAGTAGTGCCCGCCCTACTTCGCCGTGCTGTCCACCGGACAGGGCTATCAGGTGGTGATTGTTTTCCAGAATCCACTCGCGCTTGATCAGGGCTCGTCCCTGGTGCTGATTCCTGGTAAACCCGTCAGATACCAGCTGGATAAGATTCTTGTAGCCTTCAGTGTTCATGCACAGAAGCACCAGCCGGGAAGGGGGCTGTTCAGCGGCAGGACTTTCGACCCAGAGGTCACAACCACACAGGGGTTTGAGCCCCGCTTTCTGCGCGCTTTTGTAGAACCGCACCAGGGAGCAGAGTGTGGACTGGTCGGTAACGGCCAGAGCCGGCATGCCCAGTCGCGCCGTGGCTTCCACCAGGGGGTTGATTTTTATCAGGCTGTCCGCCAGTGAAAACTCGCTGTGAACGCGTAAGTGCACAAAAGAGGGATGCAGATCAGGCATGCTTGTTCCGGTTGGCTGGGCTGGCAGGGCTGTTCATCATAGCAGTTGACAGATTTTTTGCGCATCCGGATTCCAGTTAACCAGAGGGTATCCAGAAGGCGGGCTTTGCGACCCTGGCACAAACTGGATCTGCGCGAAAATCATCTGTGTTACAGGAGCGCAGGGCGAGCGAAGATGAGACACGTGGAGCTGCCAGGAAAAGACGACAGCAGCGTTCCATCGTAGTGTTTTCTGGCAGTGCCAGTGTGAGGAGCGAACGGGCCGTTGCGGCTTAAGCAACAGGTGGACCGCGGCTCCTGTCAGCAGCCTTGTCACCTCTTCTTGTTTATGCGGCAAAGACAGCAGGACGGTCAGAGTGGATCAACGACAGGCTATTAAAAAGAATGCGTGGTATGGCTGCGCACTGCCTGAAACAGAAAGCGGCACCCGGCTTCGTCCCCGCTCTGACTACAGGGGGGCGGAGCCAGGCAGGGAAAACAGCTTCAGAACGGAGCGCCACTGAGTAGCTCACCCAACTTGGTGACCACGCGCTCAACGGCCTGGTGGCAGCCCGTCTCACAAAAGGCTTCCAGCAGGTGCATGCACTGTGTGGCATGCCAGATTTTGGTTTCATGGCACTGGGTGTGAGACAACATATGGGGGAAAACGGCCAGCAGCGCATCTATTTTTTTTTGTGAGTTTTTCAGGGATTTGTACAGTGCAGGCCTGTTCTGATCATCCGTTATTCCTCTGGAAACCAGATGGTCAATGACCTTGTCAATATTTCTGTTCAGGGATTCGTCGACGCGCAGATGGAGTCGGCAGCAGACGAGAAGCTCGTTGATCTGCTTGAAGAAATTGGTGTCCGGGTCTGCTGCCATTTGCCTGAGTAGTGTACGTGCCTGCTGCAAACTGTGCTGGACATTGTGCTCCGCTCCAAGGGAGCTATCCGTTGGAAAAGTCGCTGGCTGACGGGCAGCTTTGGCCGCTGCAAGTTGCAGCTCCAGCTGGACGATAGTCTGCTCCAGTTTCTGTGCAGCCTCAAGGTGCTGGCGCACCTGACGTTGGTTCTCCTGCGCTTCCGCTTCCAATCGGGTTATGTGCCGGCGGCTGTCATCGATTTGCTGCCGTTGTTCTCCCAGTTGTTGTAGCAGCTGGGTCAGCGTTTCACTGTCTGCTGTGAGCGGCGGCTCTTGCAGCCCCTCCATGGCTACGGGAGCTGCCTCAGGAGGCTGTGGTGCTGTGAGCTCGCCGGCCTTCTGAACCAGCCGCTCCAGCTCGCAAGGCCACCAGTTGTAGTGGGCTCGGCGCAGCAAATCGACAAACAGGTAAAATTCGTCGTCGCCTTTGCTGTGTAGAGTTTCCAGCAGCTTTCCCATTTGAGCAGAGGGTTCGGATTGGGTGCTGATGCTGGCTGCGTTATCGCCCAGCAAAGCTTCCCGCTCTTCCGGGCGTGCGTTCTGCAGGAGCCGATCAACACGTATACAGGCCTTGAGATTGTTTTCCAGAGTAGCAAGAGCACGCTGACAGGCAGCAGACAGGCGGCCAGTGGGTGTCGCATCGGCAGCAGGGGTAGTGAGGGGCCATGGGTATAGGGTGGGCCGGATGGGATTCATAGAGTTTATCCTCGTCATGGTTTGTTGCTGTTGTCGAATCATCAAAAAACGGTGAGAGCACTCTTCTGCGTTCTGGGTATCAGACTGGGAGACAAGGAAAAAGTTCCGGGTGGCGTTGGTGCAACTGATTCCTGTTCAGGCGGAGCCGTTGTCATGGCCCTGACGTGCGTTTTCTTCGGGTATAAGAAAAGGGATCAGGACTGATGCCAATATCAGCACTGGGTCGAGAGTGCATTCGTGAGGCTCAAGCCTTGTGAGTTCTGGTCAAGACAGAAGGTCGTCGTGCAGCGTTTCTTCTGGTTCCAGAGCGCAATACAGGGGGGATGCCTGATTTAAAGGGAATCCGGACGCAAGGGTCTGCCAGTTGGGTTGTTGGACTTTGTAGCGCGGCAGGCCGTGATCTCGAATTGCTTTTTTCGTTCTCCGCTCAGCGGGAAGCTGGCGACCGGCTTGATGGAAGCTTGCCGGCCGGAGCAGAGACTGTGTTGGCCCGAGCTCGTGCACTATAGTCTGCGGCTGCTATATCGGGGTGCTCCGTGCAACAGCGCATTTATCTTGTGTTTCGATGTCGCCAGGGCGTGTGTGCATGGGGCTGGTCATCTTGCGCCGGTCCCCTGGGATGGGTGTCGTCACTGGCCAGTGTTTTCTATCGTTCACCCATGCAACTCATCGATGCAACTTACCGATATACGGGGAAATTGAAAAAGCGAGAGCACGACCCAAGACCATAGTGCGAACTCAAAAGGTCAGGCGGACTCTGGGAGTGGCTGTGTCCCTGTTGATATTCAATGAGGTCTCGACTCTCGAATAGAGCGGGCAGCAGATGAAAGAGATCTGTAATCCGCAGGGTGAAGTGGCCACCCCGGTCTGCTGCCGTTTAATCGAGAGACGTGTCAGCCTACTGCAGGATGCATTGGGTTTTGCTCTCTGAGTTAGTGGATGAAGTCGTTGAGCCCGCCGTTTCCTGATGGCGAGTTTCTTTGATCGCAGCCAACTCTTGTTGCAGTTGAGTGATGGTTTTCTCCTTCTCTTGTAACGCGGCAAAGTACTGGTGTGCTTGTCGTTGACTGTCTTCCAGTGCTGCCTGGAGGCAAGTCAGCTGCTGAGTGAATAGCTCGCTGCCGGTCGTGCACGGCAGGTCCGGTACCCAGGCTGAAGTAACAGGCGGCTCTTGTTGCCCCGCAGTGCTCTCGATTTTTTGGGCCCGGAGTCTCAGTTCGTGGGGCCAGACGGCGTAGCCGGCCTTCTCCAGTAACCTGACAAATTGATAAAATTCCTTATCGCCCTTGCCGTGCAATATCGTCAGCAGTTGTTGCATCTGCTCAGCTCGCCCCGATTCCGTTTTGATACTGTCGACTTCCTCGCCGTTCAGCAAAATGGGATCTCCCGGGTCCTGTTCTTGCAGGAATTCATCAAGTATTCCAAGCAGCTTGTTAACATTGACAAAGCTTTTCAAGTTTTCTTGCAGAGCTGTAAGGGCATCCCGCCGGGCAGCGGAAAGGCTCCTCTTTGGCGGGGTTTGCGAGCTGGGAGGGGGAATATTCTGGACAGGCTCCGCTACCGCAGAAACCAGTCGTGGCTCGGCCGCTGCGGGATTCGTCCGTTGGCCCAACAACTCGTCAGGCGACAGTTGCGCAAGCGGAAGGCTCACACTTCGCTGATGAGTGGCATGTGCGCGTGGGTCGAGGTGGGTTGCCGGGCTCATAAGGCCATCTCCTTTGATGTCTTGCTGGATGTGGTCAAACCGTCAAACCGTCAAACAGGAAAAGAGCGTTCTCTCCTGCTCCTGCATTGTTATTCTTTTGGAGTGCTGGATCAGGAAGAAGTTCCGCGCGTGGAGAAACCCTGCCGAGGCAGGGCGTCACAGTGGGCCTGGCGGGCCGCACCGGGGGAGGAGAAGAAGGATTGGGGGGGGCACGGGTGCCGGCCCCCTGCCGGGAATACGCACACGACCGAAGCACTTTCCCGTATTGCCAGGAGAGTTCACGATGTGAAGCGCATTCCGGTGTTATTGCTCGTTTATGCCATGCATTGACATCCTCACCGCCCTGAAGGACGGGGATTCCTGCTGCGCTCACAGGTGACAGCTTCACGCTGCCGCCACTTCAGGCTGCAGCCCATGAGTCGCTTGGGCGGGTTCCTGCTGCTGGCGGCATTCCGCTCACTTAACAGGCGAGCCGGGTGTGTCCCGCCCTTGAGCCATGGAGCCATGGAACCATGGAACATAGATTAGGTGTCAGGTCTGCGAATAATGCCAGTGAGATTAGGCGCGCTATCCTTCCCCGCCCTGAAGGACGGGGCTTGCCGCGCACCAGGTCACGGGCGGTGGGGACAAAATCCTGACAGACACTATTGGGAAGCCGGTGGAGCGAGGCTTTTCAGATACACACTGGCCAGTCTGGCAGCGGAACTGCCGGAAAAGTTTTCCAGGACCTGATTGAACTTGTCAACAGCCAGACTTTCCTTGCCCTGCCGATCATACACGAGCCCCAGCTTGTAGGTGGCATCAGCGCGCTTGCTGCTGGACGGGTGCTCTTCAAGAAGTCGAACGAAAGCCTGCTCGGCCGCCACCAGATCCTTCTTGCCACCACGTGCCAGGTAAACCTCCCCTAGCCAGTACTGGGCATTGTCTTTGTAGGAGCCGGCGGGATAACGCGCCATGTAGTCCTGCAAACTGTCAATGGCTGCGGGAAACTGGCGACCCCGTACCAATTGAAGAGCTTTGCGATATACAGCCTCACCGTCATCGTCAGACTGTGCGTCGCGAGCGTCCCTGCTGGACGATGGCGGTGCCGTTTTGGCAGGGGCGGTTTTGGCGGGGGCGGTGTTGCGCCCACTGGCAGAAGTGGAAGCGGTGAGGCTGCCCAGGCGCGAGTCCAGATCAAGATAGCGACTGCGGTTGTCTTTCTGCATGCGCTCAATCACAGCCCCTTGCTCCTCCACAAGTCCGCGCAGCATCATCACTTCTTCGCGCAAGGTCTCCACATCCAGCCATGCAGTGGACGAGGGTGATTGCGAAGACGACCGGCTGAGCTTGGCAGAGGGGCGGGGAGTAGACCTCGAAGCCAAGGGTGGCTTTGAGGTCGCAGGACTGGGGATGGAATCAGTCGCCTGAGCTGCGCGAGCACCTGTCACAGGCACATCCCGTACAGGGACAGTCTGCGGATTGGAGAAAGCACACCCCTGCGCAAAAAGCACCAGCCCCAGATATGCATATTTCAATGGCATCAGTCAGTTAATTGCATCTCTTGGGTTAGGAGCCTGCATCTGAGTTGGGAGTAAGCTTGTAATGCTTCGGAAAGGTGATGACCGCTCTCCTGTTCATGCGCCAGGCATCTTCATTGTGGCCGAAGTCAGCCGGCTTCTGGGAACCGTGGCTTTTCACTTTGAAGCGTGCAGAGGATTCACCCTGCCCTTTGGATTTCGCGTATTCCGGATCAAGCTGTGCCAGTACGGCCATGGCGCGTCTTCGGCCGAGCTCCACGTTATACGTATTGGTTCCGCGCTCATCCGTGTGTCCTTCAACCACGACTTTTACCAGTTTCCCGGCAGGGCTTTGCAGAAAGTCTGCGATCTGCTCCAGGCGAGCGAAGTCAGCGGATTTCAGTTTGTTGCTGGCAAAATCGAAGTAAAAGACGCTCTGGTCGAATTGCGAGACGCCGGCGCCTTCTATTTCAGCGATGGCGCCAGAAGCATCCCTGCCCTCCAGGGGCGCGACAGCAGAGCCGCCATCGCCGGCAGTACCTGCGGTCCCTCCACCACCGGCGCAGCCTGTAAGCCACGCCAAACAAAAGCCTACAGAAAGGCCTCTTGCAGCTTTAGATAACATAATCAAAAATCCTCCGCACCTTCAAGCCGGGATAGAGAAGCACGCCTCAAACTAACACAAAAATGACTTTCTGCAAGCCTGCAATGTCTGAAGAGTACTATCCAGATAGTTATTGATGTTGAAGTCTGTCGGGCGGCTCCATGGGCAGAGCCGATTGTGTCGCGAGGGAGGTTTTCAATCAAGCTTTAATTTCTTCAAGTTTCTTGTGAATTTTATTTGTATATCAAGGCTCTTCACGCCATCGACTGGAAGCGAAAGCGGGTGATGCAGGTTTTCCTTCAGCCCGGAAAAAGGGCAGCAAGTCCCGCCTCATCGGGGGGAGCGAAAAAAGTCAGAAAGTGCGTCAGCACCAGCCTGGTGAAGGGGCTGGCAGTACTCCGACGGTGGTGGCGGACGTATCTCGGGCGGATTTTTTGCTGCGCAGTCCCTTGGATTCAAGTCAGATCCAGCTATCATAGCCAAGGTTGCGGCGCAGGAGGCTCCCATGGAGCTGTGTCTGGCGCTGGGGCTGGCGGGGCGAGCCTGAGCCCTGCATCAGAACAGGAAGGTGTTTCAATTTGTCAGCCAGTCATCCTGGTGTTGTGTGCTCCGGGCAGGCGTAAGGCACCGGGAATCAAAACGCATTCACGACAAGGGTCAGGAGCCTCGCCTGTATGGGAGAAAAGCCCGCAGACGTTTGTTGCGCGCTATCTGGATCAGACCTTGGGATTTTCGCCAGTGCCTGTGACCGTGAAGGTGAGGGTGACTGTGACTGTGTAGGCATGCACGCTGAGGGGGGCTCGGTATTTCGCGATCCTTCCTTGAGACGATGTGGGCAGTGTTTTCCAGACTGTTTGTAATCCCGGGCGGCAGGCCATCCCTCGGAGCAGGCCAGAGCAGAGTAAGGGGCTGCTGTTGTATGGTGGTTTTTTCAGGTCAGGGCTGGAGCGCGGCTGCCTGGCGTTGCGAGCGGCAAGATCCTGGTTTTGCGAGTGGTCAGCGAACCTGCGAAAGGAAAAACTGGCAAAAGATAAAATCCTTTGTCCTCTATCAGGATCAGGTGCGGGGTTCTCCGGTGTGGCTGCGACACTTCTGATCTTCGCAAGAGACAGCCAGATGGAAAGCCGATGTGCCACTGTTTGCCACTGGCAAGCAGATTGCCAAGCCCCATTTCCAGGGGGTGTGATGTGGTTGGCGTGCAAGTCGTTTTGACGAGTTCGCCGTCTTTTATCATCAATCGCGATGGCCTGTGGCAGGTCAGTCACCAGTTACAATTCCTGAAGAATGCCCGTCGAAAACTGAAGAACAAGCGGGATAAGGACTTGTGCTACGGCAAAAGGCGCGGAAGGCGGAACCCGGGCGCGATGACTCCCGCTCCCAAAGATGTGTGAGTCTGTTGGCTTCTGCTGCCGTAGCTTCTGGCACCAGCGGTTCAGGCGCAGTGTTGATGAAAAGCTGGCGGCACTGTGAGAGCACGAAGGTCGACAGTCCGTTCACTATCCTTGTTTACCCTGCTGTTGGCGATCCAGGCTGGCCTGCCTCCAGAACCGGGCTTGATGAAAAGGCGCAGCAGGCACTACGCCTGTCACTACGCCTGTTGATGAAGAGAAACTCCTTGCCTTATCCACACCTTTTAGCAGGTTGCCGAGGGGCGAGAGGAAACAGTCTGTCACGCAGGGCGTGGTGTCCGGGAACGAGGGAGTTCACTGTGTGTCAACATTGAATGTCAATGCGTTTTGTATCCAAAGGATTTTGTGGCAGGGCATTCCTGCCTGTTTTGGGAGTGTCAAGGCGTTGTGAACTGAAGGGGGAGAGTGCTGCTCGTTCTACGCCGATGGCAGCAGATGCAAGCCGGGCGGGTTTTCGGCTGCCGCCCGAGACGTCAGAATCCCGTGTGCCAGGGAGGACGGTGGTCGCTTACTACCGGGGGGGGCGACGGGGGTTGCGTATCGGGTTGTGATGCCTTCCAATTTGCTCTGGGATCAGGCTCAGGCTCAGGCTCAGGCTCAGGCTCAGGCTCAGGCTCAGGCCACTGCGTTCGCGACTGGCGAGCGTGGCATGTAGCGTTGCAAAAACACCACTATTGTCGACGCTCTCGACCTGTGGGGCGACCTGTCGGGGACGAAGCCTGCCCGGTTGCCTGGTGCCAGGCGTCGTCATGCGTCAGGACAAAGGCCGGGGCTGGTCGAAGTCACCAATGGGGAGCGACTTGTGCAGCCGCGCCCAATAAACCCTGCAGACACTCCTGCTTCCTCTGGCCGGGGTCCGTCGAGGCGGTGCATGCTTGTGAACAACGGGCAGCGTCCGCCACAAGGCTCCGGCTCCTGTCAGCGGAGCTGTCAATGCGTTCTGGCGGTGCAAGCCAGAAGGGGCAAGGTTATGCAGCAGGCCGAAGATTCCGGTAATCCACCTGACGTCAGTGCTGGGTATCACGAGGAAAGGGACGAGCACGAACAACGACTCGGAGCGCAACAAGACAGCGATAACAACACAAGAGAAAACATGGACGCCTTGCTGACCGACTACAACAATACGCAATACTATCTCAATCGTGAATTAAGCCACCTGCAGTTTAATGTCAGGGTGCTGGACCAGGCTCTTAATGAAGACTATCCCCTGTTGGAGCGCTTGCGTTTTCTTCTGATTTTTTCCAGTAACATGGATGAGTTTTTTGAAATAAGGGTGGCAGGACTCAAGCAGCAGATTGAGTTCTCACGCGAGCAGGTGGGCATGGACGGGCTGCGCCCTGTCGAGGTTCTGGAAGAAATCAGTCGTGTGACCAAGTCACAGGTTGAGCGCCAGTACCATATCCTCAACACCATGCTGCTGCCGGCGCTGCGCGCCCAGGGCGTGAAGTTTCTGCGTCGTGATGAGCTGACTGCAGCGCAGAAGAGCTGGATACGTCAGTTTTTCTTTCAGGAGGTGATGCCTGTCGTCAGTCCTATCGGGCTGGATCCGGCGCACCCTTTTCCCCGCCTGGCCAACAAGATTCTGAACTTTATCGTGGAGCTGGACGGGCGGGATGCTTTTGGACGGCAAACGGGTATGGCGATTATCCCTGCGCCACGCTCGCTTCCTCGTCTGGTGCAACTACCCTCGCATGTATGCAACGAAGAGGGAGAAAATTACATATTCCTGTCGTCCATTATCCACCAGCATGCAGAAGACCTGTTCCCGGGGATGATGGTGATGGGGTGCTACCAGTTTCGCCTGACACGAAATAGTGACCTGAGTCTGGAAGACGATGATGTGGAGGACCTGGCCACGGCGCTTCAGGGCGAGTTGCTGTCCCGGCGCTATGGTGATGCGGTACGCCTGGAGGTGCTCGATTCCTGTCCCCGCCACCTTTCAGATTTCCTGCTCAACCAGTTTGGTCTTGACGAAAACGAGCGCTATGAGGCCTGCGGTCCGGTGAGCCTGATCCGGATGATGGAGGTGTGCAACAGGCCGCATGCTCATTTGCGTTACAAACCGTTTACGCCGGGTTATCCCAAGGAACTTTCCGCAAAAAACGACAACATTCTTAAAAGTATCAGCAAGGAAGATATACTGCTGCTGCATCCTTTTCAGTCGTTTACTCCCATCGTGGATATGTTGCGTCAGGCGGCCAAGGATCCGCAGGTCCTGGCGATCCGTCAGACCTTGTACCGTACTGAGTCGCGCTCGCAGATGGTGGATGCCCTGGTGGAGGCGGCGCGCCACGGAAAAGAGGTTACCGTTGTCGTCGAGATCCGGGCCCGGTTCGACGAGGAAGAAAACCTGAAGCTGGCCCGTCGTCTGCAGGAGGCGGGTGCGCTGGTTGTCTATGGTGTTGTGGGCTACAAGACACACTCCAAGATGATGCTGATTGTGCGGCGGGAAGGGCGTCGTGTGGTGCGTTATGCCCACCTGGGGACTGGCAACTATCATCAGGACAATGCGCGCCTGTACACCGATTACAGTCTGCTGACCTGCGATCCTGATATGACCAGTGACGTTCACAAGCTGTTTCAGCAGCTGACGGGTATGGGCAAGGCCGTGCGCGTGAAGAAGATATTTCACGCGCCTTTTTCCCTGAAGAAAGGGCTGCTGGATCTGATCGGCAAGGAGGCGGAGCGGGCGCGCAACGGCGAGAAAGCTCTTATCATATTCAAGGTCAATTCCATCACAGAGCCGGGCATTATCAAGGCGCTCTACAAGGCCTCTCAGGCAGGGGTGAAAATTGAGTTGATTGTGCGGGGGATCTGTTGCCTGCGACCGGGGATAGCGGGTCTGTCTGACCGAATTCGGGTCCGGTCGGTTCTCGGGCGCTTTCTGGAGCACAGCCGTGTTTTCTATTTTTATGCCGGTGGGGAAGAGAAAGTATACTGTGCCAGTGCTGACCTCATGATCCGTAATCTGGATCGGCGCATCGAGGTCTGTTTCCCCATTGAGGGCAGCAGGCTGGTGGTGCGTGTGCGCAAGGAGCTGGAGACCTACCTGGCCGATAATATGCACAGTTACAGTTTGACGCCTGACGGGGACTACAAGCGCCTGCTTCCGCTCAGGAAAAAGAAGCCCGTCAGCACACAACAGGCCTTGCTCGACAGCCTGGCGGTGTAGCGGTCGTCAGGATGTGCGCCGTTTTCCGGTCTTGCGTCGCTTTTTCATGCGGCCTGTGACCACCATGAGGGCCGCTGTCAGGAGACTGGGCCAGCTGCCTGTCTGCATGAAGGGGGTGTTACCAACCATAGTCTTGATATGGCCTGTCATGACCTCGCTGCGCCAGGGGCGTGCTGAGTTGAGTAGTTGTCCCCTGGGCCCTATAAGTGCGGTCAGGCCATCGTTTGTGGTGCGCAGCTGGTAGCGCCCCGTCTCCAGCGAGCGCATACGCACCATCTGCAAATGTTGCGCGGGACCTGTTGATCTTCCGAACCATGTGTCGTTGGACACTGTCAGTATGAAGCCGGTGTCTTTACTCTGTCGTGCGACAAATTCCGGATAAACGATCTCGTAGCAAATAAAGGTGGCTACAGGCTGTCCCTGAATTTTCAGTCCTGGCTGCTCGGCAGGCCCGGAAGCGAAAGAAGACATTGGAAGATCAAAAAAAGCGATGAGCCCGCGTAGCCACGAGGAGAAAGGGACAAACTCACCGAAAGGTACCAGTTTCTGCTTGAGGTAGTGTCCGTCAGCGGCTCCCAGGCCAACAAGGGCGTTGTAGTAACGCTGTTGCTCCTGCCATGGCATGCCGAGAATCAAGGCCGTCCGGGTTGTGCTGGCTTGTTGCTGCAACTGGCGCGTCAAGCGGGCTTGCCTTTGGGCGGGGGAGGGAATGGCATTTTCAGGCCAGAGCACAATATCCCGGTCCCAGTGAGGGGCTGACAAGGCCTTGTAGTGTTGCACTGTGTATCCCAGAAATCCGGGCGACCACTTGATGGACTGGGGAATGTTGCCTTGCACTGCGGCAAAGGACAGGGGAGCGGTGTCTGCCGGGGTTGTCCAGTGCCGGTCGGACAGGCTGGCGACAGCGCAGAGCGCCGCACTGATGACGGCCGTTGCTGCCAGCCGGGTGCGACCGGGTTCCCGCATCAGGGCAGCCAGGCTGGTGGCGATCAGCGTCAGCAGCAGCGTGAGTCCGTGAACGCCGGTTACCGGTGCCAGTCCGGCCCAGGGGGTGTCGAGCAGCGTGTAGCCCGCATACAGCCAGGGGAAGCCGGTGAGAAACTGGCTGCGCCAATAGTCTGCCAGTACCCAGAGACCGGAAAAGAGCAGGACTTTTTTCCCGTTGCCCTGACCATGGGCCAGGCGGGCGTACACCCAGGCCAGCGGGGCCTGGAACACAGCCGCAAGGGCAAGGACAAACAATCCGGTCAACACGACGGCCAGGGGCGTGCCAGCCCCGCCAAACTGGTGGATGCTGACATAGACCCAGGACACACCTGTGCCATAAAACCCTATGCCATAACCCAGGCCGTACAGTGCCGCCCGGGTCGGGGGCTGGTGATCCAGCAGACGAAACAGGACAGCCAGACTGGCTGGCATCAATAGCCAGAGGTCAAAAGGGCTGAAAGCCAGGGGGGTGATGGCACCGACAACAGTAGCCAGTGTCAGTCCTGACCACAGGCCAGACAAACGGATTTTGTATGCTGTCATCAGTGGCTGCGGTCCCGGTGTTGGCCAGGGAAGAACAAGCCCCGGGTTGCCAGCAGCATCCGGAGGCACCTTCCCTGCAGAGTGTGCTTTTCAAAAAGGTCGTGGCGGGATATGCTGTGCCACTTTCCGTTGAGCGAGGCCGCACGGCGTACCTTGGACACACCATCTGGCACACTTCGGTTCGACCTTGAGCCTGTCAATGTGCATCGCTTCGCCGAGCTTTGCGGCCAGTTCAATGAACACATCAGGCAGATTGAACACCATCTGGGCATACGCATCAACAGCCGAGGCCATTGCTTTGAGCTGTGGGGCGCTGAGGGGCGCGTGCAGGCTGGCAGGGCGGTTTTGTGTCGCCTGTACCAGCAAACGGCTCTGGGCGAAGGATTGACGCCGCAGATGGTCCACCTTGTTCTGCGAGAATCAGCCATGAATCAAGATACCTTGTCTTCCGAGCCGACGAATGAGTCGTCAATTCCTTTGGTGTTGCGCTCGCGCAAGGGACTGATTCACGCGCGGGGACGTAACCAGCAGCTGTACGTCCAGGCGATAGAAGAAAACGATATCAGCTTTGGCGTCGGTCCGGCCGGTACCGGCAAAACCTGGTTGGCGGTGGCCTGTGCGGTCCGTGCCCTGGAGCAGGACAGTATCCAGCGAATTTTGTTGGTGCGGCCGGCCGTCGAGGCGGGCGAAAAACTGGGTTTTCTTCCCGGTGATTTATCCCAGAAAATTGATCCTTATCTGCGCCCGCTTTACGATGCCCTTTACGAGATGGTGGGCTTCGAAAAGATCACCCGTCTTATAGAGAAGAATGTCATAGAGGTAGCTCCGCTGGCGTATATGCGCGGTCGGACGCTCAATAACGCCTTTGTGATTCTGGACGAATCCCAGAACACGACCGTAGAGCAGATGAAAATGTTTCTGACCCGGATTGGATTTGGTTCCACGGCGGTGGTGACCGGTGATATCACCCAGGTGGATCTGCCGCGTAATACACCGTCTGGTCTGCGCCATGCTATTGAAGTGCTCCGCGGCGTCAAGGGCGTCGGGATTACCCATTTTCAGTCCCGGGATGTTGTACGCCATCCGCTGGTACAAAGAATAGTGGAAGCTTACGAGCAGCATGCCGAGGCAGAGGTGAAGAAAGGCGGTCAGAATGTCTGTCATGCTTGATCTTCAGGTGGCCAGTTGCAGCAGGCAGCTACCCACCTCAGAGAGTCTGTCGCAGTGGGTCAGCTCGGCGGTCGGCACGCGGCGCACCCAGGCGCAGGTGAGTGTCCGCCTGGTGGATGCCGAAGAAGGTCAGCAGCTCAACTGGCAGTGGCGCGGTATCCAGAAGGCGACCAACGTGCTCTCGTTTCCGGCTGATCTTCCTCAGGAGGTCGCCGCTGAGGTGCCCCTGCTGGGCGATATTGTTGTTTGTGTTCCTGTGGTGGAGCAGGAAGCCAGAACCCAGGACAAGAGTCTGGCGGCGCACTGGGCCCACATGGTTGTGCACGGCACTCTCCACTTGCTCGGCTATGACCACCAGACAGGGCAGGAAGCTCTCGTGATGGAGCGCCTGGAAGCTGACATACTCCGTGAGCTGGGCTTTGACGATCCCTACGAGGACCCCATAGAAGGCAATGTCTGATGATAGCTCGGGCAGTGGTCTGCCTGCCCGCACTTGGCTTGAAAAACTGAAACAGGTGTTTTCGGATCATCCCCTGACCCGTGATGAGTTTCTTGATCAGCTGCGCGATGCCGAGCACAACGACCTGTTTGACAGGGAGGCCCTCAACATCATAGAGGGAGCCCTGCAGGTGGCGGACATGCAGGTGCGTGAGGTGATGGTGCCGCGTGCACAGATGGTGTGTGTCCAGGCAGATCAGTCACCGGAGGCATTCCTTCCCGCTGTGATCAACTCGGCCCACTCCCGGTTTCCGGTCATAGGTGCCAGCAAGGATGAAATTCTGGGGGTATTGCTGGCCAAGGATTTGCTGCATCTGCTTCTGAAAAAAGATCGGAGCCAGTTCAGCATACGCAAGCACCTGCGCCCGGCGCGCGTTATCCCCGAGAGCAAGCGTCTGAATGTGCTGCTCAACGATTTTCGCAGCAACCGAAGTCACATGGCCATTGTTATTGACGAGTATGGCGGGGTGGCAGGCCTGGTGACCATTGAAGACGTGCTGGAGCAGATCGTAGGGGATATCGAGGATGAGTACGATGTCGAGGATGACAGCTTTATCAAATCGCTGGGTGACGACGAGTTCGTCGTCAAGGCCCTGACCCCGGTTGATGAATTCAACAGCAGCTTTCGCACCCACTTCAGTGAGCGTGATTTCGACACTATAGGCGGTGTGGTCATGCAGCAGTTTGGCCGCCTGCCAAGGCGTGGGGAAACCCTGGAGCGGGAGGCGCTTCGCTTCCAGATCCTGAATGCAGACAGTCGTCGCATACGGCTGCTGCGGGTGACGCGCTGCGCACCACAGCCTGCATCCAGAATGGCCAGACCGGAAGAAGGGCGCGGGCGGGGCTAGCCGGAATATGCCGTCCCCGGTGGCCTGTCAGGGCTGTATCTGTTGGAAAAAGGATGCCTGGCTGATGTGCGCCAGGGTCTTGCGGGCGGCCTCGGTTGCCATCTCCAGCTGGTTGATGCGGGCAATGGACGCCGGATAATCCAGGTCCTGCAGCTGTCCCAGAAGCCGCTGGCTATAGAGCTGGATCTGGCGCTGGGACGCCGTCAGCTGCTCGAGCCGCTTCATGCGGCCTCCCAGCGCAGTCTGGACTTTGAGCAGGTGACTGCTGGCTTGACGGCCAAGGGTCATGCAGCCGACCAGACGCTGCTGGAAGTCTGCGGCTGAGCTGTCCAGAAGAACGGCCTCTGCCGTGGACAGCAAGGTGAGCACACTGAAGGTGATCCCTTCAATAACACTGACCTGCGGACATGAAGGCGTTCTTTCCTCTATGGGAATGCGGAAAAACACGGACTCGGCGGTATCTACGCCATCCATCCACAGGCCCTGGGCCACCATGATCTGGACAGGCCCACCCTGGTCGTGGTTTTCCTGCACTGCGCCATCAGGGGCGAGCGTGACGGGTGGCGTAAAGGACCGGGCACCACCAAAAAGATAAATACCTTCGGTGTCATGGGTGTTGATCGTCGTAATAAAACTGTCGTAAGCAGCCCGCACGCTGGCGGCCAGTGCAGCTGTATCTGACGGCGACATGGCACCGTTATGAGCCTGCATCAAAGTGCTGTACAGATCATCCAGCAGCTCTATGCAGCGGCTCAGCAGTGTTTCCTCCAGCGAAAGGCGGCTGTCAAGCTCCTGTATATTCTCCAGCCAGATACTTTCGGTTCCCAGGCGGCGCTTGACGTCCATGGCCCGGACGGACAACAAGGGATCATCGCAGGCCTGCTCAAGCGCCCGGCCACTACTGATACGAAAACGTTCCCGCGCCATCTCGACGGCCAGCCGTTGTAACTCGCCGACCTGGGTCCTTTGTTCCTGCATCTGGCTGATGCGCATGACACCCCTCCGGGCCCTGCGGTCACAAGAGTGCCAGCAGCTCGTCGAGCAGAGACATTCCCGCTGCCATGACCTTCATGTTGGCCTGGTAGTGCTGGCGGAAGCGCAGTAGATTGGCGGCCTCTTCGTCCAGGTTGACAGCCGCCAGGCGGTCCCGTTCGTTCTGGGCGCTTAACAGCACGGCGGCAGTGGCCGTGTGGTGACTGGACTCACTGCGCGCGCGTGTGGCAATACGGGATACCTGACGCTGATAAAGCAAAGACAGCCCTGCCGGCAATCTGACTTCTCCATCTGCCGGAGCCTCTGCCGGTAATTTGCCCGCGACATCTACCGGTATATTTAGCGGTGTATCTGCCGGTAATCTGACCGCGATATCTGCCGCTGCATTTGCCGGTGCATTTGCCGCTGCATTTGCCGCTGCATTTGTCGGTGCATCTGCCGCGACATCTGCCGGTGCGTCCCCAGTGCCACTGTGTGTGTAATCAGCTCCATGCCGCGCGTAATCAGCGCCCTGCATGCAGTCCAGCAGGCGCGTCAGCACCCGGTTATCCCCGGGTCCTGCGCCCCTCCTGGCAAAACCCAGCTGAGTCGGATCATCGAGGATCACATGAATCTGCCCTGCGGCGTGACGCCAGGGAGTCAGCAGAAAAGTGTCGCCTTTCTTTGCCTGGCCCGCGCCTGTCATGCTGAGCCTTAGCCCATCAAATACGACCGACTTGTCCTCCGCTGAAGCCAGGTCTGCGGCGAACACTGCCTGGTCACTGAGTCGTACAATCCTGACAGTGCTCGCATCCTCAAACTTCAGCCAGTAGTCACTGGCCACCAGGGCCGGGAGGGCTGCCTCCCCTTCCTCCAGTGCCAGCTCAAGAGATGCGGTGCCGGTGTTGTTCCCGGCATGAACCCATTGCTTGAGTCCCGCCGGATGCTGGGTCATCCCGAAAAGCGCGGCTCCTGCAGCCCCTGAGAGAGAAACGCCTTCAGTCAGAATCCGGTTGCTTGTCTCGGCCAGCAGCACAGCCTGCGTGCCCAGCGCATTCTGTTCCGGCAGGAGAAGCTGGTCACGAAACGCGCAGAGTCCCCCCAGAATGCCGTGCAGGCGGTCGGCTGGCAGGGCATGCACCCCCTGTCCCAGAAACAACCTGTCGACCATCGCATCCGGCACATCGGGACGGCTTGACAGCTGATTGGCCTTCACACCGGACACCAGAAAATTGCCGTCCGGCAGGCAGACGTCCACCATGCCATGCTGGCCATCGCCGCGCTCCTTTACATGGATGCCGGCCAGCTCCGCCATCCGGAGCATAACCCGCCCCCGCTCGTCCAGCACAGGTCCCACATCCCCAGCCGCCAGCGTCAGAACCTGGATCAGCTCGTTCAGATGGGCGACCTGCCCGGACAGCTCGTTGAGCTCCTCGACACCTATCCGCAGTCGTTCATCGATCAGGCGGTGAAAATCCATCAACCGCTGGTACATACGGTTCAGGTGGATAGCCGCTCCCCCGGCATCACTCAACACCTGTTGACGCATGGCCTGGGTCTCGGGCCGGACCGACGCCCTTTGCAGACTGCGTTGCAATTGCTCCAGTGGTTCAAAGTAACCGGCATCCGGATCGCTGGTGATGGCGTCGAGCTGATGAGCCAGCTCGTCGAACACCTCGGCCTGGCTGTCCTGGCCGCTGGCCTGGCGGACTCTCTCGGCTACAAAATCATCCGCCAGTCTGCGCATGCCAGCGACTCTCACGCCGCCGAGTACCACCCCGCCGGGATACGTGTACTGCCGCTCCTCCAACAGGCTTTCACGACGGGTGTAGCCCGGCGTCATGCTGTTGGCGACATTCTGGGCCGTGTTGTCCAGCTCGCCGTGTCCCACAGCCAGCGCGCTGGCTCCTATGATCTGCAAACCGTTCATGGCGTGCCTCCAGTGGTCTGGCCGCTGGCAGCATCGGATCGGGAGCTCTGCGTGACGGTGTATGCCGACAGATACGGCAGCAGACTCTGCACCAGGGGCAGGGTAGACGACAGTGAGAGTGGTGAGTCAGGCGCCAGGCGGCCAGACGAGGCCTGTATGCCCTGACACAGGGCCTGGGCCAGATAGCCGGAAAAAGCCGGTGCAAGGGGGCCGGTCGCCAAGGTCGACAAGCTCTTGCCCGTGCCCTGCCCGACAGGTGGCAGGTCAGGCACAGAGCCTGCCAGGGAAGCAACAGCAACACTGGACAGCATCAGAGTATCTCCAGCTCGGCTTCAAGAGCGCCCGCCCGCTTCATGGCCTGAAGTATGGCCATCATCTCGCTGGGTGTGACACCCAGGGTGTTCAGGGCGCGTGTGATTTCCTCCAGCGACACAACGCCTGGCAGTGCCACCACATTGCCCTGTTGTTCGCTGACGCCTATGCCGGTGCGCGGCACCACCCGGGTCTCGCCGCCCGAGAGTATCCCCGGCTGGCTGACCTCAGGGGTCTCGGTCACCGACACCACAAGGCTGCCGTGACTGACGGCCACCGGTCGTACCTGTACTCTTTGTCCGATGACGACTGTGCCGGTGCGGGGGTCAAACACGACCCGGGCAGGCCCCTCGTGCACTGGCACCTCGATGTCTTCCAGCACCGACATGAAGGCAACGCGCCGGTCGGGAGCTACAGGCGTCTGCACCAGGATCTGGCGCCCGTCCACCGCTGCGGCCGTCCCCTGGCCCAGCACCTGGTTGATGCCGCGTACCACCGCCCGGACCTGACGGTAGCTGGTTTGTCTGAGATTCAGAACAACCCTGGTCTGGTCCATTTTGTCGGGGTTCGGGAAAACGGCGCGTTCAATAACAGCGCCCTCCGGAATGCGGCCGCTGGTCGCGACATTGATACTGACGCGCGTACCGCTTTTGCCTTCCGCCGCCACACCGCCGACGTACACCGACCCCTGTGCCTGCGCATAGACTCGTCCGTCCGGCCCGCGCAAGGGGGTCGTCAGCAGACTGCCGCCCCGCAGGCTTCTGGCATCACCGATAGAAACCACGGTCACGTCCAGCTTCTGGCCGGAGCGCGCATAGGTCGGCAGGGCCGCATAGACGCTGACCGCTGCGACATTGCGGAGGCGGGGCTCAGCCTGGTCGGGCAGCTGGACGCCAAACTGACGCAGCATGTTGACCATGGACTGGCCCGTAAACAGGGTCTGGCGGGTCTGGTCGCCGGTTCCCTGCAATCCCACCACCAGCCCGTAACCGACCAGCGGATTGGTGCGCACACCTTCCTCGCTGACCAGGTCCACCAGCCGCACTGCCCGGGATGGCGGTGCCACCAGCATCCACACCAGCAGCCACAACAGCATCCACCGACCTGTATACATCACATGGACTCCACACATACAAGGACATGCCCCTGCGCACTCAGAAGGGAAACAGCCGGTGATTCAGGATCCGGCCCACCCAGCCTGGCATATTGGCTTCGGCAAACTCGCCCCGCCCGGTATAACTGATGCGGGCATCGGCCAGTCGCCGGGAAGAGACCCTGTTGTCTGGCAGTATGTCCTTGGGCCGGACAAACCCGCTGATGTACAGGACCTCATCCCCATGGGTGAGCCGGGTCACCTTGCTGCCCTTGACGTACAGGAGCCCGTTGGCCAGTACCGCGTGAACCATGACCGTCACGAAGCCGGACAGCTCATTGCTCTGCCCGGTGGTGCCCTTGCCCGCAAAGGAACGATCGGCCGCTATGTCTACGGCAGCACCCGTGCCCAGTGGCTGTTTTCCCAGCAGGGTCGGAGACTCTATGCCGACCTTGTTGTTCTTGTTGAGCTGGGTGCCGGCCTGCTTGCTGGAGCGGGTTTGCTCATCAAGGCTGACGGTCAGTATGTCTCCCACCCGGTAGGCGGTCGGACTGCGAAAATAACTGACGGCAGTGGCCTCAGAGTACAGGCTGCCGATCGCGGGTTCCTCGGCCGAGGCGGTGGGTACAGGCACATCGCTCAGGTCGTGGCCGGCAGGCGTCTCCAGACTGGTGGTCTGGCAGCCTGTCAGAAGCATAAGGGCCACCAGGGCAGGCAGCCAGCAAGAGTCAGACATGGCGCACGAGGAACTCCAGCATCTTGTCGGAAGTGTCTATGGCGCGGGCGTTCATCTCGTAGGCGCGCTGGATCATGATCAGGTTGACCAGCTCTTCAACCACTTCCACGTTGGAGCTCTCCAGGGCGTACTGGCGCAGGGCCCCCATGCCGCCAAGCCCGGCGACGCCTTCGATGGGGGAACCGCTGGCTTCAGTCTCCACGAACAGGTTGCCGCCCATCGCCCTGAGTCCCATAGGGTTGGTGAAGTTGACCAGCGACAGCTGACCGGCCACCTGGGGTTGCACGACGCCAGGCATGGATACACTGACCACTCCATCGGAAGACACTGTAACTGTACTGCTGCCGGCCGGAATAATGATGGAAGGCTCCAGAGGTATACCGGCAGCGGTGACCAGCTGGCCGTCAGCACTGAGCTGGAACTGGCCGTTGCGGGTATAGGCGGAGGTGCCATCAGGCTGCTGTACCTGAAAGAAGCCCGGACCAATAATCGCCATATCCAGTGCCTGGCTGGTGTTCTCGACATTGCCCATGGTGAACAGTCGTTGCATACCCTCGACCCGGGCACCGGTTCCCAGCTGCATGCCCGAAGGCAGCAGGTTCTGGGCGTCGGCCTGGGCGCCGGCCTCACGCAGCTCGCGATAGAACTGGTCAACGACAACAGCCCTGTTTCTCTTGAAGCCGTGGGTGCTGACATTGGCCAGATTATGGGCGGCCGCCATCAAATGGTGTTCCTGGACCGCCAGGCCCGTTTGATTGATCAGGAGTGCTGGATGCATAACCCCTCCTCAGCAGGGCAGTGCCGGGCGGACCCTTCCGGGGCCGCCTCCTGGCACAGATCCGCTGTTCTGCTGTCAGCGTCATCCGGACTGTGCATCCGGTCGAAGCAGCCGGTCACCGGAGATGGATGTCTCCTTGTAGGTCGACATCATCTTCACGTTCATTTCAAAAGCGCGCCCCAGACTGATGAAAGCAATCAGCTCTGCTGCGGCATCGACGTTGGACTCTTCCAGGGTGCCAGCGCGCAGCCGCACTTCCGGTGCCTCCGCCATGCCCTCATTGACCTCATCGCTGACAAAGACACCGCCCGGTGCCCGGCGCAGCTGTTCTTCTGCCGGGTTGACCAGTCGAATACGATCCACCTGCACCATCTCTTCCGTCGCGCTGCCCAGCGGAATAACGCTGACAGTGCCGTCGCTGGCGACACTCAACCGACTGTGGGCAGGCAGTGTCAGGGCACCGCCGCCGCCCATGACCTGCCAGCCTGCGACCTGCAGCTGACCGTCGGCGTCCTGATCGAGCTGGCCATTGCGCGTCACGGCCACCTGGCCTTCCTTTTGCACAAGTATCCATCCCTTGCCGTCTATCGCCACATCCAGATCCCGCCCGGTGAGCCGCAATGCGCCGGGGGAAAAATCGGTGCGGGTGCGTCCCTCATCAGTCAACTGTCGACTGGCAAAGCGCGGGGCGGGCTGTGCGCTCTCCTCTTCGGAGCGGCCCAGGCTTCTGGGCCAGCCGATCTCGGCCCGGAAGCCTGGCACCGTCTGCCCAGTCAAATTGGCAGCATGCACGGCCTGCAAACGCACTATCTGGTCAGCTGCCCGGGCGGGCATTTGTACACCGGTGTCCAAGATGTTCCTCCAGGATCAGACTTGCTGGTTCAGCAGTGTCTGGTTCATGACTTCCTCGGCTTTTATGGTGCGGGCATTGGCTTGATAGTTGCGCTGGGCCACCAGCAAGTTGAGCAACTCGTCAGCCAGATCCACAGTGGACTGTTCCACCATGGCACCGTGTACCTCACCGGCATAGCCTTTGCCGGAGGTGCTCAGCACAGGGTCTCCGGACTCCTGACAGGCTTGCCAGTGGGTGTTGCCGACGGGTTGGAGGGCTTGCTCACAGGCAAAATTCGCCACGGCGACCTGACCCAGCAGTTTGCGGACGCCGTTGCTGTAGATCGCCTCCATGCGACCATGGTCAGCTATTGTCACTTTGGTGAGAGTGCCAAAACTGGACCCATCCTGCTGCGAGCGAGTGACTTCAAACCCGCCAGCGTGCTGGGTTGAACCCGTCATCTCCAAAGCGATTTCCAGGTCTTTCGCTCCGGTGCCAAGCTGTTTTCCTTCCACCTTCAGCAGCACAGGGTCGGGACTCACCTCATTGAGTGATCCGTCATCCGGGTTGAAGCTGAGAGTGGCCGGGGACTCGAGTAGCTTCTTGCCTTTGAAGTCAACTTGCATTTCCCAGAGATCGGCAACGTCCGATTGTTCTCCCACGGCTTCGGTTTGGGGAGGGGCTGGTTTCTTCGTGAAGCCAAGAAACAGATCATGGCGAAAGCCCAGGCTGTCGTAGACACTCAGCAGGGATTCCCAGCTGCGGTTGGCCCCGCCCGGGTCAGCAAGATACGAGACCGAGTTGTCCAGGTTGACAGTGACAACAGCCTTGCTGGTCTGCGCGCCATCGATAAAGGAGGACCCCACCCGCAGATCGCCAGGACGTCCACCGAACAGTCCCTGCACCCGGTCGCCATGCTGGTCGACCAGTCGCCCGGTCTTGTCGAGGTGAAAATAGCCGGCACGTGAAAACTTCTGTCCTCCGCTGGCATCGGACAACACAAAAAAACCATTTCCACTCAATGCCATGTCATAGCTGTTCCCGGTGGATTTGAGCATGCCCTGAGAGAACATCTGCTCCTGACCATCCACGCTGACACCCGCCATCTGGACATGCGAGCCCCCTGTCTGGCTGTAGCTGTCACTCAGAATGACACGGAATTTTTTGAAGCCACCTGTTTCGGCGTTGGCGATGTTGTGACCGGCTGTTTCCAGACTGGTCTTCGCCATATTCAAACCCGATATGCCTATCTGGGACATGGTCCTGACACCTCTCCTGACTTTGTAGCCTGTAGCACCATCAGTGCACTGAGCGTATACGCGACAGCGCAGTGGGGGTGGTGCCCTCAAGCACCAGGCGCGGTTCGCCCCCGTATTCCGGCCAGTCCACACTGCGCACACGGGCATGCAGGCGCAGATCGCTCCCCTGCCCGGATGCGGCCTGCGCCACCATCTGGTAGCGGCCTGCTGGCAAACGGCGGCCGAACAGCCGTGCCAGCGAGCTTGTTTGTTCCGCGCCCGGCTTCCCCCGGGCCTGGTGTTGACCAACCTGCCGGCCGGTGTCATCGAGCAAGCGCACTACCAGGGCATCACCGTTGTCCGGCATGACGTAGCTCACATCCAGCCCGGCGGGAGCGCCGGTCAGCGTGAAAACGTCTCCGTCGAGCCCCACCTTCTTGTTGACCAGGCTGCCGGCGAAGGCCACACCTGACAGCCGGTGATCATCGGCACGCTTGTCCATCATCTCCCTGATGCCGGCCAGGTGCTCAACACTGCTGACAGCGGCCAGCTGGCTGACCAGCTCAGTGTTTTCGACAGGATTGAGGGGGTCCTGGTGGCGTAGCTGCGCCACCAGCAATTTCATGAAGGTCTGCTTCGATGTCATCTTGTCGCGCTGCGGCGGCGCGGCCCCGGCGGGGGCGTGCGGCTCCGGCACCATGGCCAGTGCATTCATGGACATGGGCGTACTCATGACTTACCCCCTGACATTGATCAGGTCCAGCAGGCGGCCTTGCATGTGGCGTCCTGTGGAAAAGAGGGACACTGCCGTATCAAAGGCACGGGAAGCCGAGATCATGCCTGCCATCTGTGACACCAGATCCACCGGCGGATAGAAAACACGATCTTGGTCATCAGACACCGGATGTCCAGGCTGGTGTTGTACGACAGCAGGTTGCTCACTGTCGACAATCCTGGCTACCTTCACACCAAACACCGAACCTCCACCGCCAGCCAGGGAGGCGGCCCGGGCGGGTGCCAGTACCACCTCTTTGGGCTTGTAGACGGCCTCGGCACTGGCAGCCGGCACCTGAGCGTGCGCCAGATTGGAAGCCACGGTGTTAAGACGGACACCATGAACAAACATGCCCTGGCCTGCCAGACCATATACCGACTGAAAACTCATGCTCCACCCGCTCGGCCGTTGACAGCCATTCCCAGGAGAGAAAGATGATGACGCATGAAGGACAGGTTGACCGAATATTCGGACAGCGCGTGGGCAACCGCCGTCTGTTCGACAGGGAGGTCCACACTGTTGCCGTCCAGCGCCGCCTGAATTTCGCCTCGCCAGCTGACACGTCCGGCCTCGCTGGCCGCCTGAAGGTGGCTTTCCCGGGTCCGGACCAACGCCAGCCCTTCCTTCCGCCAGCGGTCGTCGAAGTCACGGGCCCTGTAGCCCGGCGTACCGGCATTGACCAGGTTGCCGCCGTACACCTCCAGCCTGCGCACCTGCAAGCCGAGCAGCTGCGGGTGGTCACCCAGTGCACTGAAAAAGGATACAGCCATAAGTCCCCCGTCAATCCTGTTCTGGCCTGTGCAAATCGTCGCCAGAGAGTAGACGACAACGAGAGCATGTCCAGAAAGGCGTCGCGGGACGCCTGTTTTATTTGCGCGACACAAAAAGCACGTCGCTGTATTTTTATCTACGGAGGTGCTGCGCTGCTGGTGTGCATGCTGCTGGTGTTTGTGCCGGGCCGGCGGGCTGTTGTGATGGCCAGCGTAGAGTCGCCGGTATGCCGGCAGATGGAGGAGCAAGCTCAAGTCTGGTTGACAGGAAGAATAGGTCAATGGCTGAAAAGTGCGGCTGGCACGCCCTGGCGCCAGGTGAAACTGGCCCCGGTCAGTGTCACATCGGCACCTTGCACGCCCCCGCCGGAAGGCTGTCAGTGCTGCAGCTTCCAGACAAAAGCCAGTATGCCCCTGGGTCAGCTGTGGATCAGGGCCCGGTGCCTGCCGGGCGACACGCCCTTGTCTCCTGCGGCTCGTCAGTGGCATCAGCGTTTCAAGGCCAGCGTGCAGGGGACATTGACAGTGCTCTATGCCGGCACACGTCTGGCCCCGGGCGATGTTGTGACTTCAGCCAGAACCTACGCCGCGCCCACCGCCCTTGACAAACTGCGGCAGGGATTTTTTACACGCGCGGACGCCCTCGCCAATCTGGTGGCCAGGCAGTACATCAACCCCGATAGCCTGCTGACGCCGGCCTTGCTCAGGAGGCCGGAGCTTGTGAAAAGCGGTATGCCGGTCAGTATCCGGCT
>MKWU01001382.1_pt1 | contig 42123 bp, 26 predicted proteins | sample 809101 | NCBI WGS metagenome assembly MKWU01 (sample SAMN05860141, study PRJNA318959) | sponge metagenome | host: Aplysina aerophoba | place: Slovenia: Piran, Adriatic Sea, Gulf of Piran | collected 2013-05-07 | reverse complement strand
ACTGTTGCACAGAGCATCTGTTCCGGTGGCAGAAATTTGCCCAGCGGTTTGGGGTCATGAGAAGCGACAATCTGGCGTCTGGTCACCCTTTGCCAGCAGTCGGTGTTGTCCTTGCGGAAAATGTCGATCTGGCCGGTGCATAGCCGCATCAGGGTGCGACCATCGACAGACATATGCATGTCTTGCAGCGGGCTGTGGGAAAGATCGTCAGCGACAGGAAGAATGGCCATGAGCTGTTCATTTGCCCAGTGGCCGTCCTGGTTCTTGCTCAGAAGCATGAAGGAGTCCCGGTGAAAAGGCACAACCAGTTGCCGGCTGTCGTCGCGGAAGCAATGGATCGGCCGGCCCCGCAGGTTGCTGGCGCAATCTATATAGTGCTCCTCCGGTACAGGGCTCTTCTCATCAATGCCCAACAAACAGATCCGACCGCTCTCGAACAAAATCACCAGGTGACGACCATCCGGGCTGGTTGACACCCATCTAAAGGTGGTGTGGTAGATGTGAAGGGGAAACATCCGGCAGCTCCAGAATGGGGCCTTTGGGTTATCGCTGTTCTTTTTCCAGACATGCATCACATTCTGATAGAAACCAGGTTCAGGGCTGGGTGTGGACAGGCCCAGTATGACTCCAAGCTCGTACATACAGCCCCACTGCGGGAAGCTGCGGTAAGACAGGGTTTGCAGTTTTCTCCAGCCCTGCTCGCCCTGCTGGTAGCTGAAAAACGACAGCTGACACTCCGGCTGTCCGTGTATATGACGGCAGTAGACGATCAGATCACCGTCAAGGGTTGTCACCAGCGAGCAAGGCACGTACAGCTCCTGTGATCTGTAGACAAGAGTGCGATTCCAGCAGGGCTTATCCAGCGTTCGCTGCCAGGCCAGCACTTTCCAGCTGTGGCAGCTGATCATGGTGGCGGCTGGCTTATAGCTGAAACAGTAGGCTGCGGGAGGATATTTCGACGGCTGGGACAAGGCCTCCTCCTGCCAGCGGTTGTTGTGCCAGCCATAAATTTTCAGAAAGGGTTTGCTTTTCGTTTTGGGCCCGCTGCATTTTGCTGCCAGCCAGCGGCTGCAGGGGCTGAAAAGGTGGGAGGCATGACGGATAGTCGCATTCCAGTCGATAGCCGCCGGTTCCAGTGCCAATTGCGCAGCCTGGCATTTTTGTTGCAGCAGACTGTAGTGCAGAAGGCCCGGGAAACAATGCGCTGTGTGCGGTGCTGGCAGTGGTTCGCAACCTGAACCTTGCAGAAAAGGTTGCGTGCGGCAGCCATAGCCGGGTACCAATGCTGCACCGGCAGCTTGCAGTCTGGGAGAGCATCGTACTACCCAGCTGGCGATGGCCCGCGTGCGGGAATCGGGCAGGCAGGCGTACCAATGGCGGCACACCAGTGCACATTGACCATGAACCGGAACGGGCAGGTAGAGAAATATCCGATGAAGCAGCTCGGTGGGCAGGGTCTGGGCCAGGGCCTGCGTCTGTGTCTGCGACAAGGCGGGCAGATCCGGATCCAGGGCGTCGGGGTGCAAGCCATGGGTTGTGAGCTGCGGCCGGATGGCAGGCTCAGGGCCGGGGGAGCCGGGCGGCGAGCCCGCGCTGATGAGCCGGGGCGGCGAGCCAAAGCCCGTCGGGCTGAACGAGCGACCGGGACGGTCACCGGACTCAGGTGCCATCATGGGTACGGGAGAGACAGGAGCGGGAGGCATGGCCATGGGGATTTATCCATCGGGGACCGAACACTGTATGCATAAGACAACCTGGCCGGCTCGAAAGTTCCCGTCACTCTTATATCATTGGGATCGTTTTTTTCATTTTGGTTCCGCTCGTGTTCCTCGACACAACATTCAACGAGATCCCGCCTGAAACGATGGATCTGGCCAGGGGGTACGCAGACAGCAGTAGGCTGCTCCGCCTCTTTGGGGGCCAATGTGGTTTGCGGCACGCCAAATTTGTCTGAGTTCCCGCATATCGCACAGGACAGGAGAAAGTCGCCGCGCGCGCAGAGCATCCTTGAAGTTATGAAGGAGCTCTATCTTCAGTTCGTCGATAGACAGGCTCAGGCGCTCCTCTTTTGTTCCCCGGATATCTGTTCCACGGATAATTGCCGCAACGCATGCACTTTTGCATCCGGACCCGCACCTGCACCACCTTCGTGCACAGTAAAGACTATCCTCGCGCACAGTAAAGGAAGATGGCTCCTGGAACAGACGAGATTGAGCTGATCGGTAAACGGGGCGCCGCTGCGGTACGCAAAATCAGCGAGCGATAGCCCAGCCGGGCCTGTCAGCATTGACGCGACCGGCTTGCCGACACCCAAACTGGCCTTTTGTATCCAGCATCCGTTGCTGTCAGGCCCATGAGCCCACAAGTCACCTCAGGGGCCACTGACCAGCTGGCAGGCCACAGTTCCTCCCCGCGTGTGCTTGTGTCAGGGCGAGCGTCAATTCCTGTGGAGCACAGCCGCGTTGCCGGGGCCGGTCAGGTGCAGGAAACTGAGGAATTCCCCATGACCAAGAATCAGGGTCAGTCCGTCCGTCGTCGTATTGATGAGGGAATGGTCAGTGGGCAGACTGACCTGTCTGACGAGCTGCCCGTTATGGTCGGGAACATGAATCCACAAGCCGGGTTCGGCATCCCCTGCCGTAGTGCAGACCGCTCCGCAGGGCAGCAGGGATGCACCCGGCGGGGAGGCATTGGCACTGTGTGTGTGGCGTTGCGTCACAAAGTGCCAATGCCCACATGCATCCTGGCGCCAGATGGTGACGCTCTTCTCGGTGAGCCTGACCAGGGTGCGTCCATCGGTAGCCAGTATCAGGCTGCGAATCCTGTGGCCGACGTGTTCTCGCAGTGAGGGGGGGGTCTCCAGTGTAGCGCCGCAGTGCCATTGACCGCTGTCATCCAGGTCCCACAGCTGGATCCTGTACGGGGCGCCGGGGAGGGCAAGCTGTCTCCCATCGCTGCGAAAGGGTGCTGCTGCCACCCCTGACAAGGGGAAGGTCAGGTCGCACTGTATCTCCCGCTGCGCCACAAGGATTTTGTTCTGTGTATCGAGTTCCCACAGGCACAGCCGCCTGTTGAGCAGCAGCCCCAGCAGATGGCGAGCCCCGGGGCCGATCTCTATTCCGACAAGGGCACTGTTCCGGTGTTTGAGAAAGTACCACTGTGCGCTCCAGGCCTCAGGGTGATCAGCGTTGAATCCTTTTCCCCAGAGCAGTAGTGCGTTGTTGTATAAAGGAGATTCTCTGGTAACGACGGTGCCAAAGACCAGCGCCAGCAGATCGGTACCCAGCGTCAGGGCAATCCATTGGCGCGTGTTGGCATAGAGTCGGTCCGGCAGGAGTTCCCAGCTGTCCTGGTCTGCCCGATAGCGTGAAGTCTGTATCACATAATGCGCATGCTCATCTTCCTTGTAGGACAGGCTGACAAAATCACCGTTGTGCATAAGAGCCAGGAAGAAGGGGCGGTAGGGAGACTGGACACTGTACAGGAGTGTCGGGAACCAGAGCCCTGTATCGGGCTGGGGCTGCCACACCAGCACATCATGACCATGGATGCTGAACAGCCTGTTGAGTTGGAGATGGGCGAATCCACAGGTGGCGGCAGGCTGATCTGGCTGGGAAAGCAGCGTTTGTTCTTGCCAGTTTCCGCTTTGCCAGCCATACAGACGCAGGCATATGGAATCGGGAGCGCGTTGGCAGCGCATGGCCAGCCAGCGGCAGCAGGGGCTGGTCGAGAAGGTCAGCACCCGCTCGGTCGGCGGGCAAGGCATAGCGACAATGCGCGGGCTCAGCTGTCCCGGCGGTATTTCCCGCTGCAGGCTGTACTGAATAAGGCTGGACAGCATCTGGTGGGCTATCTGCTCCTGTTGAGCTGCCCCTGCCCTGGGGTCTGGCATGGGCTCTTGCGGCGGGCATTGCCTCAGCCGCAGCAGCTCCTGATGCTGGCGGTCCAGCACGGGCAAAAAGGGATGCCGGAACCTGGCAAACCAGGGACGCGTGCGGCAGCTGTAAGCGGCCGCCAGCTGATCAGGATTGCCGATATCCGCATAAGGGTACTGTTTCAGCCATCGCATCACGCGCAAGCGGGTGTCCGGCAGGCGGGCATACCAGCGGCGACACACCAATGCACACTGGCTGTGTGTGGAAACTGGCAGGAGGCTGAAGATATGGCACAGCAGTTCGTCCGGGATAGTCGCGATAGAGGCCAGGCTTTGGGATGAGGGCCTTGTCGCGCCTGCGTCTGGTGCAGTCTTGTGCTCTTCCTGCTGGCAAGTTGTGATGGTGCATGTCAAGCCCCGGCTGTCCCCTGTTGGATCGGGTGGGTGACTGGCACCCGGCTGTTTGTGCAGGGGGAATCCTGGTGTGGCTTCTGTCAGGCCGGTGTCCTGTGCGCTATGCGGGGAGACATTCATGGGCCATGGACCTTCCAGACAAGAGTCGTGGCGGTTGAGACAGGACCAGTGCCTGCAAGTTCCAGGCTGCACAGGGTTGCTGTTGTTGATCCTGTCCGGCTGTATTGGCTGATGGCGGGCCCGTCAGCTGCAGGAAAACCGTTCTGTTCTGGACCGCCAGCAGCAGGGAGAGCTGATCCATGCTGCACACCAGCGCACACTGGCCATGGGAGAACAAGGTGAGATAGCCGAACACGCGGTACAGCATCTCAGCAGGCAAGGCGTGGATATGTGTCAGACAGGTGGGCATGGGCGCAGGGCGCAGGGCCAGTGTGTGACCTGGAGCGGAAGCGCAGGACAGCTCACCAGACACCAGCTCCTGTGCTGCGGCAAGTGGGTCTGAGCGGGGCACAGGGCACGCCGGGGTGGTCATGGCGGTTATCCCTCAGTGACTTGTGTTGTCGGGACAATGCCAATGGCAGCAGGTTTCCGTCGGCGCTACGTCTGTCAGTTTTGTTGTGGTATGGCATGAGAGGAGCCCTTCAGAAAGAGATGCCAGTTTTCAGGACTCCGCAGAGGGCTGCAGTTCCCGCAGCTCAGGCTGCTATGGGGGTCCCGGTTGTACGGCATTCATGCCGGCCGGTTGCAGGAAGAGTGGTCGGCTGTTTTTGCACCAGACCATCAGGGTCAGCCCATCTGCGCTGGCAGTGAGCAAACTGACAGGAGCGCCGGTCGTTATGCAGTCTTTTCTGACCAGTTCCCCTGCGTGATCCGCGCCATACAGCCACAAGGTTCCCTGGGTATCGCCTGCCGTTGCGGCCAGCAGATCGCCGGAGCCCACCAGAAAGGCCAGCGGTGGGCGTGGTGCCGCGCAGGGGGACTGGTGTTGCACCAGCGGCTGCCAGACGTCGGTGCCGCCCCTGTGCCAGATGTCCAGACTGGTCATGGTGCAGCGTGCGAGCGTCTGGCCATTGCCTGACAGCAGCAGCCGGATCAGTTTCCGGTCAGACTGGTGCGGGGCTTGCCGGGCCTGTGGGACAATGTCCAGTGTTGTCCCGCCGATCCAGTCAGCAGCCTCATCCAGATTCCAGAACTGGATCTGATGGGGGCAGCGGCACACTGCCAGCTGCTGGCCGTCAGCCCGGAAGCAGGCCCGTGCGCTCAGCTGCGGGGCGGCAGGCTGGGTGTTACCGGCTACCCTCAGCTTCAGTTGTAGTCTGCAGCGCGGATCCACTGCCCACAGGAAAAGGCTGTCGTGGTGGTGCAGGGTCATCAGGTGGCGACCGTCCGGACTGTAGTTGATGTCCTGGATGACGCCACTGCCCAGTTCCGGTTCGAGGTCTGATACCTGACAGTCCCAGCTGTCCCACCTGTCGGGGATGTCTTTCTCTATCCCTTTTCTCCATATATGTATGGACGTGTGTCCGTGCGGGCCCGGCTTCTGGCAGCCCGCCTCTATGACAACAGCCAGCTGCCCCAGCTCCGTATGCCATGCCAGATAATGGGGGCGCTGGTCGTCACGGTAGTGGCGTGGGAGGATTAATGCCTCGCAGTTGTAGATCTGTCCGCTGGCATACAGTTCCTGGTGTATGGGCTGGACGAAATCCAGCTCAATTGATTTCCCGATTAAAGTGTCTGCGCTCACTGTGATGAAGTCACCGTCGGCCATCGAAATAATAATACGGGCTCGACTTATCGGTGAGTGACGGCGCTGACAGCTACGCTGCCAGTCGCCGGTGTCGGCGTCTTTGTCCCAGACGATAATTCTGGAATCGAAGGCCGTGATCAGCCGGTCCGGGCTGTGCTTGCTGAAGGTGAATGCCCTGACAGGCTCGTCTGGTGGGGGATCAAGAACCGCCGTGTTCCACCGGCCCTGTGTCCAGGCACACAGGCGCAGGCTGGAGGCCGCGCCGGTGTGGACGTTGCGGCAGGCTGCGGCCAGGAAGCCGCCGCAAGGGCTGAATTCTGCCAGGGCAACAGGGCGTGGGAGCCGCTGTATTGTGAAAGGCTCCAGCCTCAGCTGACACAGTTGCCTTGTTTGTTGGCGCAGACTGTAATGCACCAACAGGGACAGGAAGTCACGGCTGATCTCTTGCTGCCGGTTCTGTAATGACGCCAGGGGCGCCTGACCTTGCGAGTTCCACTCCCGGTACTGGGCTTCCAGCTGCGGCACCAGCCGGGATCGGTGCGCTTGCAGCCAACACAGGGCGCGGAGGCGATAACTGGCAGCAAAGTGTCGAATGACCTGGCGTCGTGCCAGGGACATCTCCTCCAGGCAAGTGGTCACATGACGCCGGGTACTGGGCAGGCTGGCGTACCAGTGACGGCAGACCAGTGCGCAGGGGCCGAGGGCGGAGAGCGGCAGGCAGAGGAATATCTGCTGCAGCAGCTCGACGGGCAGGTGGGACCAGGCGGGTGGCAGGCGGTCAGCGGTGTGAGAGGGGACGCTGGCCTGCGGTGGGGATGCGGTCGGTTCTGACGGATTCCGGTCCTTCTTGTCGGGCGGCTCCCCGGTGTGTTTTTCGGGCTGCTCCCGTGCGGCTGCGATTTCACGCCCAAAGGCGACCGACTTTGGCGGTGGCAGGGCGCTGGGCTCTTGTGGTGCGGTGGGTGGGGCTGGCTGTTTCGTCAGCGCCCTTGGGGGCATGGCCATGGGGATACCTTTTCTCAGTAGAGGGGGCTTGCCCCTCAGACAACCGGGCAGGCCGATTGTTTCCCTGTGTGGTCCGGGATCCGGTCAGGCTGACAGTCCCCGTGGTGCCCCGGCGTCGGTTGGCAGGCCGACCAGCTGCTGCATGACTTGCGCCCGCCTGGAACCGGTCACCAGCAACAGCCCGTCTGGACAGGCGACATTCTTTGGCAGCGACGCACGAAAGATCCTGTCGGCTTTTTTGATCAGTCGTCCATTCTGATCTGTCCCATGAATCCAGAGTCTGGGGCCCGGGTCGTCCGCCTTTGTGCATATAACACCAGCAAGCTCGTTCACAAAAACACAGGGTGCAGGCGCACCAGCCCGCGTCTTGCGCTGCACCTGTGGCTGCCAGTGCCCAAGGTTGTTCAAATGCCAGATGTTCACTTGCCTGGTCGTGTGTCTGACAAGAAGGGATCCCTGGTTGAGCAAATAAAGCTTGAGCAGCCGTTCGCCAGGGACATCAGCGGGATCCGGGGGCACTTCCACTGTTTGTCCGGCTTGCCATCGGTCATTCTCATCCCGGTGCCACAACTGGATCTGGTGCAGGCCAAGGGGCAGTGCGAGTTGTTCGCCGTTGTTGCTTTGAAACAGGTTTTGCAGGGTATGGCCGTTGGCGTGCCGGTCAAGACAGGAGCGCAGCGTCATCTGTTCCTGCAGTTCGTGCTGTGCATTCAGGGTAGACAGGCACACTTGTCCGTCGGACAGAAGGATCAACAGCTGGCGTCCGTCCGGGCTGAAGCTCAATGCGGTCACCTGCTTATGGTGGGCTTTGATGGTAGATACCTGGCAGCTCCACGGGCTTGTCCTGCCTGATAGCGGTATCCGGTACCAGACGTGTATCTGGATGCCGCCGGGGCAAGATTGCGGATGCAGCATGGCCAAAGCCAGCAGATTGGCCACCCGCTTGGGTCGCATGAGGTAACCAGCTGTGTAGAAGTGGGACAGGGGTTGTGCCTGGCCTGCGCCGTCAGACGATGGAGGCAGGATCTGCAGCAGGCTTGCCGCGCCGCGCAAGGCCCGGGACAGGGTCAGCAGGTCACCAGATGCCATGGGCATGATCTGTACGAATTGGTAGCCTTTGTGTGCGCTCTGCAGGCGCCTTCCTTGCCAGATGTCTGTACCCTCTTGCCTATCCCAGCTGCAGATATGATCAGGATGTGCGCTCACCAGCCGGTTTGCAGAACTTATGCTGAACTGGTAGTCGATCAAGGGGGTGGCTGGGCGGGGCACCAGGCGCTCTTCCTTCCAGCAGCCCGCACGCAAGGCGTGGATGCTTAACTGAGGACCTCTGTCTTCAATGTCGTAGTGCGCAGCCAGCCAGCGACCACAGAAGCTTTGGTGAAAAGTGGACATGGGCTGTCTATGCGTTTGCCTGATGCCTATGGGCTGCAGAGTCAGCTGTTCGATCTGGATCATTTGATGGTGCAGGCTGTAGCGAATGAGTCCGGACAGCAGGGTGCGTGCCCTGTGCTCGTCCCTCAGGCATGTCTGTTGTTGTGGCGATCCGCGCTGGCACGACCGGAGCTGCTTGCGCAGCCGTAACAGCTCTGCGTACTGGCGGTCCAGCAGGGGGAGCAGCCGGTAGTGATGCCTGGCCAGCCAGGGTCGGGAGCGACTGCTATAACCGTCTGCCAGTGGCAGCAGTAAAGCCGATTGCTGCGGGTAGGGGATGCTGCTGAGCCACCGGGCCAGTTGCATTCTGATGGCGGGCAGGTTGGCGTACCAGTGACGGCAGACCAGGGCGCAGCTGTTGAGGCTGGAGAGCGGCAGGTAGAGCAATAGCTGCTGCAGCAGCTCGGGGGGCAGGTGGGACCAGGTGGGTGGCAGGCGGTCAGCGGTATGGGAGGAGACGCCGGCCTGCGGTGGGGATGCGGTCACTTGCGGTTGGTCAGGCTCCGGCTGGCCGCGCTGCTCCCGTGCGGCTGCGATCTCACGCCCAAAGGCGACCGGCTCTGGCAGGGGGCTGGGCTCTTGTGTTGCGGTGGGTGGGGCTGGCGGGTTCATCAGACCCACCGGAGGCATGGCCATAGGGATACCTTTTCTTATGCACGGGATCTGGCTGGTAGACAGCCTGGCGGGTCGTTTGTTCCTCCGTGCCGGCTGGCGTCCGGCCAGGGTTCCATGGCCATGGGAATAGCGTTTCTCTATGGCAGGGGGGTGGCTCACGGACAGCCGGGCGGGCCGCTGGCTCCCCTGCAAAGCCCGATGTCCGCTCAGGGTGGCTGGAGTGCAGCTTGAGGGTTTGTATCGCGTGGCGGGCCACCCAGCCGCAGAGAAAAGGGTTCATCGCTGAAGCCTGCTGTCAGCGACAGCCCGTCTGTTGTACTGCTTGTCAGTGGCAGCGCGAAGGGCATGTCGCTTTTTGTGACAATTTGTCCATTTTCGGCTGCCCCGTGCATGCAGAGCCGAAGCAGGGGGTCGGCGGCCTGGGTGCATACCGCGCCTTGCACATGCAGCAGCATCAGGTTCGGTGCGGGCGCATTGGCATCATGATTCTTGCGCTGCACCTGGTGTTGCCAATGGCCGGTCTGATTCCGGCACCAAATGTTCACTTGTCGGGAAGTGCGTTGCGCAAGAAGTCGTCCGTCGCTGGACCAGGCAACCCCGAGCAGCTTTTCGTCAGGACTGTCATCAGGCGAGGATGGCACCTCGAGTGTTTCCCCGGCGCGCCAGTGGTCGCTCTGGTTCTGATGCCATAACTGGATGTTGCGCAGACTGCGTGGCAGTGCAAACTGTTTGCTGTCGTGATGAAAGGGGGCCTGCAGGTGCAGCTGGTCGATGTGCGGATCTATACAGGAGGATATTCTCACTTGCTCCTGCAGTTGGTACTGGCTGTCCAGAGTCGACAGCAATACCTGGCCGTCGGACAGCAGTGCCAGCAGATGGCGTGCGTCCAGACTGAAACGCAGGGATGCTACCGGGATCAGGCGCGCACGCAGGACAGATACCTGACAGCTCCAGACGGCCGACCCGCCTGGTACCGGTTTCCGGTGCCAGATGTGCACCTGATTGCTGTAATAAATGGACATCCGGGGCAGTTTGGCGATTCCTATGGCCAGCAGGTTGTGACAGGGCATGGGTGTCACTATGCAGCGGGTTGTGTAGAAGTGCGGCATCGGCGGCTCCCAGCCCTGCCCGTCAGGTGAGGGGCGAAAGATCAGTACCATTCTGTTCACTGGCGCCTGCACGCCCCTGCACATTGCGATCAGATCACCAGATACCATGGGAATGATGCGTTTGATCTCGTAGTCTTTTTTGATGCTGTACAGCTGGACGCGTTTCCAGTTTTCTGTGCCCATTTGTTTGTGCCAGGTGGCCAGGTCACTGCCGTGCGCGCTGAAGAACAGGGTTGATGTCGTCTGGCTGAATTCGCGGCTTGCCACCGGCTTGTCGGGTGGGGGAATCAGCGTTTCTTCTTTCCAGCAGGTGCCCCGCAAGGCATGAATGCGGAAAAACGCAGGGCCGGTGGCCTCAGTGCTGTAGCTTGAGGCCAGCCAGCGACCGCACCGGCTGAATGTGAACTCACTCACCGACTGGCCGGCGGGTTGACTGATGCGGGCAGGCTGCAAGGTCAGCTGTGGTGTCTGGAGCATGTGCTGGTACAGGCTGTAGCGAATGAGCCCGGACAACAGGCAGCGTGCCCGCAGGACCTGGTACCGCAGGCGCTGCACCTGTTGCGGTGCCTGCTGACACTGTTGCAGCCGTTCCTGCAGGCGTAACAGCTCCTGGTGCTGGCGGTCCAGCAGGGGGAGCCCTGGGCAGCGCTGGCTGGCCAGCCAGGGGCGTGTGCGACTGCTGTAGCCGTCTGCCAGCTGCAGGAATTCGGGGTGCTGGCTGTGGGACAGGCTGTTGAGCCAGGCAGGCAGCCGCATTCTGACAGGGGGCAGACTGGCGTACCAGCTGTGGCAGACCAGGGCGCAGCTGTTGAGGCTGGAGAGCGGCAGATAGAGAAATATCTGGTACAGGATTTCAGGGGGCAGGGCCTGGACCGGTGCCAGATCAGCCGCTGAAATAGCTGTGTCAGACTGTTGCAGCCTGCCCGTAACAGGTGTTGTTTCTTCGTCTGGCATCCTGGTGCTGGCTACTGCGATGGGCGTGGCAGGCGTGCGCCCCGGGGTGGCAAGGCGCGGTGCCAGCTGTGACTTCGCTGTTGTTGCAGGCCGGGGCGAGCCGGGTTGCGGTCGGCGTGTGCCCGTGCGGCACAGCGCGGGATGGGGCGAGCGGGGGGCGGTCTGCAAGGTCGGCATGCCTGGACTCCTGGGCTCCTCGATGGTGATCTGTTGTCCTCTGTCGGTTCTGTTTCCGGGGGGGATACAGGACCATGTGTGTTTGACAACACGACTGTGGGTTAGTTGCGACCGGGGGTGATACAGCAGATCGCCGCCAGACTGGCCGGGCACTCGTCCGGGACAGGTGGTATGATCCTGCACCTTTCTCCCATGCACCTTTCCCCTATAAGGAACAGCACATGACTGATACGCAGACATTGGTTCTTTCCGGTGTGCCTTCCCTGCTGGCCTTGTATGGTCGGGCAGCTGTCAAAAAAGAACATTCGGGGACTTTGCCGCAGTTGGGCGTCTGTGTCCCCGGTGTGCGCCCGGAGCTGTCGGCTGTCAGGCGTTACGAGCAGATCTGCCATTTTGCGGCAAGCCGTTATCTTCCGCCCAGCTGGCCGCAGGTGATGGCCTTTCCCTTGCATATGCAGCTTCTTGTTGATCCTGCCATGCCGCTTCGGCCCATGGGGTTGATCCATATACGCAACAGTTTTCGTCAGTACCGCCCGGTCGAAAAGGGTGCGCTGCTGCACATTGAGTGTACATTGGGCAGTGCTCGTGAGCAGAAGGCCGGTCTTGAATTTGACATAGAGACCCGGATACAAGCCGATGGTGAGTTGGTCTGGGAGGGAACAAGCACCAATCTGAGCCGGCGGGCGACTCCGGAATCTGGTGGCAAGAAGCCACAACAGCCTGTGCAGCACTGGCAGGTGCTGCAAAGCTGGAAGCTGCCCGCCGATCTGGGACGCCGCTACGCACGCGTGTCGGGGGATCGAAATCCGATTCACATGTGGCCGCTCACGGCCCGGCTGTTTGGTTTCAGACGCCCCATAGCGCACGGTCTCTGGTCGAAGGCACGCTGTCTGGCCGCCCTGATGGAGCAGACGGGACCGGTGCCGCTGGCCGTTGATGTCCGCTTCAAAACGCCGGCGTTTCTGCCGGGCCAGGTGGAGTTCAGCCATACGCCGCTGGAAGAGGCTGAGGTCCGGTTCCTGCTGTGTTCTGCGAGCGGACGTCCTCATTTGACCGGAGTGCTGGAACTTCTGTGAGTCGGGTGCGTTTGTTGTCTGAGCCGGAGGAAGATGCCCGCTGGATGGGCAAGGCACTGGAGCTGGCCCGGCTGGCGGCCGCTCTGGATGAGGTGCCGGTGGGTGCTCTGGTGGTCTGCCAGGGGGAGCTGCTGGGTTGGGGGTACAACAGTCCGGTCAGTCGCACGGACCCCAGCGCCCACGCGGAAATTCTGGCGCTGCGCGCTGCGGCCAGGGCGCGCGCCAATTACCGGCTGGTCGATTGTGATCTGTATGTGACCCTCGAGCCTTGCTGTATGTGTGCCGGAGCTCTGGTTCATAGTCGCATCAAGCGGCTGGTGTATGGTGCCAGCGAGCCCAGGGCCGGTGCTGTGGCCAGCCGGGCCCGGGTGCTGGAGCAGGAGGGGCTCAACCATAGGGTGCAGGTGGTTTCGGGGGTGCTGGCGCAGGATTGTTCGCAGTTGCTGTCGGATTTTTTTCGGCGTCGGCGTCAGCAGGGAAAACGTTGGAAGGTGCCTTCAGGCTGAGAGAGGCAATGACGAAGCACGAATGGCTGACAAAGAACAGGTGCTGGCTGTTATGGCTGTTCCGCTGAGCTCTGGCGGTCTGCCAGAGCAACGAATCCCGTTGAGTCCGCCTGCGCCATAGTCCGCCTGGGAACGGCCTGGACAAGGGGCTGAAGTATTCATTTCAAGTCCATGCAATCGTTCGGGACCAGACAACTATCCTCCGGTCAGTTTCTTGATTGCATGGCTGATGGTGGCATCCCCTTGCCTGTCTTCCTTGTTTTTTAAGGATTCGGGCGTTCTTGCACCACCAAATCCAGCAATTCCAGTCGGACTGACGCCTCTGTGCGTTCAGGATTATTGTCTAACGCCAGGGTGAGGAAGCGCCGTTGCTCTTCCTTGCTGAGGCTGTCAGCTACTTCGTCGTAGATGCTCCAGGCTTCTTCGTTATCGGGATCTTTCCGAACAGTTGTTAGTAACTCTTCCACAGACTCAGCGGATATCTCTTCGTCAATGGTGCTCAGATCACTTGTGAAATGCATGGGGGAGGTAGCCCCATCATCTTCGCTCAATTCTGAACTGGCGGCATTTCGTATTCGTACGTTTGTGGCGTCCATATATATTTCACGAATGGGCTCTTCCATTTTATAGACCTGAGCGTCCAGTCGATCGAGTGTCTTACTCAAATATCTGGGGAGCGTTGTTTGATCTGTACTTTGTCCTTTTTCGATTATGGACGCTATGTCGTGAAAAGCTTCCTGTAAGCTTCTGAATTGGTCTAAAGAATAATCATCTGTGTGTCGTGCAATCTGTCGCGAGAGTGCTAACAGGCTAGCGCCAAATTCGGAATGGCGGTCAACCATAACACGGGGAATGTTGAGATCACGTGTGCATTCTGAGAATGCTGTCAGGCGGTCTGGCAAGTCTTCCGGAGAAGTTTCCTCACAAATATGTTCAAGCCATACAGCGGCGGCGGTTCGTTGCTGTTCTTCGATTGGGCGTTTCAGATCAGAATGGTTTTGTTTTAACAGCTGTCCTTCCTGCAGGACAAACTGGCGGTTTTTGCTGGACGTGGACAGGTCGTTGAGCTCTTCAAGGTACTTGGCAGGATTTGTCTCCCGCATTGTGGCTAACCGGCCAAAGGCCAGATCAAAGGTTGCTTTGGGATGCACAAACGCCATTTTAACGGCTTTCAGTCCACGCATTTGCAACCTTGTGCCAAGTGGTGTGCCTGCCAGGAGTGGGGTCGCGTCCGGAATTGATCTGGTTGCCTTGTCCGCTGAGAGGTTCTCCCTTTCTGTCTGCACCGTTGTTGGGGGTGAGCCGGAGGAGGATGGCGAATGATTAACGGGGTTCATGGGCATAGCGTCCTTGCCAAAGTTGTTCTATCACATTAGCAAAAAATGCTATGGAAAGTGCCCGGAGAGACAGCAAATCCGACGCCTGATTTAAACGACATCGTGTCGGGTTCGGTGCCCGGATCCTCGCTGTGACAGTGTCATTGTTGTATCTGAACTTTTGTGCGACGGAACCTGCCGTCGGTGCCGGTCGTGATCGAGAGTATGGGTTGATACGGGGGCCGCCGACTCAAGCTTCAGTCGGCGGCCCAGCTGTTGATACATTTCACCGCTTTCTTGCCCCCTTGCGCGGCAAGCCCCGTCCTTCAGGGTGGAGAGGATGTCAATGTCTCATGCTTGTTGAGAAACAGTATTGTGTCAGGAATCAGGAGGTCACGGATTCAGGGCCCAGTATCAGGCTGTGTATTTTTGAATGGCTATAGCTACCGGTGACCAGCAGGTCGATGTTATGCGCGCTAATATATTCAGATACGATAGTCTCCACTGATGTGCCCTGCCTGAGTTCGGAGCGAATATTCATGCCAGCGGCTTGCAGTTTATCTTTTGCCTGTTTCATCATTTCTTGCGCTTGCTGTGTGGCCTTGCTCACTGTCAGCAGGTGACACTCCAGGCCTTTGAGCAGTACATTGCTGGCCACATACGCCACCGCTCTATTCGCGGAGGGGCTGCCATCATAGGTGATCAGAAATCTCTTGACTGGCGTTGTTTCCAGGCTGGCAACCAGCAACGGCTTATGGATAACGCGTGCCACAGGCTCAAGGTTGGAGCCAGGATGGTCAGGCGCGGCATGGTGATGCTCACCGCGTTTACCCATCACAATCAGTTCCGCCTGCTCCTTGAGTTCGGTAATTGTTTCGAAAAACGCGCCTCGACGGTGAAGGACTTCCGGCTGCGTGATGCCACTGGTCGCCAGTTTTTCCTTCGCATGAGCCAATATCTTTTGGCCTTTTTTCAGTTCCAGCTTGCCATGTTCTTCATCGCGTTTTGTGAGTTCCTCCAAAAGGGTCGACTGTGCCCCCAGTCCAAGCTGACCTGTCAGGTCGGTTTTGATTTTTACCTCGGAATGAGGGGCAACCACATGCAGCAGAGAAATGGCAAGACCAGTGCGCATATGTGCCCATGCGCTCAAATGCGTGACGCTGTCAGCATATGCTGATCCGTCGAGACATGCGATGATCTTGCCCATGGTTCCTGCCTTTTTTAGTGTTTCAGCATCAGCTCCATAGCATCCGGTTTGTCATGAATGCCGAGTTTTTCAACAATGGTTGCACTGGCTTCGTTCATGCCGAGAATTTCCACATCTGTTCCTTCACGGCGGAATTTCAGCACTACCTTATCCAATGCCCCCACGCCAGTTAAATCCCAGAAATGCGCCTGGCTCATATCGATGGTCAGCTTTTCAAGTACTTCCTTGAAATCAAACTGTGCCGAGAAATTATCTGCTGATGCAAAGAAAATCTGTCCATACACACGGTAAATACGGTGCTTTCCTTCTTCGACCAGCTCCGTTTCTACCAGCATCAAGCGTGAGACTTTCCTGGCGAAGAACAAGGCACTCATCAATACGCCGATGAATACGCCCAGTGCCAGGTTGTGTGTGTATACGACGACAATAACGGTTGTCATCATGACAAGGCTGGATGTTTTCGGATGGGTTTTGAGGTTTTTGAGCGAAGCCCAATTGAACGTACCAAACGCCACCATGATCATCACGGCCACCAGTGCCGCCATAGGTATTTGTTTGACCCAGTCAGCCAGCACCAAAAGAAGAAAGAGCAAAAACATTCCGGCGAAGAAGGTGGAAAGCCTGCCGCGTCCTCCAGATTTGATGTTAATGACGGATTGTCCAATCATTGCGCAACCTGCCATGCCACCGAACAACCCGGCCAGGATATTGGCAATACCTTGCCCTGCACATTCACGGTTTTTTTGGCTTGGTGTGTCGGTCAGGTCATCCACGATCACCGCCGTCATCAGTGTTTCCAGAAGTCCTACTGCCGCCAGGGTTACGGAATAGGGCAGGATAATCATCAGGGTTTTAAAATTCAGTGGAATATCCGGAACAAGAAATATCGGCAAGGTATCAGGCAATTGCCCCATATCGCCGACTGTGCGTAAATCCAGCCCCATAAGTATGCTGAATGCGGTAAGCACCACAATCGCTATGAGCGGCGAAGGAACAGCTTTTGTGATGTAAGGCAAACCGTAAATAATACCCAGTCCTGCGGCCACCATCGCATACATCTGCCAGCCTGCGCCTTCAAACTCAGGCAGTTGTGCCATGAATATCAGAATCGCCAGGGCATTGATAAATCCTGTGACCACCGAGCGGGACACGAATCTGAGCAGTGAGCCCAGTCGCAGTGCACCTGCCACTATCTGGATAATGCCCGTCAGCACTGTGGCTGCCAGCAGATACTCCAGCCCCTGTTCCCTCACCAGTGTTACCATCACCAGCGCCATGGCACCAGTGGCTGCGGAAATCATGCCCGGTCTTCCACCGACAATGGAAATCACCACGGCAATGCAAAAGGAGGCATAAAGCCCGACCTTTGGATCAACACCCGCGATAATAGAAAATGCGATAGCTTCGGGGATGAGCGCAAGTGCCACCACCGTACCAGCCAATACATCACCACGAATATTCGAGAGCCACTCGGCTCGAAAATGAGTCAGAGACATAGACACCTTGTTTGTGTTTCACAAAATATATTGTTTATTTTTCACAAAGCACTGGAATTGCGCCGGAATTGCATCGTTTTGTGAAAAAGGCGCGTTTTTCTGGTTTACATGAGCATCGGCTTTTTAGCCTAAACAAGACTTGAAGTCAACAGGAGAAATGTTTTTGGGTGCGCAAAAAAAGAATTCGTACGCACAATGAACAGGGCATTTTCATCGCCATGATTGAAAATACACGAGTGCGCAGATCAGGGCAGAACAATGTGTTGCAGCACAAAACTTTCTGTTCTCTGTTTTTCGGCGATTCTGCGTTGCAACACAGCGGTGAGTGCAGGAGATTCGAACTCAAAGGAGTCCTGTGCAGGGAAAAAAATACTGATGCTGATGTAGCAAGGGGTTATGAGTACAAAGTGACGTCTTTCATATGTCGTCTACTCTGCCCGGCATAATTAAAAACATAACCGTAAAAGCACATCGACGCCTTGACTCGCTGGCAAAGGAACTCAAAACCCAGCTGCCTTGCAGTAACCCGGTATTCCGTGTGGTGCCCCATTTATCTCTTTCTGTGGCCTGTGCCCTGTGCCCAGGTCGGTCGTGCATCCTGTGTTCTGTTGAGCAACAGTGCCAGATCAAAGCCAGGACAGCATCCAGTGGCGAGCGTATAACGCGGTTTTTCGCAGGCCAAACCAGGTGTTCTGAACAGCTGGACAGACTGAAGGGCATGCTGGTGCCGGCCTGTGTCTGGAGCCTGATAGCAGGTCACTGGTTCCAGGGTGAAGTGAGGGAGCTTGTGCCGTACAGGCATTGATTTCCGGCAAACCCCTGTTCAAACCAGCATGGAATCTACTGCGTCGAACGCATTCTCAATGCCGCCTCCAAAGACAACGCAATCTGTTTTCGATGCCGCTGAAAGTCTGGTTTCCTGCGTAGCGCAGCGAGCGTCAGGAAGCATGACCATGCCCTCCATCACCCGGTTTTACTCTATCTCAAGTGATGCCAGAATATCCGCCAATCAGACTGTTATGTTTCTGGATGGGAGCCAGCTATTGAATAACAGACCTGATTGTCGGCTTTCAGTTGCAAACTTGGCGCAATGCTATTGAAAAGGTACGCTACCTTTTCCCCTCCAAACACCAGAAGCGATTATACGTCCTATCTCCTGGAAGATATCGTTATACTTTTGCATGGCTTCTGGATTTTTTGAGAACGCATGGCGTGTTTCTTGTTTAAGAAGCGCGTTTAGCAGCCGCCCTGTCGCTTCTGTATGCTGGATGTCTTTTTTGAATACTGCGTAGAGAAAGTCAATTTCCTGTTCGGCACTGAAATTCTTGGCTTTTGCATCGTAGGAGGCCCAAAGGTCCTGGTTGTCGGGGTTTTGCAGGAGCAGCGTCAGCAAGCTTTTAATATTCTCAGGAGATACAGGCTCGTCTGTCTCTTCAACCAATTCAGCGCCTGTGGGCTCGTCAGAGGCATCCGGCTTCCCGTCGGAGACAAGGGAGGGCGGTCTCCCGACACTGGGCTCATCGCCTTCGTTTAGCGGCGGAATGTCTTTACCCGGCTCTGCAGTATTGATCACATCCTCAATCTCAGGGGACCCGGGCGCGTCTGTTTCTGCAACAACTTCAGCGCCTGTGGGCTCGTCAGTGGCATCCGGCTTCCCGTCGGAGGCAAGGGAGGGCCGTCTCTCGACACTGGGCACATCATTTTCTTTCAGCGGCGGAATGTCTTCACTCTGCTCTGCTGTACTGATCTCATCCTCGTTACCAGAGTTCCTGCGGCGTTCGCGGAGCTCCTGTTCCCGCTCAGCCAGCCTCATGCATATTTTCCCCAAGGGAGTACGGGTAAATGATTCCTTTGCATCTTGCTGTGATTCCATCGCGTGCGCAATCTGCTTTAAAGAATGCTGCAAACTTTCGAGTTTCTTTACGGAATAATTGTTTTTGTGCAATCTCAGCTGGTTGGTGAGTTTTCTCATCGCGATGCTGAATTTGGAGTCGGGGTTAGCCAGGAAGCGGTGCAGGTTCAAATCACCTGTGCGTGTTGAAAACTCCTCCAGCATATTTGGGAGCCTGGCAGGAAAATTTTCCTTGGGAATATGTTTCAGCCATCGAATAGCGCTGGTTATTTGCTGTTCTTCAATTTTCTGCCGGAGGTCGGGATTGTCTTCTTTTAACAGGCCCCCTTCTTGCAGCACGAACTGGCAGTGTTTGCCGGACGTGGACAGGTTGTTCAGTTCTTTCAGATACCGGGCAGGATTGCTGTTTCGCATTCTGGCCAGCCGGCCAGTCGCCAGATCAAAGGTTGCCTTGGGGTGTGTGAACACCATTGTCACGGCCTTCAGGCCACGCATGTCCAGATGTTGGCCAAGGTTCTGGCCTGCGATGATTGGGGGGCTGTTGGGCAGCGATTTTACAGGCCCGTCCTGTGAGCGATTTTGCCCTTCTGTCTGAGCTGTCAAATGTTGGGAATGAGAGGACGATGTTGAACGTTCAATGGGGGGCATGGGCGCGCGTCCTTGGCAAAGTTGTTCTATCACGTTAGCAAAGAGCGCCAGGGGAGCTGGGCCTGAACAGGTTCGATAATGCCATGGTTTTGTGCACAGCGTGCCTGGGGCAGGCGGTGCCTGATTCCCGGGCTGAGGCAGAGCCGGTCAAACGCGTGGCGCGGTGCTTGCAGTGGCAACCGTTCGTTCAGCTGCCAGAACCGAAAGAGACAGAGGTGTGAAGCAAGAGACGAGGGGATGCCGGCGCGACACAGCGGCCTGGCCGTGGCCTTGCTGTGCCGGTGAATCTTCATGCTGACTGCTTCTGTAGCCGGCCCATGAAATGACATCTCCAGCTGACGTGAACAGCACTTCCTGTGGAGGATATACGACGATTCAGTCAGAGGTGTCAGCCCGGAATTTGACACCTCTGAAGTTTCAGTCGCTTGCACTTGTTTTCTTGTTCCAGCCGTGACTGGGCATTTCTTTGTTCATGCATGAAACTGTATCCACTCGGATAATTGAAGTGCCTGCAGCTCATAGTCAAAGGACATTGGACCAGCATCCTTGATCTTGCGCATGTCAATGAGGCCCCAGAAGTGTGCGAAGCGACTGCAGGTGCGTAGCTGATAACAGCTATAACAGCTTTCTTCAGAAGAGCAAAAATCCGGTTCATCCACTTCCTCCAGAAGCGAGGGAAATGCCTGTATGAAGTGATCCGAATAAAGGCGCACGGGTTGCCAGCTGTCACCGAACAGCGATATACAGTAAAGAGAAAACAACCACCCCATTTGAATGATTTCCAGAGCAGGGTATCCATCACGGTAGCCCCAGTTGAATTCGGACACATAGGTTTTGAATAACCTGGAAAACAAACCTGATCTATTCTCAGGTCGAGTTAATTCCTGGCCCAATGATGTCAAGGAAAAATGGTTTTTGCGCTTTTTGATCAAACCTGCTTGCTGGCCCAGAATACGCAGAGTGTTCAGTTCATCAAATTCAGTTTCTGAACGGATGCCGTTTAAAGTCCTGATTTTTTCCGCCTGTAGCTGTTTGGGGAGTCCGGCTAAAATAGCCTGGCATAATTTAAGGGACAAATTACCTTTCGCGGTCGCTTTGACACCGTCTTTACCGATGCCGGCGACCAGTGCATCAAACAGGTGCAAAGCCATCGATTGCTTTGGGACCCAGTCTTCGTTAAAGCTCACCAGGTGGGGCGACTCCAGCGGATGATATAACAGGCTGGCCATTTGCATGGGGGACAAACCCAGAAAATCCCTGAGCGGTTGCGCATTGGCCTGGGCACCAACTTGATGTCCAATGGCGTTCATTTCGTCCAAGGTTGAGGCACCGCTGTCTTCTATGGCCTGAGCAAAGGCTTCAGCCAATCCGCCTTGCTGCATGAGGTCGTCATTAGCCGGTGTGCCAGCCCCACAACAGCGCTTGTATTTTTTGCCACTGCCACACGGGCAGGGGGCGTTACGGGAAATTTTCATGGTGGTGCAAGGACTGTTGGCCATGATGTCAACGCCAGTCCTTGATGTCCTCGTATTGTCAGGTGGGGATTCTGCCGGGTTCAGGAAGTTGGCGCAATTAACTGTCTTGTGTAGTTTGCAAGCGGTGTTTCGTCGTCCAACGTCTTGCTTGGCCTCGGTATGGTATTCATCAGAAGCTCCATCGTCCTCAGGTATTCCTCTGTCAGGCCGCCCGGAGGCATTTTGCTGCACCAGTTGCGGCGGAGAATGTCATGCGCATGTTCATTGCTTTTTCTCTGGCTACGCCCGGAAGGTCTGGCAAAGGAAGCGTCTGCCTTTGCAGGCTCTTCATGGATAGCAAAGTCTCCGGCATTGTCCAGAGCAATGGTGCGGATGAGGTGCACTTCACCAGAGCGCGTCTGGCATCAGCAGCCTGAAGAACCCACAGAAATCCCCGAAGAGCTGGTCTCCCTTCCTTTGTTCAGGCTTCCATTATTATTCCCGCCTTCGCTGGACGAAAGTGCGCTGGACGAAAGAGGGCGCGGGGATAAGGGGTGGGCGTTGCCAGCATGGCGGTTGCTCTTGTTTTGACCGATTGCAGCGGCTGCCTGCGCAGTGTCAGTCGTGATTTACTGTATGGGCTGATACGCGTGCCGCCTGGCACTTTTGCACAGCAGGCGCCCGACGGTCACTCCCGTGGCAGGACACCAACATCATCAACCTGATGAAATGAGGACATTTCTCACTGGCGTTAACAATGACGAGCGAGTGCGGGGGGATACCATCTCCCTCGCGGCATCTGCCCCCCGGATAGTCTCACAGGCTGCGTCAGCTTATTGAGCACAAGGCCCGGTGACGGGGTTGCCTGGTGGTCAGTGCAGCTCAATTGTTCCCGCGCTCCAGGTGCTGCTGAACGCCTTCCTTTGACCTCGTGAATGAGAGCTTGGTATGGTCTGCCCTGCGGTAGAGCTGCCTGAATGCGGAGTTCGTCACAACTGCAACCATCCAGGACCTGAAATATCTGACGTGCATCGGCTACTATTGCTGGCATCGAGATCTGGAACATGCTGGAAAAACGACAGTATCGAAGCGGAGGCTACCGCTGCGCCTGCCGGCAATCCTGTGCGCTGGCTGCTGGCCGGCTGTGGCTGGAGGACGTTGTGTCTGGAGGAAAGAGTGTGTGCAAGCAGTATTCCTGGTTACAACGGAACCCTCATGAGCTACGCTGCCACGCGTAAAATTGTTCATATCGATATGGATTGTTTCTATGCCCAGGTTGAGGAACGTAATAACCCTGAGCTCAAAAACAAGCCTGTGATCATTGGAGGCCCGTCCTCGACCCGTGGTGTGGTGTGCGCAGCAAATTACACGGCAAGAAAGTTCGGTGTTGGATCGGGTCAGTCGACTTACGAAGCCTTCAGGAAATGCCCATCCCTGGCGTTGATTCATCCGGATTTCGAATTGTACAGGCGTGTATCTTCCAGCATTCACGCAATATTTGTGCAATACACGCAAAAAGTTCAGGCAGTCGGACTGGATGAAGCTTACCTTGATCTTACCGGCGTCAAGGCTTGTCAAGGATCGGCCACACGTATTGCTCAACAAATCATGACTGAGATTTGGGATCGTACGCAATTGACGTGCAGCGCCGGTGTTTCATTCAATAAGTTGGTGGCAAAAATCGCCAGCGACTGGAATAAACCCAATGGAATCTGCGTTGTTACGCCTGCGCAGCGTCTTGAGTTTATGGGAGCCGTTCCTGTTCGAAAAATTCCAGGTATAGGACCCAATAGTGCGCAGCTGTTAACGTCTATCGATCTAATGACTGCGCAAGATGTGATGGAATGTCCGCTGCGCAAATTGAGTGCCATATTAGGCATCAACAAAGCCACCAGAATTTATCACTTTTGTCATGGTATTTGTCATTCCGAGGTCGAACCTTTTCGGCCACAAAAGACCTTTACGTCAGAGACAACCTATTACGAACCATTGCAACACAGTGATCTGGTGCAGGCCGTTGAGGATCTGTCCATGCTTTTTCATCGCAAGTTTTCAGCGATGGACCGCGCCCATTTATTTCAACGCAAGATAGCGCAAGCCGTCTTGAAGTGTCGCGATCAACATTTCAGAACGAAAACCAGAACACTGTCCCTGACGCAGTTTGAGTCGAAATATTTGCAAGAGCATCGCGCATGGCCTGGTGTGTCTTTGGCCAGGCTCACGCAAGAATTTGAACGTTTGGTCAACCCGGATGCAGGCATTCGATTGCTGGGTTTGGGCGTCCGGTTTGAAGATAGCCATCCAGAGCAGCTTGAATTGCGCTTGACCGATGAATCTTGCTGAGGAAGTTATTGTGGACTGCGCTAACACAATTTTGCGGATCCGGGCCCAGGGTAACTCCCAATACCCGACGGCTGTTCTGGTTCATGGACAGGGCGGGACACGCCCGGCTCGCCCGTGAAGTGAGCGGTGAGGTAATGCCGCCAGCAGCAGGAACCCGCCGAAGCGACTCATCGGCGGCAGCCTGACGCTGTCACCTGTGAGCGCCGCAGGAATCCCCGTCCTTCAGGACGGGGAGGATGTCAAGTCAATCTGGCGCAGCCGCTGCCAACTCCGGCGCTGCAAGGTCAGCCGCTGCATCCGCCGGTGTGCGTCCGGCTTGCGACGGGGCTTGATGTGATGCCAGCGCATTGAACAGATTGACCAGTTGCAACTGATGAATGCGCGATGACTGCACTCTTCCGATAGACGGATTGGCCACCACAATAGCCAGCGACTGGGCACGTGAGACGGCCACGTTGATGCGGTGCTTGTCAAACAGGAAGTCCAGTCCACGCGGTGATTCCGCCGGATCACTGGCGCACATGCTCAGAAAAACAACCGGGGCTTCCTGTCCCTGAAACTTGTCAACACTGCCCGCCTTGGCCTGGTCGCCCAACGCCTGGCGAAGCTTGTTGACCTGGTGGTTGTAGGGGGCTACAAACAGCATGTCATTCCAGCCAATAGTGCGGGTCGGCTTGTGCTTGTCGCCGGTATGAAACCTCCTGCCCAGCAGCTGGTGGGCCAGGGTCTTGATCAGCTCCACTTCCTCGTCAGAAGCCTGGCTGTTTCCTTCGTGCTCCACCGGCATGAAAATAATGCCGGCCTCCCGGTTGAGCGGGCCTGTGGGATGAGCCTTGCGGTAGTGGGCCGGCACTTCAATAATGCGGCGGTCATTGCTGGGGTGCGATGCCAGCTTCCCTTCGTAGATGTGGTCGCTGACAAACCGGTTGACCTGCGAATGCATACGGTAGGTGGTGCCGAGAAACACCCCCATGTCGTCCGGAATCGTGGGCTTTTCATGCAGCAGGTAATCGAGCACCGACAGGCCGCTGTCCGCCGGGTGTGTGCCCTGGGAAGGCTGTCCCAGTTGCATCTGGTCGCCCATCAGAATCAGATTGTGGGTGGCCCGGCTCATGGCCAGCAGGTTGGCCACCGCCACCTGACCGGCTTCATCAACCACCAGATAATCCAGCTGTTCTTCCATATCTTCGCGCGAGAAACCCCAGGCGGTCGTGCCCAGCACACAGCCAGGCTGGGCATGATTGACCAGCTCAGCGTTCTTCAAAATGGTCACGCCACTTTCTTCCAGCTCGGGATCGGTGTTGCTGGTGCAGGCGAAGAACCCTTCTATGCCCTGCTCCTGGCAATATCTGGCTGTGCTCAATAACAGGTTGTTGATCGCCTTGTGGCTGTTGCTGGTGATCCCGACGCGCGCACCAGTGCTGATCAGTTCGGCAATGAGGTGTTTGCCGGTGTAAGACTTACCGGCGCCGGGAGGACCCTGAATGGTGAGGTAGCTGTTGTCGAGCTGGACAACAGCCTCGATGATCTGCGCCAGGCGTTCGGCGGGATCCGCACTGGGGGCAATCGCCTGACCGCCTGCTATCCGTGTGAATTCTTTCCTGAAGCGCGGCCGGGCGCGCAGCAGAAAGTCAACAATAGCCGGCTGGGTTCTGGTCAGCCGGCCTTTCTCGTATTCGCGCACACTCTTTTCAATGGCCTTGGGGATGGGAGCCGGGTTGACGTATTCATCCGGAATCAAGGAGACAAGATCCGGCGGTGCTTCCTTCGTCTGGAGCACGATCAGGCCATTTTCCATATCACTTTCGTCGCGCACCCATGTGACCTTGGCCGGTTTGCCGTCTTCTGTCTCAACATCGGCAAGGTAGAAGCTTTTGCTGGCGCCTTTGAATTCCTGATCCGGGTCAAACTGGTATTCGTAGGCAAGATTGCGGGCCCGGGCTGTAGCCTTGAAGGCTTCCCGTGCAGTGCGCTCGCAGCAAGCCAGGCAGTCCAGGTCGTCCAGTAATTCCACCGGGCTCAGACCGCGCCGCTCGAACAGACGCCAGAAGACCGGCTTGCTTTCGCGCCGGTGGAACTCCAGCATCCATGCCAGATTCTCGGTCAAGGTCGCTTGCTGCGGATCCGACTCCGCCTCGGCGCGCTGCACCAGACGGTCGCGCAATTGCGTCATCGCGGTGATCTCTTCCGTGGGTTCCGACTCCACAACCTCTGTTTTTCCCGCGTAACGAATCCCGTGCCTGGACTGTTGCTCGCGCAGCCAGTCCACCAGTTCCTGTGTTGAGTCGCAGTCGTCTATGTTGTAGACGCGGATATCATTGAGAATCTTCGAGGTTTCCCAGGTGTCGCCTTGCTCGCCGGCCGCATTCAGTTCGCGCCATTGCTCGTAGACCACCACCGAATCACCGCCATTGCCCACTTCCGTGTCGCGCTTGCCCCGGTACAGGTGCTCGACATTCTTGATGGAGTAGCGCGGCTCGCCCAGCAGTATGCCACCCTTGACCACCTTGTAGAGGTCAACGAAGACTTCGTTGCGCAACAGCTGGTCCACCTCGTGCTCGCAGACGCCGTAGCGCCCCATCAGCTTGCGACAGGCGGCTATTTCATAGTTGGCATAGTGGTAAATATGCATGGCAGGATCTTGTTGCCAGCGGCCATAGACCCATTCGATGAATTCCTTGAAAGCACGCTTTTCCTGTTCCCGGTTGTGGGCCCAGAAATCCTTGAAACTGCGCTCGCCATCAGCGGTGAAATAGGTGGCCCCCCACAGGTATTCCAGACCGCCTTCATCCAGGGGATAGCCTTCTATGTCGAAGAAAACGTCCAGATCTGCGTGGGGCGGCAGCAAGGCCAGTCCGGTTTTTTGACCTGCGTCTGGCGTGAGAATGCTGAAACAGGGAGTTGAGGATCCACTCCTGGCCTGTTCTCTTCGCGTTTGCAGCTGAATGGCCGCCTGTGACTTCAGACGCGCCAGCACCTCGCTGTTCATGCCGCTCACATGCGCCAGATTCGAGCTGGCCAGTGACGACATGGTATGGATGCCGGCCTTGTTGAGCTTTTTGATTTGTCCTTTGGCGATAGTTGCCACCTGAAAAAGATGGTCACGTTCCACCAGAAGGCTTTCGGCGTGTTTGGACCAGTTGTCCCAACTTTTTGAATTGGCAGGATCAGGTTTCTGGTCGGGCGTCCATGACTGCTGGGTGCTGATGAAAGCCGATTTCAGCGCCCGGTAGTAATAGATGTAGTCCAGGGTTCTGAATCGTTCCTGCTCGCCTGTTCCCAGGGCGACAGTCAGCAAGTCTGGCAGGCGTCCCTGCAGGCTTTTGAGCATGTCGGCGTAACAACACAACTGAATCAGGAAGTTGGGTTTTACCCTGGAGGACAGCTTGGTATCCCATACCTCATAGTGATGGGAGCCCAGCAGGCTGGCACCGGAGACCTTGACCAGAAAGTCACTGTAGCCACCAAACTCACCCGACTCCAGGCGTCCTTGCACAATGACGTCTGCCCCGGCTTGCATGGCTTCGCGCGTCAGGCGGTATTTCTCTTCTGACGACTTGCCCTCGATCTTGACCACTGTCCGGCCCTTGCTGATGAAGTCTGCTTCCAGCGCATCCTCTACGGCATAACCTTTCTTGGCCAGGGTCCCCATCAAGGAGCTTTCGGGATCCTTGTCGGGAGTCTGATCGGGATGCTCTATGGCAAATCTCTCCATCCAGGTGGCAAAGGGACTTTCCAGAAAGCGTGTCAGGTCGGACGGGGAGTAACAGAATTGTCCATTTTTTTTGTGCATGCTTGCCTCTCTATCGGTTGTTCAGGGGCACGGGTTCACTCTCGGGGCGCTGCGTCTGCTACGGCCGGGGATGGCGCGGCGCAGCAGGTCGCGCTTCCTCAGGAGTTGTTGGGTGGCGGGGCCTCTGGATCTGTGTACTTCATGGGTACCCGCTTCAGGTTACAGAACAGTTCGTAGGGGATGGTACCGGCCTTGTTGGCCACTTCTGTTGCTGACAGAGCCCCCCCCCAGAGCGTGACCGGGTCACCCACCCGGACATGGGGCAGGGACGTCAGGTCGATCGTCAGCATGTCCATGGAAACACGTCCACACAGGTGCGTCCTGTGCTTGCCTACGAGCACGGGCGTTCCACTGGGGGCCGCGCGCGGGTAGCCGTCTGCGTATCCTATGGCCACAACGCCTATCCTGGCAGCCTGGCGGGTCACGTACGTCTGGCCGTAGCCGACCGGGGCACCTGCCTCCAGCTCCCGGATGGCAAAGATAGCTGATGTGACACGCATCACCGGCTGAAGATTGTCAGCCAATGTATGCGGGCAGGAAAAAGGGGATGCACCGTACAGCAGCAGCCCGGGGCGGATCCAGTGACCAGCTGCCATGGACAAGGACAAAACAGCCGCAGAGTTGCTCAGGCAGGTTTCTTCCGGCAAGTCGGATGTCAAATCCAGGAACCTTTTTGTCTGCATCAGGGCCGAGGGGTTGGCTGGCTCGTCGGCAGAGGAAAAATGCGTCATAAGCACGATATTCCTGACGGCCGGAGACTGACTCAGCGTTTGGTATGCAGCACGCATTTCATGAGGAAGAAAACCGAGGCGGTGCATGCCGGTATCAAGTTTCAGCCAGATATTGAGAGGCGCGCCCTGCCATTTTGTGAGGGCCTGGACCTGTTCAGCCTGGTGGATGACGGGTGTCATTCTGTGCTCTGCGATCAGGGGCAGTTCAGAATTTTCATAGAAACCCTGCAGCAGCAGAAGGGGAGATTGTATTCCGGCTTCGCGCAGGGCCAGAGCTTCCTCAATGCAGGCCACCGCCAGCCCATCGGTTCCCTCCTGCTCCAGTACCCGGCCAACGGGAATCGCGCCGTGCCCATAGGCATCGGCCTTGATGACGCTCATGATTTTCTTTTTCGTCAGTGCGCGCGCGAGGCGAAAGTTATGGCGTAAGGCTGACAAGTTGATTTCCGCCGTTGCTGGGCGCCCCATAGTGGTTAGCCGCTCCTGCGTTGACAAATCGCGCCAATTTATCACGATCCTGCCCATCAGAAAATAAACGCAGCACCGGTGTCGGGGGCATTGCAACCTGGTGAGCTGGTGCCGAAAAGTCTGTCGGGTGCGCAAGTGAGGTCTGCTGTATGCCCTGAAAATCTGTCTGATTTTGTGTTTCGGGTGTGTTTCTTTGTTCCTTTCTTGAACAAGGTTGTCTGAGGGACTATAGATAGGATCCTTCAGTGTTCCGTAGGCGGTTTGTGGCCAGCCGTGGTGGGTTTTTGTGTCTGTGTATCTGCTGAGGAGTTGCCCGTCAGGGTGCGGGGCGGTGGCGATTTTACATTTGTGGTCGGTGTTCTTGACCGGCGATGGTTCATAGGGCTGTCGCGCCAGAATGCAGTATCGACTGCCGGTCCGCTGGTAAAAGAACCAAGAACAACGAAAGAAAATGCTCTGTTCTAAAAGTCCATGGTTGTCATTGCTTCTGCTGTTTTCTATTTTCAGTGGCGCGACTTCTCGTATTCATTAACAGGGGGATATGGGTATATGAATATTCCTGAAGAACTCGGCAAGAAGCGCTCTGCGCGCAAGATATTCAGTCAGACGAGTCTGGAAGATTTGACGAAAATACTTAAAAACCTGCACCAGATTGAACAGGAGAAGCAAGAAGAATTGCGCGTGGCCGAGCAGCAGAATCAAGCTCGCCAGGAAAATGTACGCCATATACTGGAGCTGATGCAGAAGCAGAATGTATCTGTCGAGGATTTGAAGGCCGACTGGAAGGGAAACAAGGGGGGCACAGGGCGCAAGCGGCAATTGCCGCACTACAGGTTCACTTTTCATAGGAATGATGGCCAGCCTGATTCATGGGACGGTCCTCTTATTGGTCAGCTGCCGACCGAATTCAGAATGTTTCTGGAACGAACGGGGAAGAAACGCGCTGACTGTATTGAACGCGAGCTGCAATGAGAGGGGCCGATGAGGGGGGATGAAGGGCCGGTTGCCGCAGGACCCTTGATCTCCGCTGCATAAGAGTCACGGGTTCGTGTACACTCAGTGTCCGCGCCTTTCAGGCGTTGTCCAACAGACAGGAGAACCTGGCAGATGGCCCGTTTTGTACACTGTGTCCGCCTTGAGAAGGAAGCCGAAGGCTTGGGGGCTCCCCCTCTTCCCGGTCCCAAAGGGCAGTGGATCTATGAGAACGTATCACGCGAGGCCTGGCAGCAGTGGACAGCGCATCAGACACGCCTGATCAACGAAAAACAGCTGGTCCTCAAGGACGCCGAGGCACGCGCCTACCTGGTTGAGCAGATGGACAAGTTCTTCCGGCGACAGGACTTTGACCAGGCAGAGGGCTATGTGCCAGCAGCGCCAGCCGCCGCCCTGTCTGCCCTGATTGTGGACGCAGCCTCGCAGCCTGCGCAGTCGCCAGCATCAACGCAGAAAGAACAATCAGACAGAACAATCAAGTAAGGATGCCGGGGCCTGTCTGGTTGAGCAGAGCCGATGGACAAGTTCTTCCGGCGGCAGGACTCTGACCGGGCAGAGGGCTATGTGCCCGCAGTGTCAGCAGCCTTGTCTGCCCTGACTGTGGTAGCCGCCAGCATCAACTCAGACAGAACAGTCAGACAGAACAGTCAGACAGAACAGTCCGACAGAACAGCCCGACAGAACAGCCCGACAGAACAGCCCGACAGAACAGCCCGACAGAACAGCCCGACAGAACAGCCCGACAGAACAGCCCGACAGAACAGCCAGACAGAACAGCCAGACAGAACAGCCAGACAGAACGATGCCGAGGCCGGTGCCTGTCTGGTCAAGCAGATGGACCAGCGCTTCCGGCGGCAGGACTTTGACCAGGCCGGGGGGTGCGTGCCAGCAGCCGGTGGTGACCTGCCCGCGCAGGTCCGCCCTGAGTGTGAGCGCAGCGCCGCAGCCTGCGCAGCTTACAGAGCCGCCAGCATCCGGTACTCAGACAGAACAAAGTGATCAGTCATCCCGCTGACGTAATCCAGCAGCAGGCGGCAGCGATGGTACCACTCCAGAGCATCCCGCTCTGCCGGGGTGCCCTGTGACTGGTTGAGCGCCTCGGTGTAGGTTCGTGTATAGCGGACGGACAGCCGGTGAAACAGGCGGTAGGCAAGGAAGTGGTCTCCGGATTCGCCTTTCACCAGCTTGCGGAAGTCCGCGCAGGGAATCACCAGCAGGGCCTTGTAGACGTCAAGCAGGCCGGTCATGGCGGCGTAACAGCGCAGCTCCGGCGTTTCTACCTCAGGACGACTGAACACATGGCGGCGCGCCACCCATTTGAGTGTCAGCAGAGCCAGATGCTGCTCTGACTCGCCGTCAATCAGAGGCTCATCGAGGCTGCCATCAAAAACGGCAGCGTGGCAGGTGCAATAGCGATCGCTGGCGTAGGAGACAAGATCATCGAAGAGCCGGGTGCGAAAGCGGGTAATGAAGACGTGTGGCGGTGCGCCGTCCTCCATGGCCCTGGCGACAATATCAGGCAGATAGCGGCTGCTGCTGGTTCTCAGTCCGGCCTGTTGACATTGCTTTTTCCATTCAAGGTTCAACAGACTCTGGAGTTGTTTCAGCGTGAAAATCCCCTTGTCAACGGCGTCCTCCAGGTCGGCAACGCAATAGGCTATGTCGTCTGCGGCTTCCATGATGTAGACCAGCGGATGTCTGTGACCCGGCATCAGGTCCAGATGCTGCTCCATTTGGTGATAAAGGCTTTCTTCACTGTAGAAGAAACCCGGTTTTTGCTGTCGGTAGTCGTAGCCGGCATCGGCCGAGGTTTGCCAGGCCGGGCGCGTGTATTTGATCATGGCTCCCAGCTGGGACAGGGTCAGATTCAGGCAATGCAAACTATGGAGAATACGCAGTCCCTGGGCGTTGCCTTCAAAGTGCATCAGATCGGGCAGCAGGCGGTCTGTCAGGAGTGCGGGCAAGCTTTTTTTTGCGCCAGCGGAGGGGCCAAAGACCTGCGTGAGACAGCCGGGCAAATTCTTGCTCAGCCAGTCGTTGATAATGCGTTCACCAAAGTGGCCGAACGGGGGGTTTCCCAGATCATGCATAAGGCAGGCCATCTCGACCAGATTGGTGAAGGCTGTCTGTTGGCCGTCCAGCCCCAGCACTTCCAGGCCTCCCTGGCTGTGCAGACTCTGGAGTATTTTGCCCGCCAGGGTGCGGCCGGTCTGCTGCACTTCCAGCGAATGGGCCAGACGGCTGCGCATGCCGGCATTGTCTTCCAGAGGGTAAACTTGCGTTTTTTGCTGCAGACGCCTGAGTGCGGATGACTGAATGATCCGCGCCCGATCGTTTTCGGTCTCTTGCGTTACGGAAGGCTCCGTCACCGAAGCCTCCTGTGTGCTGGTGGGGCGCGCACGCAGCCCGCTGATTTTGCGTTGATAGTTGATCATGTGGAATGCGGGTCTGAGGCCCTTGTCACTGGAGGATGTTGAGTACAAGTAGAACTAGCTTATGCGGTTGAGTTTGTCACACGGCCATCTTCGTGCTGGCCAGAACGCCGGCATGCAGCATACAGGATTCTGCTGGCGGCGGGGTGCTGCTGTCTGGTCGATCTTGCATAGTGTTTGTGCAGCTGGCCTGGCTGTCAGGCAACAGCGGGTGAGCACTGTCTGGTGGCATGTCTTGCTGTCAGTTGTGCTCTGGCAGGCTGGGGCTGTCTCTCATCGGGTTGTGGATGTGGTATAAAGTCGCAACCCGTGGCTTGGCCAGGGGTTTTTTTTGAACAAGAGCGGAATGGCGAACATGGTTCGGGCTTTTGACTGGCAACTGGCAGACGACCTATACGCTTTTTCGTTGCTGTTGTCACAGAAAGGTGTAGCGCATCGGCTGACGGAGGAAAGCGGGCGCCAGGTACTCTGGGTGCAACCGCAGCATCTGGCGTGGGTGCGCGCCCTGTTTGCTGACTGGCAGAAAGGTGCTGTGCAGCCTGCGGCGGTCAGCAACGCGCAGCAGCTGCCTTCGCAGGGGCAGGGGATTCTGGCCGACTGGAAGCGCATCCCCTGCACGCTGCTGCTGTTGGCTGCGTGCGGCATGGTGGCGGCACTCACGGCTTTGGGCACTAATCTCGAACAGGTGGCCTGGTTCAGTCCGCGTGCGCTGTTCATACGCAATGAGCAGGTTTTTCTTGCGCCCTTTTCCTGGAGCCTGAGCCATGGTGAATACTGGCGCCTTGTCACCCCCATGTTCCTGCACTTTGGTGTGTTTCATCTGCTGTTCAATATGCTGTGGTTGCTGCAACTGGGGCATCGGCTGGAAATCCGTTATCGCGGGTGGGTCCTGCCCTGCCTGGTGTTGTTGACCGGGGTGTTGTCCAACCTGACCCAGCTGATATGGTCGGCCCCCTCAACGCTGTTCGGGGGCATGTCGGGTGTGATCTATGGTTTGTTCGGCTTCTGCTGGCAGACGGAGCGGCGCTGGCCGGCGGCGGATCGCTTACCGATTGGCTTGTACATCTTTATGCTGCTCTGGCTGGCAGTGGGCTTTACCCCCCTGCCCGCAGCCCTGGGGCTGGGGCAAATGGCCAATGGTGCCCATCTGGGAGGGGGACTGGCGGGATTGGCGGCCGCCTGGTTGTACGCCGGGCGCTCTGTAGCGCGCAAGTAGGTGTGCCTGTTGCGGGAGCTGATGACGCCCGTGCGTACGTGTCTGCTGTCGTTCTGGTCTGGAAAAGGGGAGTCTGACCGCCTGGCCACAAGGCAAGCTGGTATGGAGAAGATTGATGAATCTTGAGCACATAGTTGAGCGCCTGACGCCTGAGCAGGCGGCTCAGTTGCGACAAGCGCTGGAGTTGGGCAAGTGGTCGGATGGGCGCGTGCTGGAGCCGCAGCACCGGGAGCAGGGTATGCGGACCTTGCTGCTCTGGGAGGCACGTCACTTGCCGCAAGAAAGAAGAACAGGATTTCTGCCTCAGGGATGCCGGGGCAAGAAAAAGACTGGTGAGCCGTCGGTGCAAGAGGCTGTTCCTGTCCGGATGAGTCAATCCTGAACGCTGAAAGTCTCTGGCACAGGGCAGGGACTACAGCCGTGCAGTCGCTGTTAACGAGGAGATGTCTATGAAAGAAGCGCAACCTGCCACTATCTGGCTCAAAGACTACAAGCAGCCGGATTACTGGATAGAAACCACAGACCTGCTCTTTGAGCTGGAGCCGGACGCGACCCGGGTTACAGCAAAGGTCAGGTTTTGTCTGAACCGGTCCCGGCATCCTGCCGGAGCGACGCCCCTGCCACCGCTGGTGCTCGACGGTCAGGACCTGGAGTTGGTCAGTCTGGCATTGGATGGCACGCCGCTGACCGGCAGCGATTACAGTATTGCCGGTGACAAGCTTCATCTGCAACCCACCGCCGCAACCTTTGAGACAGAGATACAGACCCGCATCAACCCGCTGGCCAACCGTTCTCTGGAAGGACTTTACTGCTCTGGCAACCTCTATTGCACCCAGTGTGAAGCGGAAGGATTCCGGCGCATTACCTATTATCTGGACCGCCCTGATGTGATGTCCATTTTTACCACCCGTATTATTGCTGACAGCAGCCGCTGTCCGGTGCTGCTGTCCAATGGCAACATGACAGAACAAAAGGCGCTGGAAGATGGGCGTTTGAGTGTCACCTGGCATGATCCGTTCAAAAAACCCTCGTATCTGTTTGCACTGGTGGCCGGTGACCTGGCCTGTGTGCAAGACAGCTTTACCACCATGAATGGGCGTGAGGTCAGGCTGAAGATCTTTACAGAGGCGCACAACAGTACCAAGTGTGATCACGCCATGCGCTCCCTGAAAAAGGCCATGCGCTGGGATGAAGAAGTCTACGGACGTGAATATGATCTGGATGTCTTCATGATCGTGGCCGTGGATGACTTCAACATGGGGGCCATGGAGAACAAGGGTCTGAATATCTTCAATTCATCCTGTGTGCTGGCGCGTCCGGATACAGCCACCGATGCCCGCTTCCAGGTGATCGAGGCCATAGTGGCTCATGAGTATTTTCATAACTGGTCGGGTAACCGGGTGACCTGCCGGGACTGGTTCCAGCTCAGTCTGAAAGAAGGCTTGACGGTCTTCCGCGATGCCATGTTCTCAGCCGACATGAACTCGGCGACCGTCAAACGGGTAGAAGATGTCAACCTGCTGCGGACCCGCCAGTTTGCCGAGGATGCCGGGCCTATGGCGCATCCTGTCCGTCCGGACAATTTTATTGAGATCAGCAATTTCTACACGACGACTGTTTATGAGAAAGGCGCGGAAGTCGTGCGCATGATTCACAACATTGTGGGGCGGGAAGGCTTCCGCAAGGGAACCGACCTGTATTTTGAGCGCCACGATGGTCAGGCCGTGACGACAGAAGAATTCGTCCGGGCGATGGAAGATGCCAACCAGGTGGATCTGGGGCAGTTCCGGCTCTGGTATTGCCAGGCGGGCACGCCCGTGATCAGTGTTACCGACAGCTACGACAGTGAGAGCGGGGACTACAGCCTGACGCTCAGGCAGAGCTGTCCACGCCGGTCCGGACAGTCGGATCCCAGGCCTTTCCATATTCCGGTGGCCATGGGACTGCTGGACGCCCGGGGCGGCGCTCTTCCTGTGACACCAGAGGGTGCGACCACCCGTGTGCTGGACCTCAAGGAGCCGGAGCAGACCTTTGTCTTTACAGGCTTGACGGGCAAACCCGTGCCTTCCCTGCTGCGCGATTTCTCGGCACCTGTTCGTCTGGAGTATGACTACAGCCGCGACGATCTGATGTTGCTGATGCGTCATGATGAAGACGGCTTTATCCGCTGGGACAGCAGCCAGCAGCTGGCAGCAGACCTTATCCTGGAACTGGTCGAGCGTCTGCAGCAAGGCAAGGGGCTGGATATGGATGCGCGTCTTGTGCAGGCCTGGGGCAGTTTGCTCGAGGCGCCTGCCGGGGCTGATCCGGCACTGGTGGCTGAAATTTTCCAGCTGCCGTCCGAAGCCTGGCTGGCGGAATTGATGGACGAAGTGGATGTGGACAATATTCACGAGGCACGCAAGTTTGTGCGCCAGCAGTTGGCGCAGGCGCTGAAAGAGCCTTTGCTCAATCATGTTCGCCGGCTGTCGGGCAGGGAGTGGAGTCTGGATGCTGTCGCCATGGGGGAGCGCAGCCTCAAGAACACCTGCCTGTCTTTTCTGGCGGCGCTGGATGAGCCTCTGGCTGTGGATCTGGCCCGACAACAGTACACAGATGCGACCAACATGACGGATAGTCTGGCGGCCCTGCGGGTGCTGCTCCATGCGCAACATGACAGCGGTGTGTCAGCGACACAAGAGGTGCTGGCCGACTTCGCTGCCCGCTGGAAAGACGACACCAATGTGATGGATCTGTGGTTCAGTTCCCAGGCGAGTTGTCCGCGTTCCGGCACCCTGGCGCGGGTAGAGGCGCTGATGGCGCATCCGGCTTTTGATGGTAAAAACCCCAACAAGATGCGGGCGCTGATTGCAGCCTTCTGTGACGGCAACCTGGTTCAGTTCCATGATCGCTCCGGGGCGGGCTATGCGCTGCTGGAGCGAGAAGTGGTGCGTGCTGACGCCTTCAATCCTCAGCTGGCGGCTCGGTTGGTGACGCCCTTGACGTTCTGGAAGCGTTACGACAAGGAACGCCAGCAGTTGATGCGCGCGACGCTTGAGCGTCTCCAGGGGAAGGAGTTGTCCCGCGACCTGTTCGAGGTGGTCAACAAGAGCCTGGCCTGGGCTGACTGAGTCCCTGGGTCCTGGATTGGCGTCAGGCGATTCAGGGCCCGTCCTGGTTCCCGGGTTGCAGGCAGGCTGGTCCCTCTGGCGGATGCGGGGGGCTCGTCCTGTGCTTCAGGCCAGTCCTCAGGCCAGTTTCAGGTCGGTCTTCGGGCCAGCTTTTCATCCAGTTCGCAAACCGGATTGCAAACCGGTTCTCAAGCCAGTTTGCAGACTGGTCCTTATGCCAGTCCTCAGGCCAGTTTCAGGCCGATCTTCGGACCAGTTTTTCATCCCGTTCGCAAACCGGATTGCAAACCGGTTCTCAAGCCAGTTTGCAGACTGGTCCTTATGCCAGTCCTTATGCCAGTCCTTATGCCAGTCCTCAGGCCAGTTTCAGGCCAGTTTCAGGCCGGTCTTCGGACCAGCTTTTCATCCAGTTCGCAAACCGGTTTTCAAGCCAGTTTTCAAGTGAGGTTGGCCTCTGGCAGCTGGGTGACCTGGCTGATACTGTGCTGGATTTCGCTGGGCAGAAGGCTGGCGTAGTCTTTGGCTATCACTGCCAGTTGTTCATCAAAGACCAGCTTGCCCTTGGCGTCGGTGCACACAACCCCCTGCTGTTCCAGGGTTGATACCAGATTGCGGAACAGCGTTCTGTCGAAGAATTCCGGGGCATTGACGCCGTGCAGAATGGCCAGTCGTTGAGCCAGTTTTCGGCTTTGTCTTTCCAGTTCACCACTGCCGACTGCGGCCGGACCATTGCGCAGCAGAAGGCTGATGACGACCAGAAAACGTTCCAGCGGTTGCTGAATAATGCGGGACAAGGTGGTCAGGGTGACAAATTCGGGACTGCCAGAATCCGGGCAGCGCAGCCCCGTGTCCCCGGCCTTCTCCAGTAATCCGGCCTGCTGCAGGGCATCAAGCCACTGTTGCGTGATGGCGTCCAGCGCGTCCGTCTCCTGGTTCATGAAAAGTTCTGATTGAAGATAGGGGTAACACATGCGGTAGCGCCTGATCACCTCGTCACGCGCCAGATGCCGATGCCGTTCCAATAGCAGGCAAATGAACGAGGGGAGTGCCAGAAGATGCAGGATGTTGTTGCGGTAGTAGGTCAGGAGAACAGCATTGCGTTCGCTGAGGCGAATGATGGTGCCCAGACCATCGTTGTGCCTTTCCACCAGAGCCAGCTCTTCCACATGGGCCAGCAGTGTGCGGCCATCTGTTTCGGGACAGCAGGTGTAAGGACTGTAAGACACCTGAAGGAGGAGTTGGCTCAGGGTCTCCAGCAGTTTGATCAGCTGTTCTTCTCCGAGGGCCTGGCGCGGTGTATGCAGCAGCACAGTGGCGACCAGATTGACCGGGTTGATGACGGCTGCGGCATTGATCTGACCGGCGAGCCGGGTGCCCAGCGCAGCGGTCACATCCCGCAGCCAGGGCGGCCGGAAGCCCTGGGGCTCGTAATCCTGATTCTGCCAGTCGGGCTGCTTCTGGTTAAGAAACTCTGTCAGTAGCAGAGGCTCGCCAAAGTTGACCCGGGCCCGACCAAAGTTCTCTTTGAGGGCCATGAAATTGCGGGCGATATCCAGCAGGGTCTCTTTCTTTTTCTTTTGCCCCCGCAACTCGTTCAGGTAGGAGGCCGACTCCAGAATTTTCTCGTAGCTGATGTACACGGGAATCAGGGCCAGCGGGCGGTGGTGATCGCGCAGATAGCTGCGCAGCATGATGGACAGCATGCCGGTTTTGGGTTCAAGGGTGCGTCCTGTACGCGAGCGTCCGCCTTCAATAAAAAATTCGACAGGAAAGCCGCGGGTGAAAAGCGTATGCAGATATTCGTTGAAAACTGTCGTGTACAGCTGGTTGCCACGGAAGCTGCGCCGGATAAAGAAGGCACCCCCTTTGCGCATGATGGAGCCGGCTATCGGCATGTTGAGGTTGATGCCGGCGGCGATGTGCGGAATCTGCAGCCCCTGATGGTAGAGAACCCATGACAAAAGCATATAGTCGATGTGACTGCGGTGGCAGGGCAGGTAGACAAGGCTGTGGCTCTTGGCCAGCTTGTTGAGCGAGGCGGCGTTGTAGACATCCACGCCCTTGTAGATTTTATTCCAGAACCAGGTCAGGACGATGTTGCCGAAACTGACCAGCGGGTGAGAATAGTCGGAGACAATCTCTTGCGCATAGTTGCGCGCCTGCAGCTCGGCCTTCTGCTGCGACATATTGCTGTGCCTGGCGGCGTGCTGCACGGCCTGGGCCACACTTTTTGAGCGCAGCAGATTTTTGACCAGGGTGCGTCTGTGCGACAAGTCTGGTCCATTGACAGCCACGTGCAGCTGGCGGAAGTGTACGCGCAGGATACGGTGCAGTTTGCGCAGGGTGCGCTCTTCTCCCAGTCCTTCTTCCATGAGGCGGCGCAGTGACACTGCGGTGTTGAAGTGCACCATGGTTTGACGACCATGGAAAAATACGGCCAGCATTTTTCTGAATCTGTGGCCCACCGTGTAGTTCCAGGAAAACAACAGCTTGAGTGCGGATTTTTCCTTGTCAGGGCGCCGCCCCCAGAAGATGGAGACAGGAATAATATGAATATCAGTGTCGGGGTTGTCCTGCAGCTGGTGCAGCAAGCGGATCAGTTGTGGTGCGCTGTAGAGATTCCTGCGCGCGCTTTGTTTGTCGGCGGGGCTGTTGAGAAAACAGCACAGGCCCTGGGAGCCCGCAGGCTGGGCGCTCTGCTGGTGCGGTATCGGACGGGGCAGTCCGGTCTGAAGGCACTCGTTGTCGAGTACCAGAAGATCGGACAGCGAGCGGTCGCGCAGAACATAGGCGAAAGAAACTGTCTTGTCTGCCTCAGGTGGGCGGGGCAGGCTGCCCTGTACCCGGGTTTGTACCCAGACGAACAGCAGTTTGCGCAGCATGTGGAGCAGGTGTGCTTTTATCGGCATGGATTGATCCATAGTATTGGCACCAGAGGGCGATTCAGGAGGACCTCGACGCTGTGGAGCTGTTGTGGGTCCCCAGTCTCTGGAGGATGTTCTCGTAGATGGCAGACAATTGGTCCAGGTCCGCAGCCCGGACCCGCTCGTTGACCTGGTGGATGGTCTGGTGATCGGTTCCCAGTTCCAGTACCTGGGCACCGGTCGGGGCAATAAACCGGCCGTCTGATGTGCCTCCGGCTGTTGACAGCCGGGGGTGCAAGCCATTGACCTGATGCACAGCGGCCCGTGCTGCATCCAGCAAGGTACCGGATTCAGTCAGGAAGGGCATGCCGACTGGCTCGATCCATTCTACCCTGGCGTTCAGGCGGTGGTTTTCAAGAAGCCGTTCCAGACGTTGACGCAGGGCGGCGGGTGTCTGCTCGGTAGAAAAACGGAAGTTGCACTCTATCAGCAGGGCGCCGGGAATCAGATTGCGGGCCCCCGTGCCGGCCTGGATGCTGGAGATCTGAAAGCTGGTAGGCGGGAAGAAGGCATTGCCCTGGTCCCAGCAGGTGCTGGCCAGTTCTGCCAGCGCCGGTGCGGCGGCGTGGATGGGGTTGGATGCCAGATGCGGATAGGCAACATGCCCCTGGATGCCTTCGACAGTAATAGTGGCACTCAAAGAGCCGCGCCGTCCGTTTCTGATCTGGTCACCCAGCTGTTGTTCGCTGGAAGGCTCTCCCACCAGGCACCAGTCAATGGACTCGCCTCTTTGTTGCAAGGCTTCGATGACCCGGGCGGTTCCGCAGGTGGCGGGACCTTCTTCATCACTGGTGAGCAGCAAAGCGATGGATCCCGGGTGGTCGGGGTGCTGGCTCAGGTAGCGCTCCACGGCCGTGACCATGGCGGCGACGGCACCTTTCATGTCGGCGGCACCGCGCCCGTACAGATAGCCCTGGTGTATGCGGGGCTCAAAGGGGGGGAAGGTCCACTGTTCCAGCGGGCCGGCAGGCACCACGTCTGTGTGTCCGGCAAACACGAACAAGGGGGCTTGTGTGCCAAGCCGCAGCCAGAGGTTGTCCACAGCGCCCTGGGCGTCCTCGAAGGGCATGGGCTCGGCCTGAAACCCGAGGCGGGACAGCCGCTCGGCTATCAAGGGCTGGCAGCCTTTGTCTTCTGGTGTGACGGAAGGGCGGGCTATCAGCTGACAGGCCAGCGCCAGGGTGGGACTCAGTTTGGCGTCTGTCAGTTCAGTGTTTGTCCGGGGGGAGGCGAATTCTTTCATCGATCAGGAGCTCTGTTGACAGCAGCGGCCCTGATTCTGGAGGGCGGTGCCAGGATGCAGGTGGCATGCAAAACGCACAGAACATCCGGTCGCAGGAGCCGGGTGGGCTGCTGAGACGGTTTGTGGTGATTTTGTCATTGCTTGCTGGCGGCGCTGCTGTGTTGTCTGTTGTTGCATCTACCTGAAGTCTGACACCCCGATGGGCAGTGAGTTCATTCAGCGGGTACGCACAGCCCCCTGTAACGGCGGGCTATTGTACCTGCCCGCAGGGTCGAATTCATCCCTGGCGACACCTGCGGGGGAGGCGCGCCATTATGCTGTACGGAGCCCCGTTCAAGGCAGGCTGCGCAAGGCGCGCTCACGCCATCCACAGCCGGCGGGCAGAGCCACTGCCCGCCGGTTGTGCGGAGGGAGGGGCGAACTGTATGGCAACAAAAATGTAGCGACAATTACAGCAGATTGACGCTGTTGAGGTCCTGGTGTGCCTGCTCAAGACGGGCAACCATGGCCGTTTGTCCGGCACGCAGCCAGGCGCGCGGGTCGTAGAACTTTTTATTGGGCTTGTCGGCGCCATCCGGGTTGCCCAGCTGGCTCTGCAACCAGGCTTCGTGCTGGCGGTAGTAGTCGAGGACGCCAGACCAGGTGGCCCACTGGGTGTCTGTGTCTATGTTCATTTTGACCACGCCGTAGCCGATGGCTTCGCGAATATCTTCCAGGGCGGAGCCGGAGCCACCATGGAAAACGAAGTCCAGGGATTTGGCTGGCAGCCCGAACTTGTCTGAGCAGTATTTCTGGGAGTTGTCGAGAATTTTGGGCGTCAGACGCACATTACCCGGGCTGTAGACGCCATGGACATTGCCGAAAGAGGCGGCGATGGTAAAGCGGTCACTGATGGGATGCAGCACCTCATAAGCACGGGCCACATCTTCCGGCTGGGTGTAGAGCAGGGCATTGTCCATGCTGGTGTTGTCGACGCCGTCTTCCTCGCCCCCGGTGCAGCCGAGTTCAATTTCCAGCGTCATACCCAGCTGCTTCATGCGTTCGAGATACTGGGCGCAGGTTGACAGGTTTTGCTCCAGGGGTTCCTCAGACAGGTCAATCATATGAGAAGAAAAGAGCGGCTTGTTGTGCGCGGCATAAAAGGCCTCGCCGGCGTCCAGCAGCGCATCGACCCAGGGGAGCAGTTTGCGTGCAGCATGATCGGTGTGAAGAATAACGGGAACCCCGTACTCCTGCGCCAGACTGTGGACATAGTGTGCACCGGCGATGGCGCCCGTTGCACCGGCAGGCTGATTTGTTTTCAGTCCTTTTCCTGAAAAATAACTGGCCCCACCTTGGGAAAACTGGATGATCACCGGCGATTTGACGCGCGCGGCGGCTTCCAGCACGGCGTTGATGGAGTCTGTGCCCACCACATTGACGGCGGGGAGAGCGAAGCCGCCGGTCCTGGCGGCCGCAAAGAGCGCCTGGACCTGATCGCCGTGGAGGACGCCTGGGGTAATCTGACTGGGAAGTGTGCGAGACATAAGCGTATTTTCCGTTTAAGGGGCCGGGGTCCGGGAACAGCGAGACACCATACCACCGGGGACCAAATCCTGAAAGACTCTAGCCGCACCGGGGCGAAAGTCCATGCCTGATCGAATTTATGTGCGGGCCTATACCGCTGGTCTGTGTCCCCCTGTCTTTCATAGACCATTTTCCGCCTGGGGCTCGTGCTTACAGGAAACGCCCGGCACAGCTGGTGATCGCAGCAACAGGACAGAAACAAAGGGATTGCTTCCGCTCGCGCGTTGGTGCCGGTCTGCGAACTGCGTAACGCTATCGCCCAGGAGCAGGAGCGGGAGCAGGAGCAGGAGCAGGAGCAGGAGGATGAACCACTGGCTAAAAATCATGCCGAAGCGTTGCGGTTGACTCCTGCGCTGTTGGCGGTGCCAGGTAAAAGTCGATGGATAGCTGAAAAAGAAACGAGGGCTTGGCATTTCTGTGGGG
>MKWU01001380.1_pt1 | contig 42133 bp, 38 predicted proteins | sample 809101 | NCBI WGS metagenome assembly MKWU01 (sample SAMN05860141, study PRJNA318959) | sponge metagenome | host: Aplysina aerophoba | place: Slovenia: Piran, Adriatic Sea, Gulf of Piran | collected 2013-05-07 | reverse complement strand
CCAGCCCCTCGCAGGGGGTACGGCGGGACGCGTTCGACGCCGAGGAGGGGGCGGTTGGGGGAGGGCCCGCCGGAGGAGACCGCCTCGACGGTTTTCGCGGTCTCGGCTCCCCGGAACCGGTGCGTGTCAGGCGGAAGGAGGCTGTCTCCAGCGAATTCCCGATACAGGACACTAGGAGGGTGCTGAGCAATTCACCAGCGGCCTGCCAAGCAACCGTCATTGTTCAGCACCCTCCTAGTGTCGCGGGCTGTGCGCCCGGCTCGGACCGTGGCCGGGTCAAGGACTATCATCAGCCAACGGTTCTCCGGGTTCAACCAAGCTCCAGGAGCGGCCACCTACCGGCTACCGGTTCGGATGCTTAAAGTTGAGGCAGGAGTGGGGAGGTTCTATACGGTTTGCACCGTTCCGGCGGTCTCTCGGAGCCGGGATGGGACAACGTCGGAGTAAGTCACTTGTCTCGAAAGGAATACCGATGGGCGATATCGAAGCGACTTGGGACTTTCGCGACCCGTACGTATGGATGCAGAAAACAGCCCGGAGCGCGCTGCCACCCCTGATCATCACCGCGGCTATCAGCGGCGGCGGCCACGGCAAGGAGTCCAATGCGGCTCTCCCCGAGACACCCGAGGAGCAGGCGGAGGAAGCTCACCGGGCCTACGAGGCGGGCGCGTCGCAAATCCACGTTCATGTCCGCGACCCGAACGACTGGAGCCAGTGCAGCGGCAATCCGCGAGACTACGGGCTGGTCAACGGGATGATCCGGGAACGCTGCCCGGACGTGATCATCAACAACAGCACCGGGGGCGGTCCCTCCCTGACCACTGAGGAGCGCTACTCGCCGCTGTTCGCCGATCCCGCTCCCGACGTTGCGACCCTCAACCTGGGTCCGTTCGTCTCCAAGTTCACGATGCCTGCGAGGCCGGACCACCTGCCCCATTCCAGGGGACCGATCGAGTACGACATGTGCAGCGGGACTACCTATGGCGAGTTGAACCACTACGCGTCCGTGATCGCCGAGCGCGGAATGAAACCCGAGTTGGAGGTCTACGATCCCGGTCAGTACTGGGTGCTCAGGGACCTCATCTACAACAACAACGTGACGCCGCCCTACATGGTGCAGTTCGTCCTCGGGGCACAGACCGCCTCCTTCCCAACCCCTGCCAACCTCGTGTCGCTGATCAACGAGTTGCCCTCCGGAGCGCTTTACTCGGTGATCGGGACGGGACCGTTCCAGATCCCCATGAACGTACTCGGCATCATCCTGGGCGGCCACGTGCGGGTCGGGCTGGAGGACAACATCTACTACCGGCGGGGCGAGAAGGCATCGGGCAACGCCCAGTTGGTCAGCCGCATCCGCCGGATCGCCGAGGAGATGAACCGGGAGATCGCCACCCCGGCCCAGGCACGCCAGATGCTCGGCCTCCCCCAGGTTGCATGATCCCCGCTATGCACGCCGGAGCTGCCCGGCACCCGCTGGACCCGGCCCGGTCGGTACGATGACCGGCCAGGGCCCGCCGCGCCAAGTCCTGGAAATCGGATCGTTCGACGTCCGCGATGTCCGTCCGGGCACCGCCACGGCCTTCGACGGAGGGATGCTCACCATCGACGTCGAGGAGTTGGAACGGCACCTGGCCGACGAGGCGTATTTCGCCTCCGTCTCGGTGCAGGTCGTCCGGCCGGGGGACTCCGTCCGGGTGATAAACGCCATCGACGCGGTCGAGCCGAGGATCAAGGTGGACCCGCCCGGAAGCGACTTCTCCGGCTTCCTGACCTCTCCTCGCAAGGTGGGGACCGGCACCACCCACGCCCTGAAGGGGGTGTCGGTAGTCGAGACCGCCCTACCGGTGCCCGGCGAGCCCGTCTACTGGCGGGAGGCGGTCTTCGACATGTCCGGCACCGCCGCCAAGTACTCGCCCTTCTCCGAACTCTTCAACGTGGTGGTGTCCTGCGAGCCGACCAGGGACCTGCTCGAGAGCCCCGGACGACCCACCAACCTGTTCGAGGGAACGCCCGAGGCGGTGGAATACAACAAGGCGGTCCGGATGGCGGGGCTGAAAGCCGCCACCTATCTGGCAGCCACGACGATCGGGCAGACACCCGACCGGGTGGACACCTTCGACCTTACGCCGCTACCACGGCGAGACCTTCCGGCGGTCGTGTACCTGTACCAGCTCGCCATCCCGTACTTGCACGGCGAGATAGCGCCCGGCGCCGGAGCGATCGGCGGGTCCGCCCATCTCCCCACCCCCATCCACCCCAACGAACTGCTCGACGGCGCGCTCGTGTGTGGCTGGAACGCCATCGCCTGCATGCGGGAACTCACCTACACGGTGCAGAACCACGCCATAGTCGAGGACCTGTACGCACGCCACGGCACTGACCTCGACTTCCGTGGTGTCGTGCTGTTCACCAACGGTGATACGAGAGCCGGCAAGGAACGCCTCGCCAACCACGCTGCGAGCCTGGCGATCATGATGGGCGCGGAGGGAGCACTCATCAACTACGCCGGGGGCGGGCACCCCGCGGTCGACGCCATGATGATCTGCCGGAACCTGGAGAAGAGCGGGATACCGACCACGATGCTGTCGATGGAGATGGCGTCCAATCCGGGCGAATCGGGCTTCGTGCATTTCGTTCCCGAGGCGGACGCCATCGTCAGTACCGGGAACTACGAGGAAGCGGTTCCCTTCGAACCGGTCAACCGGGTGATCGGCGGGGACTCCCTGATCAAGGTCGACGCAGATCCGGCCGGAGCGTTCGACGCGCCGCTGGCGATCGTGCTGGCAAGCACCCACCAGTTCGGGCACACCCACATCCGCGGCGAGGAATATTGAGGGGGAAGCGATGACGAGGATCGTCCATTATGTGAACCAGTTCTTCGGTGGTCTCGGCGGGGAGGAGATCGCAGGCACCGGACCCGTCACCCGGCCGGGCCCGGCCGGCACAGGGAGGGGCTTGGCCCGCTGGCTGGAGAACGACGATCGGATAGTCGGGACTGTCATCTGCGGCGACAACTACATCGCGGAGGGCGGGGACGCTGCCGTTGACGAGGTGATCGACCTGGTAGCAGGCCACGCGCCCGACGTGGTGGTCGCCGGACCCGCCTTCGGTTCGGGACGCTACGGCCTGGCCTGCGGCGCGGTCTGCCGGGCGGTGATCGATCGGCTGGGCATACCCGCCTTGACGGCTCTCTCGCCCGGCAGCCCCGGAGCTGACGAGTTCCGGGCGTGGGTTCCGATCCTCGAAACCACCGAGACGGCGGCCGGGATGGGAGCAGCCTTGCAGGGTCTGGGCCGCTTGGCCCCCAGGCTGGCCCGGGGGGAACAACCACGGGACGGCGCCCGGCACGAGGGGCTCCTTACCAGAGGCCTCCGGCGCAACATCTTCGAGGAGGAGCGTGGCTCGACAAGGGCGATCGAGATGCTGCTCGCCAAGATGCGGGGCGACCCGTTCGAGACCGAGTGGCCGTTACCCCGGTACGAGGCCGCGGAACCATCGGATCCGATCCCGTCCGGGCGTTCCTTCCGGCTGGCACTGGTCAGCGAGGCGGGGATAGTTCCCGTCGGGAACCCGGACCGCCTACCTTCCGGGTGGGCGAAGCACTGGGCCAGATACCCGATCCAGAACCGGGACGGCTTCGAGGAGGGGGAGTTCGAATCCGTGCATGGCGGCATCGACACCAGCTACGCCAACCTCGACCCCGACCGTCACGTACCCCTCGACGCCAGCCGGGGCCTCGAAACGGAGGGACGGTTCACCCTGTACGACTACCTGTTCACCACCAACGGCAACATGGGTTCGCTGCGGGACATGGCCCGGATCGGCCGGGAGATGGCGAGGGTGCTGGTAGCCGACGGAGTCGAGGCTGTGATCGTCGGGTCCACCTGAGGGACGGGTACGCGTAGCGGGTCTACGCTTGCGAAGTCGATCGAGAACGAGGGGATCCCGGCCGCTCTGGTCACCGCCCTCGTACCACTGGCCGAGTCGGTGGGCGTCCTCCGGATCGTGCAGGGGACTGCGGTCACCCATCCCTTCGGGGACCCGGATCTGGACCGGGCCGACGAACTGGCATTCCGGCGCCGGGTGGTGGAGACGGCCGTAGCAGCGCTCGAGACCGAGGTGTCGGAGCCCAGGGTGTTCGAGGTAGCCGGATGACATCCGGCAGCTAGGGTCGAACCGCCTCAGCCAAGATGTCCGGCGGGTCGCCGTCTGCCGGTTCCAGTTCGACTTGATCCCGGTGTCCGGTGGCGATCGTTGCTCGTCGATCGCTCCTCGGCCTCCCCGCTGCAGTCGGATCATTCCCCCCGGACGGATTCCCTAGCATGCTGACAAGTAGCAATTGACAAGGACTTCGACACGGACTCGAGTGCCCGGAACAGAAACACCCTCCTCTAGCGATCAGTCCCGCAAACCCTTTCTCCCTCTTCGTCACGTGCCTGAAGAGATCGAACCGGGCAGTCTCCATGCATTCGGAGCAGCCCACCCAGCCATGTCCGCCGGCGGGGCATGAGGCGGAGCGACCGGTCCTCACCGGCGCCGACTAGCGGTGACCGGTCCCGCTGATGGCCGCTTCACCCGGTCGCCGGTTCCAGTCCCCGGACATCCTGCTGATCCAGGCGGACCAGTTGGCGCCGCACTTCCTGCCTGCCTACGGTCACCCGGTAACGCTGGCGCCCAACCTGTCGGAACTGGCCGGAGGTGGAGCGGTTTTCGATTCGGCCTACTGCAACTCGCCCCTCTGCGCGCCGTCCCGCTATTCCATGCTGACCGGACGGATGCCATCCGACATCGGGGCGCACGACAACGCCTCAGCGCTGTCCCCGGCCGTGCCGACCTTCGCTCATCACCTCCGGGTACGCGGCTACCGGACGGTCCTATCAGGCAAGATGCACTTCGTCGGTCCCGACCAGCTACACGGCTTCGAGGAGCGCCTCATCACCGACATCTACCCCGCCGATTTCGGTTGGACACCCCACTGGGGCGAACCCGAACGTGATCCGGTCGTCTCATACCTGCGCAACGCGGCGCGCGGAGTGGCCCGCGCGGGCGTGTCGGAGCGCACCCTCCAGATGCGGTACGACGACCAGGTGACCCGGCGGACGGTCCGATGGCTACGGGAAGCCGGCGACCGGGGACGTCCCTTCCTGCTCACCGTGTCGTTCACCCATCCCCATGACCCGTTCAACATCACCCGCGAGTACTGGGACCGCTACCGGGAACGACCCATCGACGAACCGGCAACTCCCGAGCCTCCCCTTCCCCTGGACGCGCCGTCCGAACGGCTGCGGGAGGTCCACGGCTTCGACGACCTGGCCCTGAGCAGGTCCGAGGTCCGAGCCGCCCGGCGGGCCTATTACGCCGCGATAAGCTACCTCGACGACAACATCGGCCAGGTGCTGGCGGCGCTCCGGGATGCGGGGCGCAGCCGGCCGACCGTGATCATCTTCGTGTCTGACCACGGGGAGATGCTCGGCGAGCGGGGACTGTGGTTCAAGATGAACTTCTTCGAGCGGTCCGCCCGGGTGCCGTTGATCATCAACGGACCAGGAATCCCTGCAGGCCGGGTACCCGAACCGGTGTCCCTGCTCGACCTCCTACCCACCCTCCTCGACATCGCCGGCCTCGACCCGCGCTCCGCCGGCACTCCGGGGCGGAGCCTGCTCGCGGCGGCTAGCGGTCAGCAGGGTGCCGAAGCCCCTCCCGTGTTCGGTGAATTCCTCGGAGAGGGTCTCACGGAGCCGATGGTGATGGTCCGCTCGGGCCGTCTCAAGTACATCAAGATGCGGGGAGCACCCGCCCTGCTCTTCGACGTGGTGGCCGATCCGGAGGAACGCGTGGACCTCATGGGCTCTGTCGCAGCGGCCGGGGCAGCGGAGCGTCTGGCCGGCATGGCGGAGGAACGCTGGGACCTCGCCGGGCTGCGAGCGGAGGTGGTGGCGGGTCAGAAGGAACGCCGGCTCGTCCACCAGGCACTGAGCACGGGGACGCCTGCTCCTTGGGACTATCCGACCTCGGGTGAACCCACAGACTCCTACGTGCGTAACCTGTAAGGAACCCGTTCCGTCGACGGACTCATGGGTCGGGTGGGAGCGTCCGGGGCCAGTCCGCTGCTCGACCGAACGTCTCCGTTCACCGGTGCGGTGGCCTAGTGTCCCGAGTCGGAAGTTCGTTACAGAAGAGCGGGCTACACCTCCACCCCACCGAACCCCGAGAACGCGAAAACCGCCGGAAGGTGCCTCTTCCCTTGGGATCCCACCCCCGCCGCCACCTCCGAGGGTCACGGACGCGACCTTCTATTCCCTGTTCGGGCCGGTTCCGGACATTATGAACCCTGCCACGGTCCGCTCGACGTCGGAAACGAACCGCCGGTGTATGCGGCTATCTACCATTGTGCAACGAGTCTGTGACAGATAGAACGCTCTCGTAGCGTTGGTCGGTTCCGGTTCGGCTCATCCAGGGCGGAACGCAAGCGAAACAGAGATACAGGACACTAGCGACCAGGTCGCCATAGCCTCGGTGCTCTGGTGCCCTCCGGAACGTCTGGGTGGCAGCGACCGGGTGCACGGCAGGCCGGGTACCCGGCCAGCCCCCGGATACCCACGCGGGGTGTGGCCAGCTGTCGTCTTAGACGCTCTCCTACCGCCGCCAAGGTGTGAGTAGGCCGTGGAGGTCGGCGCGGTCGATCAGGTCCTCGGCCCTGGCTTGGGCCTCCCGCATCACCTCGTCCTCGTCGACCATCGTGCAGCGGCCGTTCTCCAGCACCACGTTGCCGTCGATGATCGAATGAGCCACGTCCGATCCCCGGGCAGAGTAGGTAAGGGCCGAGACGGTCCGGTGGCGCGGCGTGAGATGGGGACTTCGCATGTCCACCACGATGATGTCGGCCAGCTTGCCGGGAGCCAGCACCCCTGCGTCGACGTTCGCGTAGCGGGCGCCTTCGCGGGTGGCCATCTCCAGCGCCTCCTCACCGTTGCTGACGGTCGGTTCCAGGGTGTGGACCCGTTGCAGGAGGATGGCCTGTTTCATCACCTCGAACATGTCCTGGCGGTGGTTGCAGCACGGACCGTCGGTACCGAGACCGATCGGCGCCCCCGAGTCCCGCAGGTCGCGCATCCGCATGACACCGAGGGCGATGTACTGGTGGGATATGGGGCAGTAGGCGATGCCCGTGCCGGTCTCCCCCACGTGATCTATCTCCGCGTCGTCCAGGTAGATGCCGTGGGCGATGGTGGCCTCCGGTCCCAGGAGTCCCTCCTGGTACAGCCACTCGACGGGCCGGATGCCGTACTCCTCCACGTAGGTGGGGGGGTCTTCCTTCCGCTCGGAGCAGTGGGTGTGCCAGCCGACGCCGCCCTCGCGCGCCAGCGCCACGCTTCTCCGGACGAGATCCTGGTCGTTGTAGATGATGTTGAGGGGCGCCGGCCACACCTCGACACGGTTTCCCGCAGGGTAGGCGTCCATGGCGGTTCGCGTGATCTGGATCTCTTCGTCGTTCGAGTAGGAGAACAACTCCCCCGCGAGGTTGTAGCGCCGGGCGATGTCGGTCGCCTCCCCGGTGATACCGCGGGCCACCGCCCCCCGGAGTCCCACCTCGTGGATGGCGCCGGCCACCGCCAGGGTGGTATCGAGATCGGACGGCGCGTAATGGTTGTCGACCACGGTCGTGGTGCCGGCCTTGAGGGCCTCGACGGCGCCCAGCTTCGCCCCGATCCGACCTTCCTCCAGGTTGATGGAGATCGAGAACGGCCACATGAAATCGGTCAGCCACGTCCACAGAGGCATCCCCTCACCCAGCCCGCGGGCCAAGCCCTGGAACAGATGGTTATGGGTGTCGATCAATCCGGGCAGGACGGCATGACCGGAGCAGTCGATGGTCCGAGCGGCCCGGCAACCTGCCAGTTCGGCATCCGAACCGACCGCAACTATCTGGTTTCCGGTCACAGCCACCGAACCGGGTTCGATCACCCGCCGGTCGTCGTCGACCGTGACCACAGAACCTCCCGTAAGGAGGAGGTCACATTCCTGGATCCGGTCGTTCATGAGATGGAACCTCCTGTCAGTCGGCTGCCGTGCTTCCGCCGCCCCCTGCCCGGTCGGGGATCTTCAAGAGCCGGGCAGCGGTGCCTCCCATGATGGCTTCCATCTCCCCGGCGGTGATCTGCGATCCGCCTTCCCGTTCGGCCACCCGGTTGACGCTTCGGAATATGTCGGAGGCCACGCCACCCGGACCCGACTTCTGCTTGTCGTTGTTGTCGGAACCGTAGACCGCCCGGTCCAGCGCCCCCAGGCTCCTCAACTTCTGGAGCACCCGGTAGAGGTCACGGGGGTCGCCTCCCGCGTAGTAGGACAGGTCGGCGTAGAAGTTCGGATGCCGGGCCACCACCGCGATCCCCTCGTCGACGTAGGGGAAGGCCAGGTAGACGACCACCTTGAGGTCCCGGTAGCGGATGCCGAGTTCGTCGAGTAACACCGGCCGGGCGTGGGGCATCGGAGCATTGATGATCGGCGTGAACCCGGTGTGGGTGTGGATGGGAAGGTCGAGTTCGAGACACTTCTCGTACACGGGTTCCAGCCGAGGGTCGGCGGGATCGTGATGGTGGTAGGTGGGGAGGAGCTTCATCATGCGGAACCCGTACTCGTTCACGCAGCGGTCGATCTCCTCGGTGGCCTCACGCACGTCGCGTAGCGGGTCGACGCACACCACCCCGTACAGGCGCCCCGGGTGGGCGGCGCACTGCGCGGCGGTGTAGTCGTTGGGCACGTGCACCTCGTGCTGGGAAGGGAAGCGGGGATGGTGTGTGGTCCGCCGTATGTCCGATCCGTGGGCGAGACCGACGTCGATACCGGCCCGGTCCAGCAGGTCCACCAGGGCCGCGCCGTCGGTCCACACGTACTCCGCGCCGTAGGGGCGGTAGAGTTCCTCCATCCACCAGACAGGCGCCTGGCGGGATGTCTCGGTCAGGTAGAGGAGTACGTCGACGGTCGGCATCACCTCAGTCCAGCCGGTAGAGGCGTCTGGCGTTGCCGCCCACGATGGCTTCGATCTGGGCCGCGGTGAACGGTTCCCGGTCAGTACGCTCCGCCACTTCGTTCAGTTCGTCCAGGAGGTGCGTCCCGATCCGCCGGCCTCCACCGGTGCGGTCCTTGTCGTTGTTGTCGGAGCCGTAGACCACCCGGTCGAGAGCCCCCAGGCCGCGGAGCTTGTCCAAGGCCGAGAACAGCGGTCCGGCTCCGGCGCCGACGAAGTAGGCGATGTCGGCATGGAAGTTGGGATGCCGGGCCACCACCGCGATCCCCTCGTCGACGTACGGGAAGTTGACATAGACCAGCACCCGGAGGTCCCGGTACTTGATACCGATCCTGTCGAGGCGTTCGGGATGCCCGTAGCGGAGGGCTGCGGTGATGGTCGGTGAGTACCCGGTGTTCACATGGGCGACGATGTCCAGATCGAGGCAACTCTCCAACATGGGGGCGATAGCCGGGTCGTCCATGTAGTAGTTCTGGTAGGTGGGCAGGAACTTGGACGACCGGAACCCGAACTCCTCCACGCAGCGCCGTTGCTCGATCACTCCCGCCTGGACATCGCGCAGCGGGTCGATGTTGGCCACGCCGATGAGCCGGTCGGGGAAGCGGGCCATCTGCTCGGCCGTGTAGTCGTTGGGCACGAACACGGTCCTCTGGTCGGGGAAGTCGGGGTGGTAGGTGGTGCGACGGATGTCTGACCCCTGCACCATCCCGATGTCGACGCCGGCCCGGTCGAGGATGCCGACGATGGCCGCACCGTCGGTCCAGATGTAGTCCCCGCCGTATGGCCGGTAGAGCTCCTGCATCCACCACACCGGCGCCTGATCGGCCGAGTCGGTGAGGTGGAGGTGGCAGTCGACCGTCACCATCGGGATGTGCCCTTGAGGCGAGGGGTGACCACCGCCGGAATGTGTCCCACCGGTCGGGGAGGTAAGTAGCTAGCGGGAATTGATGACTCCTTCGTCCGCCATGCGCCGCAGATGGGCCTCGTCGTAGCCTATCAAGCCACCGAGGATCTCATCGTTGTGACCACCGAGCGGGGGGCCGGTGGTCCTTACCTTCCCAGGCGTCGCGGACATGCGGCCGACCAGGTTCTGCATCCGAAGGGGACCGAGCACCGGATCCTCCACGGTGGTGATCGTCTCGTTGTGGGCGTACTGGGGGTCCTCGAAGATCCCGGCGATGTCGAGCATCGGGGCGATGGCTGCTCCTGCCGCTCCGAACGCTTCCACCACCTCGCCGGCGTCCCGCTCCCCCACCCAGGCACCGATGGCCTCGTCGAGTTCGTCCTGGTGCTCGAGGCGTCCGGCATGGTTGGCGAACCACTCCTCGTCTGCCAGCTCGGGACGGCCGACCAGGCGCACCGTCCGCTCCGCCGTGGACTGCGACGAGGCCGACATCCCCAGCCATACCCCGTCCCCGGAGAGGTAGGCGTTGCGGGGAGCGGTGAACGGCGCCCGGCTGCCGCTGCGTCCCTGCACGATCCCCAGCTGGTCGTAGACGGTGGCCTGGGGCCCCAGCAACCAGAAGATCGGCTCGTATATGGACAGGTCGATCATCTGCCCGATTCCACCACCGAGATCCCTGAAACGGAGAGCCGCCGTGGTCAGAAAGGCCCCGCAGATGGAGGTGATGCTGTCGGCCAGGGCGAATGGCGGCAGCGTCGGCGGACCTTCCGGCTGCCCGTTAATCTGGGCGAAGCCCGACATCGACTCGGCCAGCGTTCCGAACCCGGCCCGCTCCCGGTAGGGGCCGGTCTGCCCGAACCCCGAAACCCGCACCATGATCAGGCGCGGGTTCAACTCGTGGAGTACGTCCCAGCCCAGCCCCCACCTCTCCATGGTGCCAGGGCGGAAGTTCTCGATCAGCACGTCAGCGTCCTCAACCAGGCGCAGCATCGCCTCCCGGCCCAACTCGTGGGACAGCTTCAGGGTCACGGCCCGCTTGTTGCGGTTGACCACCGCCCACCACAGCGACACCCCGTCCTTCTCCCAACCCAGGTTGCGGAGGCTGTCCCCCTTGGGGTGCTCCACCTTTATCACGTCTGCCCCGAAGTCCCCGAGCAGAGTCCCCGCCATCGGCCCGGCGAACAGAGTGGCCGCGTCTATAACCTTGACCCCGGCTAGAGGACCGGCAACTCTGTCGGTGTGTTCCTTGTCCATCGGGACAGCCTAACTAGGCCAGGACAGGCCGTAGGTTGCCGCCAGAGTGCGGACCGGCCATCCCGGCGCCGGGCCGAACATCGAGACACGGTCCGCCCTCACCTACGTGCGGCCATGAGGGGGTACTCCTGTCACAGTCCCGTTGCATACTGGTAGACAACCTTATGCACCACCGGTTCTCTTCGGGCGCCTAGAGAACCGGAGAGGGATCATATCGTCGGAGTCGACCCCACCGGGGGTGATGGGACGCGCTCCGGGACCTAGGAGGTGGCGGTGGGGGTGGGCCCGCGTCAGAGGGCCGCCGCCGCGTCGGCGGCGTTTTTCGCGTTCTAGGAGGCCGCTGAGAAGCCCCCTGTTGGCCCGACATTCGGTAGGGACTCCCACGTCAGCAACGGCGGGGCAACCTCTACCGCCGTTTCTTCAGCACCCTTCCAGGAGGGTGCTATGCAATCCACCGGCGGCCTGCCAACCGCCGGCACTACTACTCGTCTGGCAGGAGGCAGGCCCGAGCAATCGTCATTGTTCAGAACCCTCCCAGGTCCCTCATCGTCCACGGGGGATCAATCCGTTCAGCGTGCGAGCAACCCTCCGGCATGCCTGTCAAGGCGAACTCCGGTGACCCTGTTCAACCCGACGCAACGTTCGGATCCGGATACCCGGCTACTCTGCTTGGCCGCATGTCCCTTGTCCCCCGCACGCCCGGCCGCCGGGTTCTCACCACGGCCCGGGGATCGCAGTCCGGAGCTTTCGGCCCGGTCGAATGGTCCCTGCTCACCGGGGTAGCCCTCGTATGGGGTTCCTCCTACCTCCTCATCGAGATCGGACTCGAGTCCCTGGCACCGGCAGTCATCACTTGGGCGAGGGTGACACTGGGGTTCGTGGTTCTCATCTGGTTTCCGGCCGCCCGGCGCCCCATGGACCGGGCGGATTGGCGACAGACCACGATCCTGGCCCTCGTCTGGACCAGCTTCCCGTTCCTGCTCAGCCCCATCTCCCAGCAGCACATCGACTCGGCCCTGGCCGGGATGATCAACTCTCTGATACCGATCTTCGCCGCGTCCATCGCGATGGTGTTCCTACGGGAAGTGCCCGCCATCAGGCAGATCGGCGGACTCCTGCTCGGGCTGGTCGGCGCTGCCAGCCTCGCCCTCCCAGCCGCTTCGCAATCGTCGGCAGCCGCCTGGGGGGTCCTTCTGGCGGTAGTGGCGGCCGTCCTCTACGGCCTGGGGCTCACCCTGACCATCCCACTGCAACAGCGCTACGGGGGTCCGGCAGTGATGCTGCGGGTGCTGGGAGTGTCGGCCGTCGCCACCGCTCCCTTCGGGATCGCCGGCCTGTGGAACTCCTCCTGGGAGACCACGCCGGTCGCGGCGGTCACTGTGCTCGGGTTCCTCAACACGGGGATAGGTTTCCTGCTCATGGTGGGGTTCGCGGGGCGGGTCGGCCCGACGCGGGCGGGAGTGGCCATCTACTTCCTGCCGATCGTCGCCATCGCGCTCGGCATCGTCTTCCGCTCCGAGGTGGTGCTGCCGATCCAGTGGGCCGGAACCGGTCTGGTACTCCTCGGAGCCTTCCTGGTCAGCCGGCGCGAGCACTGATCGACCCGGACTCGACCCAGAGGCCTCGATCAACCCATCCCGACCCTCATCGGCGCCGCTGGACTTCGTCGGGTGAACGAGCATCCGGTTCTTTGGTTCCAAGTACCCTCGTTCCCCTCATGTCATCGCGACCTTCCCGTCACATCGGTAGCGGACCCATGCTGTCCACCTCACGGGGATCGAAGCTCGGAGCCTTCGGTCTCCTCGAGTGGGGCTTGCTGAGTGGCGTAGCCCTCTCCTGGGGTTCCGCCTTCCTGCTCATCGAGGTTGCCCTGGAGTCGGTAGCACCGGCGACGATCACCTGGGGGAGGATCACGCTCGGTTTCCTGGTCCTGGTGGCTCTCCCGGCGGCCCGCCAGCCGATCGAGAGGAGGGACTATCCCCGCGTGGCGTTGCTCGGGATCACCTGGGTAGGCCTACCGTTCCTGCTGTTCCCGATAGCGCAGCAGCACATCGACTCGGCCCTGGCCGGGATGCTGAACGGCATGGTCCCGATCTTCAGCGCTTCGATCGCGATGATCCTGATGCGTGCGCTGCCGCGGATCCCTCAGGCGGTCGGGATAGCGCTGGGAGTGGCGGGGGCGATCGCCATCAGCCTCCCCGCAGTCCAAGAGTCGGCCGCCAGCGCCCTTGGGGTGCTCCTCATAGTCGTAGCGAACGTCTTCTACGGCCTTTCGCACAACCTCGTGGTCCCACTCCAGCAACGCTACGGAGCGCCCGCCGTGATGATGCGAGCGATCGGCGTGGCGACGGTCGTAACCGCTCCGTTCGGATTGGCCGGCCTGGCCGACTCGCAATGGACTACCGGTGCGGCCCTAGCAGTGATCTTCATGGGAGCAATCCAGACCGGTGCCACCTTCGTGGTCATGACCGCACTGGTCGGAAGGGTCGGCGCGACGCGGGGTGGTGTTGCCATCTACTTCGTTCCCATCGTCGCAATGGTCCTCGGCGTCGTGTTCCGCTCCGAGATAGTTCTCCCCATCCAGTGGGCCGGAACCGCAGTGGTCCTGTTCGGCGCCTGGCTCACCAGCCGACGTGAGCCTTGAGACGTTGGGAGCAAGAGAGATGGAACCATCCGGAGGCTCTGGACCGGTACCGCTCCGCCTGATCGGTCGGCGATGGGGTGCCGTCCCGCCCGGCTACCCTCCGTTGCCTCATGCCCCGCCCCTCCCGTAGCCCCGGCCGCCAACGCGTGCTGTCTACGGCCGAGGGATCCCGCCGCGGCACTTTCGGACCGGTCGAGTGGACCCTGCTCAGCGGGGTGGCGCTCGTGTGGGGCTCATCGTTCATCCTGATCAGGATCAGCCTCGAATCGCTGGCCCCGGCGACCATCACCTGGGTAAGGCTCACGCTCGGATTCCTGGTCCTGATCGCCATCCCCGTGTCAGGGCTGACTCACCCCAAACCGTCAGCATCGACAGCCCCACCGACGGGGCTAACGCAGACGCTTACGCCACCGTCGAATGGGCAGTCGCGGAACAGTCCGCCTATCAGATACGAATTCTTCACGCTACGGCTGACACCGTATACCACGACTCTGGGCGTATCCTCGATGCCACATCGCGTTCCTACCGGGCACCGTTTGCGCCTGACGGTGCGGTCCGGCGTGTCGAAGTCCGTACCTGGAGCAGCAAAGGGCTGCCGTCGGAGCCGGTGACACACTCAGTCAATGTCGTTTACGTGCCGCCTGCTGGGCCTGTTGTCTCCGTGACTGCCAATCCCCCCGAAGGACGCATCCGCATCGGTGTTGGCGATCACTGATATTCACTCATACTGGATTGCCCCGTTTGATATGGGGGTCACTGCGATGATCGGGGTGACCCCCTGGACCGGGGGGCGGGTCTGACCCGAGTCAAATCCGGCGCGTGTGTTGCCTTGCTGGGGATCTGTCGGCCTGTCCCCCCGGTCTAGGGGCGGGGTTCTGGTTTCGAAGCGGATGTGACCTGAAGTGGTGGACCCCCATTAGGAGCCTTGTGGAGGCGTCCGCACCGTGAGTGTACTGTCCGCTGCTTCTGGCTAGAAGCCCCTTGTAGGGAACAACGGTAGTCATCGGGGAGGTGGTTCATGTCGGGGTGGAAGGATGCGGCAGCTACGGTGCCGGCCTGGCCCGTTATCTGGCTGCGGCCGGCATCGAGGTGATCGAAGTCAACCGGCCTAACCGTCAGCTACGCCGCCAGAGGGGCGGCAAATCCGACCCGGTCGACGCCGAGGCGGCAGCTCGGGCGGCTGCCTCAGGCCAGGCTACGGCTGTTCCCAAATCCGGTGTGGGACCGGTCGAGTGCCTGCGGATGCTCCTGGTGGCTCGCCGCTCGGCGACCAAGGCCCGCACCCAGGCCGCAAACCAGATCCATTCTCTGGTGGTTACTGCCCCTGAGCAGGTAAAACACCAGCTCCGAGGCCTCAACCTGAGAGCGAGGGTCCGGATCTGTGCCCGCCTGTGTCCCGGCCAAGCACAGACCACGGTCGCCTACGCGAAGAAAGCGCTGCAGCACCTGGCCCGCCGATACCGGGCCCTGGACGCCGAAATAGCCCAACTCGATGTCGAGATCCGTCGTCTCTGCGCCCAGGCGAACCCGGCGCTGCTGAGAGCCGAAGGCGTGGGCCCTGACACAGCAGCCGCGCTGCTGGTCGTCGCCGGCGACAACCCCGAGCGGATGAAATCGGAACGATCGTTCGCAGCCCTGTGCGGGTCCAGCCCCGTGCAGGCATCATCCGGCCAAACCGTCCGGCATCGTCTCAACCGAGGAGGCAACCGCAAAGCCAACAACGCGCTGTGGCGGATCGCGACCACCCGAATGCAGAACGACGCCCGCACCCAAGCCTATGTGGCGAAGCGAGAGGCCGAGGGCAAGAACCGCAAAGAGATCATCCGCTGCCTGAAACAGCACATCACCCGAGAGATCTACCGGCAGCTGACCAGCCCGCCCCCAACCCCTGACTGCTCCCGGCTACGCACCCGCCGCCAACAGGCCGGCATCACCATGACCCAGGCCGCCCGAGCTCTCGGAACCCGCCCTGCCCGCATCTCAGAACTAGAACTCGGCCGCAACCACAACCACCAACTCGCCACCCGATACCAATCCTTGCTCCACACCCACGAGGCGGCCCCGTCACCGATTTGACAACCATAACTGCTCAGTTCTCCGCCGTCGTCACATTCCGCACCAAGCGCCCACACGAAGCGACGTAGCGCCCCATGTGTATCAGGGCGGCGACGAGTTCATCATATGGGCGCAGGAAGCATACGGGCTGCCCCGTCGGGGTTTCGTAACTCCTCCGAACTACCTGGTGGAGATCAACTCCTTCTCGTTAGGCAGCAACTACTTCTTGGACGTAACCCGCTTCTACGGCTGGTTCAGAGACGATGAGGGCAACACCCACGAATCCGACATCAACCTCATCGCTCAGGAAGCCATCACCATAGGCTGCAACCCCGCTGACCTGTTGTTGTACTGCCCCAGAAACGGGGCCACACGGATACAACTCGCCGTGTTCATAGGACGCATGATCGGCATCACACCCGTTTCCAACCCCACCGTCAAGACCTTCCAGGACATTCCACTCACCTGGTTACAGCCGGAATGGTCGAAGCTCTCGACGACGAGGGGATCCTCGAAGCCTGCAAAACATCAGGAACAAGAACGGTGGTACTACCCCAAGCGAACATCCACGAGACTCGATGTAGCTACCTTCCTCCAACGCGCCCTTGACCTGCCCCTATTCCACCGCACAAGGAACCTACATTGACGTACCCACCGCCCACCAGGCCGCGGTCGAGGCAGTAGTCAACGAGGGCATTATGACGGGCTGCCGCGCAAGGGCCTTCTGCCCGAACCATCCCGTCCGCCGAGACGCCATCGCCACGTTCCTCGCCCGATCCTGGAACTACCTACAAACTAGGGACCCCCACACTAACCCAGCGCTCCAAGGAGGTCACGGCCCGCCACCCAGGGCGTATTCGCCTCTTGCGACCCCACGCAGGACGAACTAGCGGTCGCCTGGGAACTCCGAGACCTCGACGGCTAAGGGGGCGTCGGCGGCGCGCTTTCACAATCCGACGGGACCCCACGGCTAAGGCTCAGCCGCCATCACCCTGACGGGAAGAGACTTGACCCACCACCGGGGCCTCATCAGTTAGATCCCTCCGCTGACGCCAACCCAACCCCTACAGGTCCGCAACGAAACCGTTGTCTCTTGTCCATTTTCTACGGTGACCCCGGCCACAGCCAATGACTACCAGCAGACCGTCCCCAGCATCCACCCCCAGCGCCCGGAGCGAAACGTTCCACGGCAACCCCCCGAAACCGCACCATCCCGTCCAAATATTCCGCTAACCCCGTAGACACGACCACCGAGCTACCGTCGGGAGGTTATTGCCCGCCTTTCATGCCGTGTCTGAATGCTTGAGGTGTCCTGTTGCTAAGTCATCGGCTCAGGGCAGTCGGGTAGCCCGAGGCTTTCGTAGGGCGTGATCCTGGAGCCAAGGAACATAGGTCGGTTGGCGCGGTCGAGCATCAGCGGCAACACGTCACAGGCTCCAATAGTCCCCATGGCACCGCGCTCGGCGAAGGATTCGCCGAAGCTCGTGACGGCGTCGGGCCGTGTGGTCGGGGAGGTCATCAAGAACGGAGTCGGGTCTCCCGAATGCAAGATGCCGTCGACGGACGGTGTGGCGTGGTCGCCGGTGATCACGACGACTGCAGAGAGGAAGGGCTTCTGGTGGAGCCTGCGCGAGGCTTCGTCGAGGAGCTGGAGAACGCGCATCTTCTCGCGCGGGTCCTTGGTATGGCCTGCCTCGTCCGCTGCCTTGGTGTGTACGTGGACGAACTGTGCTCCCTCGTCGAGCAGAGTCGCCGCGGTCTCGAAACGGACGAAGAGATCCTCGCCCGGGTCCGGCAGAGGCTCGATGTCATGAGAGATGAGACCGAGCGTCGCCGCCAGTCCCCGGTACAACGCGCTCGACGTCACCGCTGCGCCGGGTACGCCGACCCGTTCTTCGAATGACGGAACCGGACGCACCATGCCGGTCCATTTCGTGGTGAGCACGTCGAGCACCGGTAGGCCGCGCTCCCGGCGTTGCACGTTGACCGGGTGTACGTGCAGGAGGCGGCGACTCGACCGCAGGAACTCCTCAACCGCAGATGAAGTGGCGGTAGCCGTGGCCGGGTTTGTTGCATCCGCGAGTGGGAGCGGTCGTAGCCACGGATGGATTTGCTCAAAGAACGGGTCGGAGTCGGTGATGTCCGGCGAGGCCTGCCCGGAGATCGAAAGCAAGGCTTCACCCCTGGTGAGGCGTTGCAAGCCGAAGCGGAATCCATCGATCGTTATCCCGTCGAGTGCCTCGAACAGGACGTGGGCGTCGGCACCGTCGGAGGGTGCAGCCCTCCCGGTGACCCATACGACACCGTCTCGCTCCTCCCCGACCCGCAAGGCGGCATACGAGTGGACCTGCCCGGCTTGTACGACCGCGCCATGCCCGCGGGCTTCAAGCACGGCTCGGCCGGGGAAGGTATCAGGCTCACAGCCGAACAAAGCCCAGTGAGAGATCTCGCTCGCAGGAGCCTTTCCGGGTCCGAAGGGTAGGTGAAGAGCGGAGGCACCTCGAGCGGCGAGCCGATCAAGGTGTGGAGTCTCGGCCGCTTCCGCAGGGGTGCGGCCGCCGAGTTCGGGTACGGCCCGGTCTCCTAGTCCGTCGAGGATGACCAGGACCAGGGGCAGCCGGTTGTCAGGCAACATCGGATGGGTGTCGCCATATGGGATCACGGCCGGGACGCGAAGTGCCCGCTGCGGATATAGTCATCTACCAGGTCGGCAACCGGTGCGGGCACCAGGTCACGCCACGGCCGTCCAAGGCGATAAGCCTCCCGAATGGACGAGGCTGTGATGCGATGTTCGCCGTCTCCGTCGACGAGTTCCACAGTGTATCCGTAGCCGCGGAGCATGTCAGCCTTGCCGGCCTCCCACGGGGAAAAGACTCGGACGTACTGGACTACGTCGAGAGGAACATAGTGTTCTACCCGCTCCGGGTTGTGAAGAGGGAACGGGACTATGTCATAGCGCACAGGGCTGATGCCTGCTGATGCCAGAGCCGCATGAACCATGGTGAGGCGCTGGTGGAACGTGAAAGGGTTGTTCTCTGCGAGGTGACGCGAATCGTGGTCGGGGTGCGCCTCTCTGGATGGCGGATCCGGGTTTGTGATGCCGACAATGAGACGTAAGCCCGCACCGAGGACCATCCTGAAGAGTTCGAGGTGCCCGTTGTGGACGGGCTGCAACCGACCGGTGACGCATCCGGCGGGCGCGTGAGAAGGTGCCATGGCCTCCGAGGTCGTGTGTCTTGCGAGTACTCTAATGGCCTGCATTGGTGTCGGGTGCGAGTGGATGAGGAGGACCCGTTGAGACCGCTGGAAGACGTCCGGATTATCGCCATCGAGCAGTTCGGAGCAGGACCCTTCTGCTCGCTCCATCTGGCGGATCTCGGCGCCGAGGTCATCAAGATCGAGGATCCCCGCACCGGCGGCGACGTATCTCGGTACATACCTCCGTACCAGGACGGAGAGGACAGCCTGTTCTTCGAGACGTTCAACCGGAACAAACGGAGCTTGAGTCTCGACTTGACGGTAGCCGAAGGCAGAGAAGTCTTCGAAGATCTCGTACGAGTGTCCGACGTAGTGCACTCCAACCTTCGCGGCGACGTGCCGGCACGTCTTCGTCTGATGTACGACGACCTCAAGCATCTGAATCCCGCCATCGTATGCAGCTCTCTGAGCGGCTTTGGGATGACGGGCCCACGTGCCAAACAGCCCGGATACGACTACATTCTCCAGGGCCTGGGCGGATGGATGGATCTGACGGGTGAGCCCGATGGGCCGCCTACAAAGTCGGGGCTCTCGCTGCTCGACTTCTCCGGCGGGTACATGGCCGCGGGGGCCATTCTTGCTGGGCTGCACGCCGCCCGGCGTGACGGAATCGGCATGGACTGTGACCTGAGCCTGTACGACGTCGCGATCAACATGCTGACGTATCAGGCTACGTGGCACCTCACGAAGGGTTTCGAGCCGACCCGCACTCGTCACTCGGCCCACCCATCGCTTGTGCCCTTCCAGAACTTCGAAACGTCGGATGGATGGATCGTCGCGGGGTGCGCCAAGGAGAAGTTCTGGCATCGTCTCGTCGAGGCCTTGGACCGCCCCGACCTGGCCACAGACGATCGGTACAGGACCTTCGGAGATCGTCGTGAGAACGCGGATGAGCTGCTTTCGATCCTCGACTCCGTCTTTCAAGAGCGCACCACCGAGGAGTGGATCGACTTGCTGACTGAGGCGGGGGTGCCGTGTGCTCCGGTCCAGTCGGTAGGACCCGCCCTGAGGGATCCTCACACCGTAGCTAGAGGAATGGTGATCGAGGTCGACCATCCCGAGTGGGGCACCGTGTACGAGGTGGCCAGCTCGATGCGGGTCGGGCAGCCGTCGGAGGTGACGTACCGGCGAGCCCCAACGCGCAACGAGGATCTGGATTATGTGATCTCCGAGCTTCTTGGCTACCCGCCAGAGCGAGTGGCTGAGCTTGAGGCTACGGGAGCATTCGGAGGAGTTGACGAGAACCGATCTTGACGGTGGTGCGCGTCGGCTCATAAGCTTGACGAACCGATCCGGACCTTTGCCGAGGAGCGCCCGATGTCGCTGACGAGAAACCTCGTCGAACGAGTATTCGAGTTGCAGTTCGATGATCTGGCTCAGGAGGACCTCAGCGCGACCCGCTTGCTGCTGCTGGACCACCTCGGCGTCGCCGCCAACGGCTCGACCACCGACTCAGGAGCCTGCATCCAGAGGTTCGCGCTCGCCTCGGGTGAGGGATCGTCGTCGATCGTCGGCACGTCGTTGAGTGCGACGCCGCTGTACGCCGCGATGGCCAACGCCGTCGCCGCCCACTCCATCGAATACGACGACGTCCACAGTGCCGCGTCTAGCCATCCTGGCGTCGTCATCTTCCCCGCAGCCTTCGCCGCCGCCGTGCGCGCCGGTCGTGCGTCGCTAGCAGAGTACGACGGCTCCTTGTTCAGCGACCCCGAGGTGCTTCGGATCATGGACGCCACTCATTGCGTGGTGGACACCGAACTGGATCGCATCTATCCGCAGCAGTGGTCGGGCTGGGCCGAAGTGAAGACGACCGACGGCCGGACGTTCCGGGAATCGATCGATGATCCGAAAGGAGATCCGAACAACCCGCTGTCTCCTCGGGAACTGCGGTCGAAATTCGACGAGCTTACGACTCACGTCTACTCAGCAGGGCGTCGGCATGAGATCGCTGACGTCGTGGAAGGGCTGGGCACAGCGTCGAACCTCGAAGAGCTCATCGCCATTCTTCCGACTGACCTCGGTTGAGCGAGCGGTGCAGTTCGGCGTCATGGCCAGCGGGCAGATGCCCGAGGCTTTGCCCGATCCCGGCATCTTTCGTGACATAGCGGCCTGTGCCGAGGATCTCAGGTACGATTCGCTTTGGTGCGGCGACCACCTGTCCTTCGGGAACCCCATCCTTGAGGGGAGCATTGCCCTATCGGCTTTCGCCTCGTACACCACGTCTATCACAATCGGCACGGGGGTACTTCTGCTCCCACTCCGGCCGCCCGGACTGGTAGCCAAGCAGATGGCGTCCCTTGATTATTTGACCGGAGGGCGGGTCGTGTGTGGTGTCGGAGTGGGTGGCGAGAGCGCCAAGGACTTCGAGCTCGTTGGCATTCCTCGAAGTGAGCGGGGTGTCCGAACGGACGAAGGTATCGAGGTGATGCGGGCACTATGGACGGATCCTGAGGCCAGCTTCAACGGGCGGTTCACCCGATTCGACGACGTGGGGATTAACCCGATGCCGGTCCGCCTGGGCGGACCGCCGATCTGGGTCGGGGGAAGGGCTGATGCGGCGCTGCGGCGTGCGGGCAGGCTCGGCGACGGCTGGATGGGCTACATGGTGTCGCCTGATCGCTTCGAGACCAGCATCGCCAGAGTTCGTACACACGCCCGCGACGCCCAACGCGACGCGGACGGTGTCGCTGCCGCCCTTATGATTCCCACCCGGTTAGCCGACGACGGGGATGAAGCGAGACGGGACCTCGCCGGCCATCTCACCCAGCGTTACCACCGAGAGTTCACCCACGAACTGATATCGAAGCTGTGCCTTGCCGGAAGCCCCGCCGAGGTAGCAGCCCGCGTCTCGGAGTACGAGCGTAGTGGTGTCCGCCACCTGATCTTCCTCTACGGCGGAGACCCGGCGCAGGCCATCGACCAGTTCAAGCGCCTCCACGATGCCGTGGTGTCGCCCCGCAACATCGAATCCGTCTGACCAATGGAGGATCACGTGAAAGGCCCAGAGCGTCCCATCACCCGGGCTCCCGAGAACCTAGATGACGTGCTGTTGCAGATCGAGGCGCTGTATGACGAGGAGGTAAAGCCGCGAGAAGGTGCTCTGCGGCATCGGCTCGCGGACCGGGATAGGTACCTCTCCGAGGACGGCACGCTCCACCCCGAGATCTGGGAGGCCCGTCGCGAGATCATGAAAGCGTCGGCACGCCGCGGTCTATATGCGGGGTACCTTCCGGAGCGCATCGGTGGCCAGGGCTGGACGCGCAACGACATGGTGTACATCGAGGAGAAGGTGTATGGCTATGGCGTTGGCCTCAACCCGGCGCTCTTGTCCTGGTCGGAGGGAGCCACTCCGCGGCTCATCTGGGCCTCCGACGACGATCGCGAGGAGTTCATCGATCCACTGGTCAGAGGGGAGATGACCAGTTGCCACGCAGTTACCGAACCTGGTGCCGGCTCGAACATGTTCGACTTCAAGACGAACGCGGTGAAGCGCGGCCCCGACTGGGTTCTCAACGGTCACAAGGCGTTCATTACAAATTGGAAGCACGCCGACATCATCCAGGTGTTCGCCGTGACCGACCCAGGGCGCGGCCGGCACTCTTTCTCATACTTCCAATTCCGTGGAGCCGACTACGAGGGTAAGGGGTTCACTCGGGGCGACCTCTATCAGACGATGTTCGACGATGGCTTCACCGGCGAGTTGATCTTCGAGGATCTGGCCCTCCCTGGATCAGCGATACTCGGCGAACGCGGCCAGGGCTTCGACATCGCCATGTCGTCCATCAACTGGACCCGGATGCGCCGCGGCGGGATGTGTGCCGGCTGGGGCGGATACCTCATCGACAAGGCGCTTGCGAGGGCTCGGGAACGCATCATCGGAGGTCGGCCGCTCGGCGCGAACCAGGGGATCCAGTGGATGATCGCCGACATGTACGCAGACTGGCATCAGGCGCGGTCCGTCTCGCTCGCTGTGACGTCGGTGATGGACAATCCCGGGCCATGGTGGAAGATGCCGCGCCCTAAGGGGGAGATCCGGGACGTGTGCACGATGAAGCTCGTGAACGACGAGGCATTCTATCGCGTCGCCGACAGAGCGGTGCAGATCCACGGTGGCGGCGGCGTCATGAAGAACTCGGACATCAACAAGCTGTTCCAAATCGCCCGAAATCTGCGGATTCCGGGTGGCTCGGCTGAGGTGCAGCGAACCACAATCGCGGAGACTCTGGGATTGAGGTTCAGGGGATGAGCGGGGTCTTCTCACAAGCGGATGGGGCGGCGACGAGGATGTCCGAGTCGGTCTCTTCCACGAACCAGCATCCTCCCGGCTCGGATCCTTTGCCAGAACGCACCGCGATCGAACCCTTAAACGGATCCAGCTTCGAACCTATCGGCTTGCGCCGATACCGGGGAGGCTCATCCAACGACAACAAACGGGCCACCGTGTTGCGGCTCATCCCCAACCGTTCAGCGATCCTTGACTTCGACAGGCCCTCCCGATGGAACAGTCGATGGACCTCAGCCCAATCATGCACTTCATACATCCTTTCCTCCCCAGAACCGACCAAACGGCTCCAGGGTCATCGAAAACAGCGGAACCACCGCGCATTTTTCGACCGGCTAGAAGTGCTCAGTATTCACCCGACGTTGACAATCCCGGCAGCCCGAACTCCCATCGAGAGGAACGACTATCCCCGCCTGGTACTGCTGGGGTTCACCTGGCTGGCGGTACCGTTCCTGCTGTATTCCATCGCCCAGCAGCACATCGACACGGCTCTTGCCGGGATGCTGTTCGCCACGGTACCGATCTTCAGCATGTCGATCGCCATGGTTCTCCTGCGGTCACTTCCCCGGCTCGGTCAAGCAGTCGGCATCGCCCTCGGATTCGTCGGAGCCGTCAGCATCGGCCTACCCGCCGCCCGTAGCTCGTCCGCCGCGGCCTGGGGCATCTTCCTGATCCTCGTGGCGACCCTCTCCCACGGGGTCTCCCTCAACCTGGCCGTCCCGCTCCAGCATCGCTACGGCGCGCCTGCCGTGATGATGAGAGCGATCGGCTTTGCAACCATCATCAGCGCACCCTTCGGCCTGGCCGGGCTGGCCGGATCGCAATGGGCCACCGGTCCGGTGCTGGCGGTGGTGGTGCTGGGGACCATCAACACCGGCATCGCGTTCCTAGTCATGACCGCCTTCGTAGGCAGGGCAGGTCCGACCCGCGGTGGGGTCGCCATCTACTTCATTCCCGTTGTCGCCATGGTGATCGGGATGGTTTTTCGCTCCGAGGTCATCCTCCCTCTCCAGTGGGCCGGAACCGCCGTCGTGCTGACCGGTGCGTGGTTCGCAAGCCGTCGGGAGGCCTGAGCCGCCGCAATCGAACCCGGTAGCCTGCCTCCGTACCGGCCGCCGGATCTCGTCCAGTTCCTTACCGGTCGTTGCCCGCAAGGTGACACCGGTCATTCCGGCTACCCTGCGGCCTCCCATGCCCTCCCGACCCTCCTCGACCTCTGGCCGCCGTACCGTGTTCTCCACTGCTCCAGGAACGCAGCCCGGGCCGTTCGGGCTGGTCGAATGGGCGCTCTTCGTGGGGGTCGCCCTCATCTGGGGCTCCTCCTACCTGTTCATCGACATCAGCCTGGACGCTCTTTCACCGCTGGCGGTCACATGGGTGAGGGTGATGTTCGGCCTCGGCGTGCTCGCCGCCTTCCCCGTGGCCCGCCGCCCGGTGGAGCGCGCCGACTGGCGACGCATCCTGGTACTGGCGTTGACCTGGAACACCATCCCGTTCATCCTCTTCCCGCTCGCCCAGCAGCGCATCGACTCGGCGCTCGCCGGGATGCTGAACGCCCCGATTCCGATCTACAGCGCGGTCATCGCCGTTTTCCTGCTGCGCCGCCTCCCCCGTGCACACCAGTTGACCGGCATCGCTCTGGGACTGTTGGGAGCCATCGGCATCGGCCTTCCCGCCGTCCGGGACTCGACCTCCGGCTCGCTCGGCGTGTTGATGGTGGTTGTTGCCACCCTGCTTTACGGGCTGTCGATCAACCTGGCCGTTCCCCTCCAGCAACGCTACGGTGCGCCCGCGGTGATCATGCGGGCTCTGGCCATCACGGCGGTCGTCACGATGCCGCTCGGGGTCATCGGCCTGGCCGGGTCGGAATGGAGTCCGCCCTCAGTCGTGGCCGTGGCCGTGCTCGGCATCATGAACACCGGTGTCGCCTACGTGATCATGGCCTCGCTGGTGGGTAGGGTGGGCCCGACCAGAGGCAGCGTGGCGGTTTACTGCCTTCCCGTCGTCGCGATGATCCTCGGGGCGGTCTTCCTCGATGAGCTCATCCTGCCCATCCAGGTAGCCGGAACCGCCCTGGTCCTCCTGGGTGCCTGGCTGACGAGCCGACCAGAGCTCTGAGCCGCCTGGCCGGGCCGGGCTATCCGGTCCGGTACCACGCCCCAAAGTGGACAGGTCAACCATCCGGCGCCCGGGATGGGCGTTGACGGCCGCGGGGCTACGCTCGTTCCCCTCATGGCCCAGACCCCCTCCGGACCCAGCCGGACACCCATAGTCCCCGGGGTTCGGGGATCGAAGTTGGGGGCGTTCGGCCTGCTCGAATGGGCCTTGCTCAGCGGCGTGGCGATCAGCGGGGGCTCGTCCTTCCTGCTAGGAGGGTACTGAGCAATCCACCAGCGGACTGCCAACCGGCGGCATTATTCCCGGGCTGGCGGGCGGCAGGCTCGAGCAATCGTCATTGTTCAGCACCCTCCTAGTGGATCTGAGCCTGGAGTCCCTGGCGCCGCCGGCAATCACCTGGGTGAGGCTCGCGTTGGGGTTCCTGGTCCTGGCAGCTTTTCCGGTCGCCCGGAGGCCGGTGGAGTCCAGCGACCGCCGGCGAGTCCTGCTGCTGGGGCTCACGTGGATCGTGCCTTTCGTGCTGGTCCCGGCCGCGCAGCAGCACATCGACTCGGCACTGGCCGGGATGCTCATCGGCCTGGTACCGATCTTCAGCGCGTCCATAGCCGCGGTGATGATGCGGTCGCTCCCCCGGCTCCACCAGGTCGCCGGCATAGCGGTCGGGTTCGCCGGGGGCATCGTCATCGGCGTCGCAGCCGCCGGGGTTTCCTCCGCCGCCGCGTGGGGAGTGTTGCTGATGGTTCTGGCAGCCCTCTTCTACGGTGTCGCTCTGAACCTGGCGGTTCCTCTCCAGCAGCGCTACGGAGCCCCCGCCGTGATGATGAGAGCCATGGGGGTGGCGGCGGTCGCCACCACACCCTTCGGCCTGTTCGGCCTCGCCGGTTCGCAGTGGAGCACCGGCCCCGTCGTGGCAGTGGCAACGCTGGGAGTGATCAACACGGGCGCCGCGTTCGTGATCATGACGGCCCTCGTGGGGAGGGTAGGTGCCGCCCGCGGGGGTGTGGCCGTCTACTTCATCCCGATCGTCGCCATCATCCTCGGGATGATCTTCCGATCCGAGGTTCTGCTGCCAGCACAGTCACTCGGGATCGGGCTGGTCCTCCTCGGTGCCTTTCTGGCCGGCCGGCGCGAGTCGTGATCGGCTGCGCCACGCAGGAGTCGACCCCGCCACCAGGACAATCCGCGACCTCCCTGCTTCCTTTCGCGCCCGCGACTTCGAGCTGTCTCAGCCGGGCTACCCTCGTCCCTCTCATGTCACCGCAGACTTCGGGTCGCCCTGGCCGCAAACCCGTGTTGTCCACGGCCCGGGGATCGAAGTTGGGGCCGTTCGGCCTGTCCGAGTGGGCTCTGCTCTCCGGTGTTGCACTCATCTGGGGTTCGTCGTTCCTCCTCATCGAGATCGGCCTGGAGTCGCTCGAACCGCCGACCATCACATGGGTCAGGGTCACCCTGGGCTTTCTGGTGTTGACAGCGTTTCCCGTGGCCCGGAGGCGGGTGGACCGGTCCGACTACGGGCGTATCGGATTGGTGGGAATCACCTGGGTCGGTATTCCGTTCCTCATGTTTCCCATAGCCCAGCAGCACATCGACTCGTCCCTGGCCGGGATGCTCAACGCGATGGTCCCCATCTTCAGCACGTCCATAGCGATAGTCCTGATGCGCTCACTCCCCCGGCTCCGCCAGGCGGCCGGCATAACGCTGGGGTTCATAGGAGCGGTCAGCATCGGTCTCCCGGCGGCGCGTGAATCGGCCGCCGGCGCATGGGGAGTGTTCCTGATCGTCATCGCAACCCTCTTCTACGGTCTTTCCCTCAACCTGGCCGTCCCGCTGCAGCAGCGCTACGGGGCTCCCGCCGTGATGATGAGAGCGATCGGCTTGGGGGCCATCGTCACCGCCCCCTTCGGCCTGGCCGGACTCGCAGGCTCGGAGTGGAACACCGGCCCCCTACTTGCGGTGATCGTGCTCGGAGTCATCAACACGGGAGCGGCTTTCGTAATCATGACGGCATTCGTGGGCAGGGTGGGCCCTACCCGTGGCGGCGTGGCCGTCTACTGCATCCCCATCGTCGCCATGGTGCTGGGCGTGGCATTCCGTTCGGAGATCATCCTCACCCTGCAATGGGTCGGCACGGGGGTCGTGCTGCTCGGGGCATGGCTAGCCAGCCGCCGCGAGTACTGAGATCGACCTCCTGGTAAGGGCGACGGTCACGTTCCGCCTGACCCGATTGCCACGGGGCGTCGGTTAGCCCCGGTACGCTCCCTACCCCATGCCCTCCCCCTCCCCTACCAGCGGTCGCAGCCGGATGCTGTCCACAGCTCGCGGCTCGCGCCTCGGGACTTTCGGACCGGTCGAGTGGGCCCTGCTCACCGGGGTGGCCCTCACCTGGGGAGCGTCGTTCGTCCTGATCGAGGTGAGCCTGGAGTCACTGGCGCCGGGAGCGATCACCTGGATCAGGCTCTCGCTCGGCTTCCTGGTGGTGTCCGCGATCCCGGCAGCCCGAAGACCGGTGGACCGGACCGACTACCCCCGCCTGCTGCTGCTGGGCTGCACCTGGCTGGCAATACCGTTCCTCCTCTTCCCGATAGCCCAGCAGCACCTCGACTCGGCGCTCGCCGGGATGCTGGTGTCCACGGTGCCGATATTCAGCGCCGCCATCGCCATCGTCCTGATGCGGACTCTCCCCCGGCTCCGCCAAGCAGCCGGCATAGCGCTTGGCTTCGCAGGAGCGGTCAGCATCAGCCTTCCCGCTGCCCGTGGCTCGTCAGCGGCCGCATGGGGAGTGCTGCTCCTGTTAGTGGCGACTCTCTTCCACGGGCTCTCCTTCAACCTGGCCGTTCCGCTGCAGCAGCGCTACGGGGCACCTGCCGTGATGATGAGAGCGATCGGCTTGGGGGCCATCGTCACCGCACCCTTCGGGCTGGTCGGCCTGTCCCAGTCGCAATGGACCGCCGGTCCGGTCGTCGCGGTGGTGGTGCTCGGGATCATAAATCCCGGTACCGCATTCGTGATCATGACGACGCTGATTGGAAGGGTCGGCTCCACCCGAGGAGGCGTCGCCGTCTACTTCGTTCCCGTGGTCGCCATGGTGCTTGGAATGGTGTTCCGTTCGGAGGTCGTACTCCCCCTGCAGTGGGCCGGTACCGCGGTTGTGCTGTTCGGCGCCTGGCTGACCAGCCGCCGGGAGGACTGACCTGCGCCTGGCGATGCGAGGTGATAGAGGCTTCCGTGGTGACGACAACTGCCGGCCTTTCGCGAGCACAGGCAGTCGGGTAGTAACGGGAACCTCCTGACCGGAAATGGCTCCGCTCCTTGTCCGGGGCAACCCGCTCAGAAGGGGTTTCTAAGCAAAGGCCGCAAAAACAACAAAAGTCACAAAAACAACAAACGCCGCAAAGCTATGCTGCGTGCTCAGGTCGGCAGATCTTGGAGGCTCACCTGGCACCCCACAACCCCTTCTCCCCTACCTTCGGAGCCTCGCCACCGGTGCTAGCCGGGCGGGACCACATAATCGAAGACATAGGAGACGCCCTTGTCACAGGTCCTTCCCACCCGGACTATACGGCGCTCCTGATCGGAGTAAGTGGCTCCGGCAAGACCGCGATGCTGAATGCCGTGGAGGACCTGGCGCGTAGCCACGGCTGGCTGGTACTGGCGGACAACGCCGCACCGGAGGGGCTTCCTGCCCGCCTCGCTCGAGGCGCATCCCGGCTGTTGAACGAACTCTCCCTTCCCGAACCACGGCGACGGATAACGAGTTTGACCGCGGCCGGATTCGGGATCGGGTTCGAGCGATCCTCCACGGTCCAACCCGGCTACGACCTTCGGGGTGTTCTCTCGGCACTGGGAGATGTCTTGGCAACCGGGGGAACGGGCCTGATGATCAGCCTCGACGAACTCCAGAGCGGTGACTTGGATGAGATACGGGAGTTCGGCTCGGTCCTGCAACACGTCACACGCCGCGAGCAGCGCCCTGTAGCCTTCGTTGGTGCCGGCCTTCCCCAAATCGAGGAATCTTTGTTGTCCGGAGACGCCGCTACCTTCCTCCAGCGCTGCTCCCGCCATGACATCGACCGGCTGGACCCCGAAGCGACCCGGCTGGCCATCGCCCGACCCATCGCCGACCGTGGGGGCAGGATCGATCCTCAAGCGCTCGGCAAAGCGATCGCCGCCACGTCGGGGTACGCTTTCATGGTGCAACTCGTCGGGTTTCACAGTTGGAAGGCAGCCGGGACTCCGGTACACATCGGGGTGGATGACGTAGAGGTCGGGATCAGCGAAGCCCGGCGGCGCGTCGGCAGGCTCGTGCTTGCCCCTACCTGGAACGCCTTGTCGAATGTGGATCGTCGATTCCTCCTCGCCATGGCGACAGACGACGATGAGTCGAGACTGGCGGAAATAGCCGCCCGGCTCGGAGTGAGCACCAACTACGCCGGCGTATACCGGCGCCGCCTGATCAACGCCGGGATGATCATCACCACCGGTAAGGGACGTGTCGCTCTCGCCCACCACGCCGCCCGGGACTGGCTACGCGACCAAGCCAAGAAGGCGGACTACCTGAGCTAGCCGGCTCGTGACGGGTCGGTTGAGGCAGCCGAGCAAAACGATGTGACCAGGCAGATCGATAGCTACCTGCTGGACGACGGCGACTCAGGTCTCACGATGGACCCTCTCAACAGGTACATCCGATGCAAGTTCACTCCCTGATATCAGATACTCTACTGTTTCTATATTGTGTGATGGTTAGGGGTGTATTTGTCGCATGCTCGTGGTATAAAGAAGGTTATGGACAACGAACACCTGTTCGCTACACTTGCCGCTGCGGAGAGCGATACTTCTGACAGCACTGGACGCAGCCACTCTCCAGACCCGGCTGTGGACGACCGGATCGCGGCGCTGCTCGAAGACCTGGACCGCATCCAGGTCGGACCAATGCCCCGCCACCGCGCTGATCGGGCCCTCGACCTGTTGGGACGCTTCCAGACCCGGGTCGCGTCGATGATGTGCGACATCAGCCGCTCGGTGTCGGAATCCGATGCCAACTCGGATCCGGCCGAGGTGCTGCGCACCAAGGCCCGGCTCCCACGCCGTGACTCCAAGCGCCTCGCCAAGGTCGCCCGCCACCTCGAGGATATGCCCAAGGCCAAAGAGAAGTTCGCCAACGGGGAGATCACCGTCGATCAGGCCAATGCCCTCGCCAACGCCGCAGAGAAGGTAGGCCCGGAAGCGGTCGACGCCGACGATTCGCTACTCGAGTCCGCCGATCGGATGCTTTCCGACAAGTTCGGACGTCACGCCAAGGAGTGGGCGGACCGCAAACTGATCGAACGGGGCATGAACCCCCTGCAACGGCAACGGCAAGCACGAGAAGCGAAGCTGTGGGTGGAGGACCGCACCGGTCTCGGAGTGCTCATGGCGAAGCTCCCCGCCCCCCAATACCAGCATCTCCGCCAAGCCGTAGACCACCGGTACATGGAACTCCTCCGCCGCGACGGGGCAGATAGCCAGGATGCAGACAAGGTGCGCAGCCCCCAGCACCGTCTCGCCGACGCAGTCTTCGAACTCCTATGCAACCGGGACGCCGAGACCGGCGAGTTCATCGAAGGCAACCCCGGCGTCAAGGCCAAGGCCGCAACCCAGCTGGTCCTCGTCGCGCCGATGGGAGTGATCGACGGCGCAGACCCCGCCGGCCACGTCGACATGATCGGCGTCGGTCCCGTACCGCCGGACATCCTCGCGACGCTCACGCCCGACACCGAGCTGGCCGGGATGGTCTTCGACCGGACCGGGCGTCCCCTCTGGCTGGGACGCAACCAGCGCCTCGGCAACGCCGCCCAACGCCTGGCCATAGCCGTCCGCGACGGGGGATGCTTCGAATGCGTCGCTCCCATGCACCGCTGCGAACTCCACCACATCCAAGAATGGCACCGCGACGGCGGCCGAACCGATGTCGACAATCTCGTCGCGGTCTGCCGCCGACACCACAAGCGGCTCGAAACCCAAGACCTCCAAGTCATCCGAACGGCCGACGGATACCAAACGCGGCCCCGAGACGGACCCGCCCCATAACCCAATGGGACGGACGGCCATCCAGGCCCGTTCGCCCCGTTCGATGACGGCGTCGATTCCAAGACCGGTGCCATCCCGACAAGGAAACACGCTCCCCTGATGAGGCTGGCCGTTAGATACAAAGGTCGCGGACGACGAGAGGTTCGAATAGACACCCGGAGGTCTTGGGAACGGCGAGTAGTCGGTCCCGAGAAGCACGCAGCATCGCGACGGCAAGTGATGGATCAATCAAGTGACGGATCAATCAAGTGACGGATCAATCAAGTGACGGATCTATAGGGTGTGGCGGTTGGGCGTCTGCGCAACGTAGCACGGGGACCGGAGGCTCGCCGACCAGGCCGGTTGGTTCTCCACCACGAAGATGCGCTCCAGGGCGCGAGGTAGGCGCAGACTGTGGAACGGCTCGTCCGGGTGTCTTCGCCTGCGTCGGCAAAAGGCGTCGTTGTTGACGATTGTTGCCTTCGCCTCGGTGGCAACGGGGCTCCATCGATCGCATCAGGCGTCTCACCGCGAGTGGCTCCTGCCCGCCCCCCCCGGCCGGCGGGCCGTCGAGCCCGGGTGTTTGCGGTCCCCCCGGATCTCGTTCAGGTCTTGCCATCTGCCCGGCAACCCTCCATCGGCTCAACGCCGGCACCGGGGTGAGCCCTTGATCTCACGAGCACATCCATCACTCATACACATCGGGAGTCCTTCACAGCGCGTCACATGAACAGCATGACGCCTCAGGGATGTCTGGCGATAGGTTCGTGATGTCGCGCATATCGGCCTGAGGGCGTCGGCTGCCCCGGTCTCACGCCAGGGCGGGGATCCGGCGGGGTTGGGCTTCACCGGAGTACGCTGATATGAGTACGCTGATATGAATACTCTGGTATGCTAATCATATGCGCAAGCGGCGTGTCACGATCACGGTGAATGAGGATCTTTTCGAAGAGGCCCAATCGGCGGTAGGTGATGGTCGTGCCCGATCGGTGAGCGAGTGGGTAGCCGGGGCCATGGCACAGCGGCTGGCCACGGAACAACGTCTCGCTGCGCTTAGCGAGTTGATCCGCGACTACGAGGCCGCACACGGGGTGATCACAGATGACGAGATTGCCGATCAGGCGCAGCGGGACAGGGACGCCGCTGCACTCTCGCGTCTGGCAACCCGGCAACCCAGGTGAGTGTCATCCTCGACGCGGGTGCACTCGTTGCGCTCGAACGTAACGACCGTGCGATGTGGCGCCGTCTCAAGGCGGCCGTCCAATCACGGACTCCCCTGATGACCCACGGTGGTGTGATCGCTCAGGTGTGGCGCTGTGGAACCGGTCGACAGGCCCGCCTTGCCCGGTCATTGCAGGCTGTCGAGACCGTCGCCCTCGACGACGAGTTGGGTCGGCGGGCCGGTGTGCTGCTGGCCCGTTCCGGGCTTAGCGACGCAATCGATGCAGCGCTGGTGGCCATGGCCACGCACAGCGACCGGATCATCACCTCCGACCCTGACGACCTCGCCACCCTCGTCGCCGCCACCGACCGCAGGGTTGATGTCATCCCCATCTGACGAGCAATCGCCGACACGAATCGGGCTTGATCAACGCGACCCGAGTACCGCCCCGAAGTAGCTCCACCGGAGAACGAGGCCTCCTCACGACCTTAACGCGTAGGCACGTAGCCACGTGATCGTCGTCATCCAGACGCTCGCTAGTGTGGGGAATCCTTGTTCCTGCTGCGTTTGGACGACCGGTGGCCTCACACAAGGACTGCTTCTGTCATTGGTCCGTCGCATACTGGTAGGTAACCGCAAGCACCGAGCGGTCCGTTTTCGGTACCGACCGGGCCGGGCTGGGATCGTGCTGACCGAACGACCCCGGTATGGATAGTAGGACCGCGTTTCGGCGCCGAGGAGGCGGCGGGGGCCATGACGTATGGGTGGTGGTTACGGACCTCTCCGGTGGATCGGGGAATCAGGACAGCCGGCTCCACGACAACCGGCTCCGAACAGCCTGTCGAGGTGGGATCGGCAAGAGACATCTCGTTACAGTCGGAGAGCGATCCGTGGGAGTCTCGCCATATAGTGAGCCTTCGTGATCGCAATCAAAGACCGGGGGTTCCGCCAAGATTCGCCCGACGTGGTGGCTCAGCATCAATCCACAAGATTGCGTCGAGCCGTTGAGCCTCAGTTATCCGTTGCAGCCAAGCCCATGAGTACAGAACTCGGAGCCGGCCGGGGTGATCACCTTTAGGAAAAAGTGTACGATAGGGCTGGACAGCCCGCATCCACTCGACCGCTCAGTCGGACACACATGGAGGTTTCCGTCCCACCCGGGTCGGGATGCGGTACTCCTCTCCGTGATCCTCGAATATGGCCTGCAGTTGGACGTGTTCCGTCTCCTGGCCATGACCGAGGACGACAGCGAGTTGTTGATGCTCGTAGAGACCACAGCCTCGGTGGTGGGTTGTTCGGGTTACGGAACCCGGGCACGGTGGAGGGGACGCCGCCGGACAAGGGCACGCGATCTGCCGGTGGGGGTCGGCCGACGGTATTGGTGTGGTTCAATCGGGTGTGGCGCTGTCCCAAGGCGGCCTGCGATGTCAAGTCTTGGTCGGAGACCAGTTCCCACATTCTGTCGAGGGCGGTGCTGTCGGAGCGGGCCCGCCGTGAGGCAGTACGGCGGGTCGGCCGGTAAGACCACGTCTGAAGCGCACGGACCCGTCTGTACTCCAAGACGATTGCGGTGATTACTTCACGGTGCCAGTTACAAGTGTTTTGGCAACGATGTCCTGTACACCCTGCTTACTAGGGTGCAGATGTCCAGCAGTGAAGAGAAGAAACATCGAGCCAAGTACGACAAATGTGAAGTTGTCAAAGTGAAAGACCTCTAAACCAAGAACACCTATGAGAAAGGGTACACCTGTGATGGTCAGAGTTCTGCGAAGAGTACTATTCCAGCCAGGAGGTGTACCGGTATCAGATCGTACTATATGTAGGTTGAATATCCACTTGCCTAGAGTACGTTTCCAGATTCGTACGGATACTGCTTCGTATAGGATACAGACCACGACAATGTAGCCTAAGTAAATGGCTGACGTCGGTAGACTTCGTGCATCCACCCCTAGTAGCCACAGACACCCTACCAAAGAAGGTAGGGATACATAGTACAAGTAATGTCCCAAGGCTCCACACAGTATTCCATCTAAGCAGCGAGCGATCCATCGCTTGATAACATACTTTGAGTATTCTCCAGCTTTGTCCCTACTCTGTTCATAATTCGTAACAATCCTCTGCTTATACACAATACCTGTCTTAAGCCTGTAAGAGGCTGTACATACGAGCGGTAACAGTGAAGTAGCTAAACCAAGAAACCATCTAGAGAGATGATCTGGTAAATAGTACGCTAACCCAGAACTTACAAAGAGAGCTAGACCCATCACGATGTATTGACGATAGGTTTGTCTTTCAAATGGTGCGGAGAATTCGTGGACTCTGCGAGATGGCAGGTACAGCCGGTAAGTTTTGGATGGTACGAATGGTTGTTTAAGGCACAGTGGTCCGACAACTAGGACAATTACACTTAAGTGGTTCTGTGTGAGGGGAGGCCCTAGCCATAATCCAACTGCGTTTGTATAGCCGATAAGTGAGCAGACAATGAAGGCGACCGTGGTGGGCCAGCCGAAGAGCGGGAGGAGAGGCGCTTGGAGAAAACCCTTCCATCCCAGGCGCGAAGGCGAATCTGTGTGCTCCGTAGCCACGTGGCCCCATGGATCGAACATCAAGGACAGTCTAGATATCTGTCCGGCGAAACGGTGTATTTGACTGCAACACTTAGTCGAGCGAGATTCGCCAATGGGATGCGGGAGCTCGGATTGCCGGCGCGAGTCTGGACGTCAGATGTGTTGTTGCCACCGGGTGGCGATGATTTGGGCTCTCTGCTTCTCGTCGGTGATGGCGAGGGTGCTGACGGGCGTGCGGTGCCAGAATGTTTCGGTCTTGCCTTTGGTGTCGTAGATGGGGTGGGCGGAGGGGTTGACGTTGATGCGGGCCAGGTCGTTGCCGTTGATCTTGTGGAAGACCCAGGTGGTGAGGGAGAGGGCGTAGGAACCGAGGCGGTTGAGGATTAGGTTCCGGAGGTGTTGGCCCCATAGGTCGTGGTCGCCGAACTGGCTTCGTTTGGAGAAGGTGTTGTAGTCGTCTTCTAGTCCGTGGACGGAGCCGTCGTCGGCTACGCCGATGAGGAAGGTGCCTCCGTACCAGGAGTTGGCGAAGCCGGCGATGGTCTTGGTGGCGGCGGTCTCGATGAGCTTGGACTTCTGTTGTTGCTTGATGTCCCAGCGGAGGGTGGACTTGTACTCAAGGTACTGGGACTCGCGGTCGGGGCCGAGGAGGTTCTCGGCGATCCACTTGTCACGATACGTGAAGTCATAGTCGGTCCTGTTACGTTCTTCGGCAAGCTGAGAGATTAGGTTCGCTGTCTGTTCTGGGAAGTCCGACTCCTGCACGGCCAAGTCCCTGAACCGTATCAGCACCCCCTTTTGAGTTCTAGGATCTCTCCCTCTCGAGAACGCGATAACACCCTTGGCCGCATAGAAAGCGGCAAAGTAGGCCAGTGACACAGCAGGACCGTAATGCCCGATCCGGAGACAATCCTGAGCTGATCGAAGCGTGTCGTCGGCATACTGCAGCCAGCCCCACGCTTCCTCCGAGGATGTCATAGTATCCGGATGGCGTCCTCGCGGACGCTAAGGAAGAACATCGTGTCCCAGGTCTCCAGTTGTTCCGGTCTCGAAGACTTGACCTGGATCGGCCAAGGCCACATCGAGATGTTCCGCATCTTCTCCTCGAGCATATTCTGGAACGATCCATCAAAGAGATCTCTCTTCTCCTTGGTCGCATCCAGACCTTCCGGTGGCTCCCGCACCAGCAACACGTCAAGATCCGAGTCCGGCGCGTTGTCCTGGCGGGCCCGCGACCCGTACAGCCACACGCTCTTGAGGCTGTCCCCGTAGAAGGCGCGGGCGTGTTCCGCGACCGTGGTGGCCTCCCTGATGGCGGCTTCCAAAGTGGGCCAAGGATCAGCCTCACGACGGCGGCGTCCTTCTTCCCGCATGGAGATCATCGTACCGCGCCCGCCGGAGCAACCCTATCGAAGCCGGCTCGCCGCCGGTGTGACCGAACTTCACCCTCCGGTGACCACCGTGCTCGACCGGCCATGTAGCGATGTAGCCCTCGAACACCTCTCTGCCCACAGAGCCCAAACCGGTCTCACGGGATCAGAGATGGTTCATCCGGCACCGGCGATGGAAGGCAGGTACCGGATGCGGCGGGTCACCCACAACACGCTCGCCTCCTGCTTTGAATCCACTGAATCCGACGTCGGCCAACCGACCTTGACACCGCGAGGCGCTGTCCTCCTCGATCCCGAACGCCGGGTATCGTGAAAACGTGGAAGAGACCGAATGGGGATTCGATGATCCGTGGCCTACGGTCGACCACGCTCTAGAGGCAGCGGCGGTGGTGGCCGGCAAGGCCCGGGAACTGTACGGCGACGAGTTGGTAGAGGTGTTGCTGTACGGCTCTCGGGCCAGGGGAGATCATTGCCCCGAGTCGGACCTTGATATCCTGCTGGTGAAGAAGGCGGCGACGCCCCGGCGCGACCCGTTCCGGGAGCAACTGGGTGATTTCGTCCACGTTCACCTCGCCACCAGATCTTCTTCCTGGTGCCTGGTATCGCTGTACGAATCCACTGTCGAGCAAGTCCGGACCTGGGACACAACCTTCTACCGGAACGTAAGAGCCGACGCCATCGAGGTCCCGTGACGTACTTGGATGAGGTAGCCGCACTGCTCGAGAGAGCGAGAGCCAACCTTCGGGATGCGACCGCGAATCACGCGGGCGGTCGCTTCCGCATTGCGGTGACTGTAGCCTACTATGGGTCGTTCTGCGCGGCCAAGGCAGTCCTCGCCTTCCACCGGGAAGGCGCCAAGACACATAAGGGCGTCAGCAAACAGTTCTTCCGCCTTGCCGTGGTCGACTCCGACTTTCCCGCCGAGACCGCTTCACTGCTGAGCGTCATGCAGGATCAACGGCTGGCGGCCGATTACGACCTATCGATCCCCGTGGACGACTGGCAAGAACATGATGCCTCCCTTGCAATCGACCGGTCGACCCGCTTCGTGGACGAGGTGCAAGCCTGGTTGATCCGGAATCTCCCACCTGGCGAACGTTTCGACTTGCGCCGCTAGGAGGGTGCTGAGCAATCCACCAGCGGCCTGCCAACCGCCCGCAAAATGCCTGGGCTGGCGGGCGGCAGGCCCGAGCAATCGTCATTATTCAGCACCCTCCTAGAGGGAACGATCTCACACTACCTTCGGCGGTAGCACCCCCCTGGCAAGCGACACACGGTTGGTCGATACGGAATCCGTGCGCCTGCAAACTCCTTGACCGTGCCGGCCTGCACAGTTTTCTTGACGATGCCACCCACGTAAGCCGAGCAACGGTCCGAGAGAGGTCGTCAGGAGTCCGGTTCCACAGGGTCCGATTTCCTCGCCGTCCACGCCTACGATGCGATGTATGGTGAGCCGTGCCTGCCACGGGTCGGCATGTGGCCAGACGGAGGTTGTGATGCCCAGGACGGATTGGGCGGTTCCTGAGATCGACCACCCCGACGTGGACATGTACAGACGCCAGCGACGGGCCATTCTCCATGACGAACATCCGCTGCCCTATGCCGGACTTCCGAGGGACTGGGTAGACGATGCGATCTCCGTGGTGCTGATGTTCGACCCCGACCGGGTGTTCCTGTTCGGATCGACCCTTCGTGGCGAGGATGAGGTCAGCTCCGACATCGATCTCCTCGTTGCGTTCGACGGGATACCGTTCGATGTATGGGACCAGTGGGAGAGGAGGATCAGGTACGCGGCTCGGTTCTTCTGCCCCTACCGGGTGAACGCTTTCGTGACCGATGTCGAGGATCTGACCCGTAGAAGACACATAGTCACGAGCCCGTGCATGTGGGCACAACAGGACGGTCGCCTCGTGTACGAGCGGACGGCGCCGGTGGCGGCCACACCGTGAGCGACCTCCCCGATACCAACGGCGAGGTGGCTCGTGAGTGGATACAGCATGCCCGGACCTACTACAGCATGGCGATCGGGGCCCAGGGAATGGCCGGCAACAAGGTAGCGGTCCGATCCCTGGTGTCCGCCGCCGTGATGGCGATCAAAGCTGTCTACATCGGCCACGAGACCTACTTTCCTCGAACCCACGACACCAAGGAACTGATCGATGGATGCCCGGACCGATCCATATATCTCCTGTTGGATGGCTACCCGACAGAGTTCATCGAAGAGTTCTCCCTCAACTACCTGGCGCCCTACATCCGCGAAAGGCCCGTGCCCGACAACGAGTTCGCAACCTGCCGCGGGTTCGCCGAACAGGTTCTCAGTTGGGCTTCTGCCGCCGTGGAGACACTCTCCGGTGGGTAGCACTCCACTCGGTTCAGGCCGACGCGTGTTCGGTGTCTCGCGTCGAATCAGGCAGGGGAAGTTCGGTCCGAACGCAACGTCAGAGCCGGATGGGTTGCTTCAACAAGGGCCATCGTGAACTTCTCAGGCTGATCGCCCACCTATGAGAACGGGGGGGTTCTGCCTGGCCGCGATCAGAGAGACCCTGGACCGTTCTCCACCAAACCGGAGGACCACCCGGATCGGCGCCACCCTCTACGTCCCCGCGCAGACTCGGACTTGCCGTCGGACCCGCGGTTGATGATTCGAGCCCCATTCGATGCTACATTCCGAATTGGACGGAGTTCTATTCCGAATTGGACGGGGTCCTATTCCGGATTGGACGGTTATTCATGCGACATCCGACGCTACAAGCCGGAGAGTTCGTCAACCGGCACGCGGAGGCGCGAGTTCGGGTGGCGCTTACCGATACTCGCATCGTTGCCCTGGTGGGCCCGCGCCAGTCGGGGAAGACAACCCTCGCCCGACGCATCGCCGAACACGACGGTCGGCCCTTCATCACCTTGGACGACGAGCAGTCCAGACGTTTCGCTGACGACGACCCGGCGGGATTCATCCGCAGCTTGGGCAAGGCGGTGATCGATGAGGTCCAGCGTTCGCCGGAGCTCATTTTGGCGCTGAAGAGAGCCGTCGATGAAGACCCGCGCCCTGGACGCTTCCTTCTAACCGGTTCGGTTGACCTGTTCAAGGGATCAATCTCGCCGGATTCCTTGGCCGGGCGGGTCGAAAGCATTGAGCTGCTCCCCTTGTCGCAGGCCGAAATCGCCGGTCTCGCCCCGTCCGGGTTTCTGGCTCGGGCGTTTGCCGGTGACTTCCCCGGCTTCCAACAGACCGGGCCCACTACCGATCTGGTGGAAAGGGTCGTGTCCGGCGGCTTTCCCGAGGCCCTCTCTCGGCCTGCCCCGGCCCGGCGCCGTGCCTGGCTGCGTTCCTACGTTCGCTCTGTCGCGTCACGCGACATCTTGGATCTCTCTTCTGTCCGCAAGAGCATTGAATTGACACGCCTCGTAGATCATGCGGCCGTATCGGCCGGAGGCCTTCTTAACCTGTCGAGCCTCGGGTCGCGTCTTGGATTGGACAGCAAGACGGTGGATCGTTGGCTCGTTCTGCTCGAGCACCTGTTTCTGATCCGACGCGTGCGGGCGTGGCATCACCGCGAGATGAAGCGGCTAGTCAAGGCACCGAAGCTGTACTTCCTGGACTCCGGTCTGTTGGCCATGCTGCTGCGCGCAGATGCTGTGCGCCTCGCCGCGGATCGCAAGATGTTGGGACCGCTCTTGGAGTGTTTCGTGCACGGAGAACTGGCCAAGGCTGTGGCTCTCTCGGACGAGACCACTGCTATCAGTCACTACCGAGACAAGGATGGCGTAGAGGTCGATCTTGTCCTGGAGCGCTCGCCCGGGGCGGTAGTCGGCATCGAGACCAAGGCGGCGGTGACCGTCCGGCCTCGAGACTTCCGAGGTCTGAAACGCCTCGGACAATCCGCAGGCGATTCTTTCGTGTGCGGCATCCTCCTCCACGGTGGTGACCGAATCCAACAGGTGGCCCCCCGACTCTTCGCCATGCCGCTCAAGATGCTCTGGGAAGCCTGACCAAGACCGGCCCGACCCGGCCGAGTGCTGCACCGGTAGTCACAACCCGCACCTATCGCCTTGGCATCGGCCTCCAACCGGCGCACCGTGTCCCACTGGTGGAACCGGGGGTCGATGACCGTCGGACGTCCCAGGAACCTAGGAGGGTGCTGAGCAATCCACCAGCGGCGTGCCAACCGCCCGCAAAATGCCTGGGCTGGCGGGCGGCACGCCCGAGCAATCGTCATTGTTCAGCACCCTCCTAGCGACCGCTTCTCCACATGAATGAAGCGGTCGAGGATGTCCAGTCACGCGTCACGAGACCACACCCGTTCCCACATGTCGGCCGTGTCCACCCCGACACTTCCGTCAAAGTTGGATTCGTTGCCCGCAGTGGTGGCCTTCACCGTCGGTAACCACCATGCTGGACCATCCACCCGGCAATGTGCGCCGCGAAGGCGGCCTCGCCTGCGGGGCTCACGCTGGTGTTCCCGGATCGGAGATGGAGAACAGCCCGAGCGTCTGTGCCGCCGTGACAAGTTGTCGATCACCGGTCACGAAGACCAGATCGCGGGTCTCCAGGGAGAGCGCTGCGGCGAGTTGGACCGCGTCATACGCCCTCAATGCCATGTCTTCGGCCAGGTTCCCGGCTTTCGCCACCAGGTCCGCTGTGATCTCCACATGATGTATCTGTCGATGGAGCGTCTCGAGACCTTCAACGGCCTCGCTCAACTCGTCGGCCGAGATGCGTCCCATGCGGCAGGCGCGGGCCAAGCCGGAGCGAGCTTCGACGTAGGAGAGGCGTGCTGTGGCCACCCGGGCTGCCTGGCGCCAAACGGTGCCGGCGACATCGGAAAGAGGCTCGTCGATCAGGATCGGAATGATCGCCGACGCATCGAAGTAGGCGATCACCGCCGATCTTCGATGATCAAGGGGGACACGGGAGCAGTGGGCGTGATCCGTCTGCGCACCGGCGTGCGTTCCTTATCAACCGGAGGTGTGACCACCCCTTCGGCCACGAGTCGCTCGAGCAGGCCGGGCCGGTCGAGAGGCACGATGCGGGCCACCGCTTTACCGTGGTCGGTCACGACCACCTCCTCTCCTTCCCGCACCCTGCTGATGTAACGGCTCAGATTGTCTCGCAGCACCCTGATTCCCACTTCTGGCATCTCGGTGCCCTTCCTGATCATATGGCTAGAACTCGAAGGCCAATTGTAGCCACAACCTTCTTCCGAGAGATCCGGCCCGCCGCCCCCGAGATTGATTGCCGGTATCCGCCTAGTGCCAGAGGATGCTGATCGGGGCGGCCCAGATCCGGTCGGTCTTGTTGCTTGGGATGTTGCTGATGTGGGTGCCGGTGGTGAGTACTAGCCCTAGCTTGAATCTGTCTCCGACTTTTTGGGAGAGCCACTCGATGTGCCGGATGTCGCCGGGCCGGTGCCGGTTGGCCGACTTG
>MKWU01001379.1_pt1 | contig 42188 bp, 46 predicted proteins | sample 809101 | NCBI WGS metagenome assembly MKWU01 (sample SAMN05860141, study PRJNA318959) | sponge metagenome | host: Aplysina aerophoba | place: Slovenia: Piran, Adriatic Sea, Gulf of Piran | collected 2013-05-07 | reverse complement strand
CGATGCCGCGAGATGGGGGTGGTCACCTCGACCGGCTCGGCCGGAGACTGCTACGACAACGCGATGGCGGAAAGCTTTTTCGACACGCTCGAATGCGAGCTACTGTAACGGCGCTCGTTCAAGAACCAGGCCCAAGCGCGCATGGCCATCTTCTCGTTCGTGGAATCGTTTTACAACACCCGGCGTTTGCACTCCGCGCTGGGGTACCTGAGCCCGAACGAATTCGAACGCCGCGCCGCCGCGCCGGAGTGCCCGATGGGCACCGAGGGGCATCGCGAACAAGGCGCTCTCGAGCCCTTGCGGATCGATCAGCCGGAGATCCACAACCACCCTCGGAGGAAACCCCCAACACCGGTCTCCGAAAAAGATTCCCTTCCATCGGCTATCGTTCACCTCAGTGCCGGTGACGACAGCCCTCAACCGTCCACACGATCGGGTTAACCCCAGCCACACCGGGGTCTCGGAAGAGTGCCGGATGTGTTCTCATTGCGGGATGTCCGACTCAGTCATCACGGCCAACAACGATTCCAGAACGATTACCCGGGTGGCGTTGCGGAACTACAAGAGCATCGCCACCTGCAACGTGTCGCTGGCACCATTGACGATCCTTGTCGGCCAGAATGGTGCCGGCAAGAGCAACTTCCTGGATGCGCTGCGGTTCACCGCGCAAGCTCTGCGCTTCTCGCTAGACCATGCGGTGCGCGAGCGCGGCGGGATCAACGAGGTCCGGCGGCGGTCCTGAGGTCATCCGAATCATTTCGGGATCCGACTCGATTTTCAGCTTCCGACCGCGACAGGCTGGTATGCGTTCGAGGTCGGCGCACGGCCGAAGGGCCGCTACGTCGTGCGGAAGGAAGAGTGCTCCGTCAGCGCGATCGAGCGGGAACAGTCCGGCGCGTTTCGTGTCGAGAATGGCCGGATCGCGGCCAGCACGTTCGCTCATCCGCCGCCCTCCGGAGGCGACCAGCTGTATCTGATGCAGGTGGCAGGATATCCGGCGTTTCGGCCGCTCTACGACGCGCTGGCCGGAATGGGCTTCTACAACTTCCATCCCGGGCAGATTCGCGAGCTTCAGTCGCCCGACCCCGGCGATCTCCTCAAGCCGGATGGTGGCAACATTGCCAGTGTTCTTGCGAACCTCAAGGCCGATTCGCCCGACACTGCGTTGCGGGTAGCCGAATATCTCTCCAAGGTGGTGCCCGGCACCGTGGGGATGGAGCCGAAGACGGTGGGACCCAAGCTGACGCTCGAGTACCGCCAGAGAGTGCGTGGGGACCAACACCCCTGGCATTTTCTCGCCAACAACGTTTCTGACGGCACGTTGCGGGTGCTCGGCGTGCTGGTGGCGCTCTATCAGGGGAGAGGCACGGATTCCGCCAACGCAATGCTGGTCGGAATTGAAGAACCTGAGGGTGCCCTCCACCCCGCCGCGGCAGGGGTGTTGACGGATGTGTTGCTGGAGGCGAGCGAGCGGGTGCAGGTTGTCGTCACGAGCCACAGTGCCGAGTTGCTGGATCGAGACACGATTCCGCCCGATGCCATGCGGGCCGTAGTCTCCGAAGACGGAGAGACGCGGCTTGCCCCGCTCGACGACACAAGTCGAACCATGCTTCGCGATCATCTGTTCACCGCCGGTGAGTTGCTTCGTTTGGATCAGTTGACGCCCGATCCGGACCTGTCGAGACCAAGGCAGTTGAACCTCTTCCGCGACGAGGCGTGATCGTTGACGAAGATCGTCGCAATTGTCGAAGGCGACGGCGGGGTGGAAGCCGTCCGCGTGCTAATTCGACGAATCGGTGCGGAGGTGTCCCCGCTCGTTCCCCCGGAAATTCTGAGGCCGATTCGCGTGCGTCGTCAGAAGGTTGTGAAGGAGGGCGAGCTGGAGCGATACGTTGCGTTGGCGGCCGCTCGTGCGGGCGACGGCGGTCGCATTGTGATCTTGCTCGATGCCAATGGGGATTGTCCCGCGGAGCTCGCTCCGATCATCCTGCAACGTGCCCGCGCGGTGAGCCCGGACCGCCGAGTCGAAGTGGTATTGGCGAAAAGCGAGTACGAGGCATGGTTCCTCGCGGCGATCGAGTCGATTGCCGGGACCCGTGGAATTCACCCCGACGCGTCCGCTCCGGTTGACCCGGAAGCGATTCGCGGTGCCAAGGAGTGGCTCCGGATGCGTGGACCATATCGCCCGACCGCCGATCAGGCTGCGCTGACGGCACGTTTCGATATGGTATTGGCGCGTGAACGTTCTCCGACATTCGACAAGATGTGGCGTGCGACGGCCGCGCTGCTGCGCTGATCGTCGAAGGACACATACGACGCAGTCAAGACGAAGACGGGAGCCACCTCGAGGGGGAGCGGCGGGCGCCAGGCCCAAGCGGCGCGAATCGATCCCGGTCACCCCCTGGTCCCTTCGTTGACGATCCGGATCGCGACGCGAACCCCACCGCGGCGTCGCGGTGCCGCGGCGTGCAGCCCCGGCCGCCAACCCGCGAGACCCCCCCCGATCGGGAGCAAGGCCCAAGCGGCGCGAATCGATCCCGGTCACCCCCTGGTCCCTTCGTTGACGATCCGGATCGCGACGCGAACCCCACCGCGGCGTCGCGGTGCCGCGTCGTGCAGCCACGGCCGACAACCGGCGAGACACCTCCGGGTGCGTGCCATACTCCCGACATGCGCGGGGACATCGTCGTCATCGGTGGATACGTTTCAGGGTCGAGCATCGCGTGCCACCCGGCGCGAAACGGGCGGGCCGGAGACGGGTTCATGATGGAGATCGAAGTCGACCTGCCTTCCCCCGGTGCGCTCCCGACCCGGGTTCCGTCGATCTCGACCCTGGGAGTCGATCTTCGGAGTTTCCCCGTGCGCGGAGATCGGATCGGCCCCCATGCCCCATGCACCGGCTCTCGACGCGACGCCCGCGCGCCCGGGGTTCGCTGCGTCGCGGAAGAGGCATTCCGGCTCGGCACGGACTCCCGCCCTGCCGGGAATGCAGGTCGATGATTGCAGACGACCGTCGCGTGGTGCCAAGGCGATGAAACGGGTGCGGCGCGTCGCCTGTATCGGCGAGTGCATGATCGAGATGTCGGACTGGGATCCGGCAGCCGGTACCGCGCGCGTCGGGTTCGCCGGTGACGTGTTGAATACCGCGGTCTACCTGGCGCGGCTGCTGCACGACAGGGACGTCGACATCTGCTTCGTCAGCAACGTCGGCACCGACGGGTTCTCGGACCGCATGGTCGCGCAGTGGGAGGAAGAGGGTATCGACTGCCGCCTTGTCGGCCGCCGCGCCGACCGCCTGCCGGGGGTCTACGCCATCGAGACCGACGCGGCCGGCGAGCGCTTCTTCCGCTACTGGCGAAGCGAAAGCGCAGCGCGCACCCTGTTTGCCGGACCCGGACCCGGACCCGGACCCGGACCCGAGCTTCACGAACTTGCGGCCTTCGACGCGATCTACCTGTCCGGCGTGACGCTCGCCGTGCTCTCCCCGGCGGTTCGCGAGGCACTCGTAGAAAGTGCAAAGGAATTGCGCGCACGTGGCGGGGTCGTCGCCTTCGACGGCAACTACCGGCCGGTGCTCTGGCCGGACGTGGCGACCGCGCGCGAAGCGCTGGACCGGATGTGGGCGCATTCGACGATTGCGCTGCCTTCGGCCGACGACGAGGCGGCGGTCAATCCCGGGTGCGATCCCGCCTCGCGGATCGCTGCGCTCGGTGCGACGGAAATCGCCGTCAAGCGCGGCTCCGCCGGACCCCTCCTGTGGCCGGGAGCCGACGATGAGAACGGCTACGCTGCGACCACTTCGGTCATCGACACGACCGGTGCCGGAGACGGCTTCAACGCCGGCTATATCGCCGCGCGGCTGACCGGGCGTGATCGCGCGGCGGCCGCGGCGGCAGGGCACGCGCTGGCACGCGTGATCGTCGGCCATCGCGGCGCGATCCTGCCGCGGTCGGCGTTCGATGCGGCCGCCGGCGAGATCGCGGCATGATGTCGGCGCGCGCCATCGTGACCCGCGGGCCGCTGATCCCGGTGCTGACGATCGCCGATCCCGCGCATGCGTCGCCATTGGCCAAGGCGCTCCTTGCGGGCGGCGTCACCGTGCTCGAGGTGACCTTGCGCACGCCCGCGGCCCTCGAGGCGATTTCCGAGATCGTGCGGACCTGCCCGGCGGCAGCGGTCGGCGCGGGCACGATCCGCGATCCCGACCAGCTTGCCGCGGCAATTGACGCCGGAGCCGCCTTCGGCGTCAGCCCGGGGACGACCACCCGTCTCGCCGCCGCCGCTGTGGAGAGCGGGCTCGCGTTCCTGCCCGGCGCGGCGACGGCGTCGGAGGCGATGACACTGGCCGAATGCGGCTTCGACGTCGTGAAGTTCTTCCCCGCCGACGCCGCCGGCGGCGTCGCGACGCTCAGGGCGTGGCAGGCACCGTTGCCCGATCTCCGGTTCTGCCCGACCGGCGGGGTGACGCGCGACAACGCGGCCGACTACCTGGCACTGGCCAATGTTGCCTGCGTCGGCGGTTCCTGGGTCGCCCCGGCGGGTCGCGTCGCTGCGGCCGATTGGGCCGGAATCACCGACCTGGCCCGTGCGGCGACCGAGCACCTGACGCGATAGCGCCCGGACGGCAGAGGATTCGCGTGCCGCGGCCGGACTGAGCCCGCGCGCCGGGGGCAAGCTTCGCCGTTGCAGCACCGGATCGCCCGGAACGGCCCCCGATGACATGGAAGAATGGGAGCAACGGGCCGGTAGGAATCCGCGCGCCTGGGAGGTAGGCTCTGCGCCCCATTGCCCCCGCTGCCGAGGAGACCCGCCATGACGGCGTACCGGATCGTCGCTGTCGCAATGCTCGCCGCGGTCGGAACCGCGTGGGCGCAGGACTCGGGAAGGGAGATCCGGGACTCCCTCGCCGAGAAGCTCGACGTTTTCAACCTGTGCCCCGTGGAAGAGCGCGTGGACCTTTTCGTCGACGAGCTTCCGGAGCACGCCGCCAACGCGGGGCTCACGACGAAAGCGGTCCGCGAAGCAATCGAGAGCCGCCTTCGTGGTGCCCGTCTTCACGACCGGAGCGCGGGTCCGCTCCTGCACGCCAGGTTTGCCATTGGCGTGCCGGAAGAGGGACATGTTCCGTTCTATTCCATCGAAATCTCGTTTCTCCGCGAACTGTTCGCGGAGCGTGCCGGGCTCTTCGCCCTCGCCGAGACCTGGTCCACGGCCGGATCCGGACAGGGAGATGCCGACTCGTTCCTTGCGCATCTCGATGGTCTCGTCGGCGAGTTCATTGCCGAACATGTTCGGGTACGCGGCACCCGAGCGTGCATCGAGCTGCGCCGGCAAGCCGCCGCGGGAGCCAAGTCCCCGGGGAGCGGCTGAGACCCCCGGGTCGACTAGACGACTTCGCGCAATCTCGCGGCGGTGTCCGGTCCCTCGGGGTGACTTCGAAACGGTGCCTCCGGCGACGCGCGACCGGGCACCGCCCTGGCTCTGCCGACCTCTCGCGACCGGATTCGGTGCGATTCATCGTCCTCGGCCTGTAGAGTAGGGGGACTTGGCAGACCATCTGGACGGAGACCCGATGCCGGACTTTGACGTAATCGTGGTGGGGGCGGGAAACGCCGCGCTCGCCGCCGCCAACTCCGCCCGCGAAGAAGGCGCGGAACGGGTCGTGGTGCTCGAGAAGGCATCCGAGCCGGAACGCGGCGGCAACACCTATTTCAGTGGTGGCCTGCTGCGAATCGCGTTCGGCGCGCCACGCGCGCTCGAACCGCTGCTGCCGGATGTCGAGAGCCGGCTCCCGGGGTTTTTCGACAACGTCGAGCCCTACACCGAAGAGGACTTCCACTCCGACTTGCGCCGGGTGACGGCGGACCGCGCGGACCCGACCCTCGCACGGATCCTCATCGGCAATTCATACGACACCATCCGCTGGATGCACGAGACCGGAGGCATCCCGATGGAGGCGGCGGTCGCCCTGGCCGGCATCCGGGTGGGCAATCGGGTGAAGTTCCAGAAGGGCGCCATCGTTCGGGCCCGCCAGGAAGGGGTAGGGCTCTCCCGGCACTGGTTCGCTCGCTCCGAATCGAACGGGATCGAGATCCGTTACGGGACCGGAGCGATTGCGCTTCTCCGGGACCGGCGCGGCGGGATTGCCGGTGTCGAGGCGCGGACCCCGGCCGGAGTCGAGGAGCTGAGCGCGAGGGCGGTGGTTCTCGCGTGCGGCGGCTTCGAAGCGAACGCGCAGTGGCGGGCGCAGTACCTTGGCGCACCCTGGGACCATGCCAAGGTCCGGGGCACGGCCCACAACCAGGGGGACGGACTCCGAATGGCGCTCGATGCCGGCGCGCTTCCCCGCGGTCAATGGAGCGGGCGGCATTCGACTCCCATCAGCAACGAATGGCCGGACTTCGCGGATCGGAAGCGAACCGACAAGAGCAACCGACTGTCGTATCCGTTCGGGGTGATGCTCAACCGGGCCGGGCGTCGTTTCGTGGACGAAGGGGAGGACCTCGGCCTCTACACCTACGCGAAATACGGCGGCGAGATCCTCCGCCAGCCGGGTTCGCTCGCCTGGCAGATATTCGACCGGAAGACGATGCACCTTCTCGAGCCCCGCTACCGCACGAGCGAGCCGATCACCTCCGATACTCTCGCGGGTCTCGTCGCGCAGCTCGAGCTCGACGACCGTACGCAGGCGCTGCGCACCCTCGAGGCGTACAACGAGGGTGCGTGCGACTCCTCCGGCTTCGATCCGACCGCCCTCGACGGGCTTTCCACCTCCGGGCTCGAGCCGCCGAAGTCGAACTGGGCGTTGCGGCTCGACGATCCGCCCTTCGCCGCATATTCGGCCACCGGCGGCATCACCTTCACCTTCGGCGGGCTCGCGATCGACGAGCAGGCCCGGGTGCTCGGCACGGACTGGCGTCCGATCTCCGGGCTGTACACCTGCGGCGAGATGGTCGGGGGACTCTTCCACTTCAACTATCCGGGCGGCACCGGACTCGTTTCCGGAGCGGTGTTCGGGCGCATTGCCGGTCGGTCCGCCGCACGCCTCGCCGCCGCGCGCTGAGGCTCGCTCGTCGGTCCCCGCGGGAGTGGCCGCCGTGAGAGGCGACACTTTCGCCGGGCCGGATCGCCGAGCGGGGTCGGCTCCCGGGCCGGATCGCGCGGTTGATATGACGGGCGGCCACGACTAGACTTCGCGCTCTGGCGGGAAGTGCCCTGTCCGGCGTATCGTGCGTCCGGCGAGACAAGGCGGCGCCCCGCAGCGAACCAACGGCGCCGCCGTTTCGGTGGTGCGTGAGGAAAGTGGGCGGTCAGCCCACTTTTTGTTTGTGGACGGCTTGCATCGGAGGGTTGAAACGGCGGCGATGATGTCATCGCGGGAAAGGCGGATTTGCGATCTCCTGGAGCCATCGGTCGCGGCGCTCGGCTACGAGCTCGTGGGGGCCGAGCTGGAACCTGCTGACGGGCGATCGGTACTTCGGGTGTTCATCGACCAGAACGCGGGCATCACGGTCAGGGACTGCGAGCGCGCGAGCCGGCAGATCGGTGCGGTGCTCGACGTGGAAGACCCGATCCCGGAGACCTACGTGCTCGAGGTTTCGTCTCCCGGAATCGACAGACCGCTCTTCAGCGAAGACCACTTCGTCCGTTTCGCAGGCCATACGGTGCGCCTTCGAACCACGGAGCCGATGGACGGCAGGCGCCGATGGACGGGCCGCCTGGTCGCCTGCCACGAAGGAAACGTCGTGGTCCGGGAAGGTGACGAGGATCGGAAGATCCCGCTCGAGCTGGTCGGAAAGGCCAATCTTGTGCCGGAGGTATGAGCAGATGTCGAAGGAGATCCTTGCCGTCGTCGATTCGGTGTCGAACGAGAAGGGGGTCGACGCGGGCATCGTGCTGGAAGCCATCGAGTTGGCGCTCGCGAGTGCGACCAAGCGCCGCCACGTGGCCGACATCGATGTGGAGGTATCCATCGACCGGGAGACCGGGGAGTACACCACGCATCGGCGTTGGCAGGTCGTCCCGGACGACGACGAGGACGTACCGGTCGAGGACGAAGAGGAACCGTTCGAGTTCGACCCGGAACGCCATGCCCGGTTGAGCCAGGCGACCGGCGATAATCCCGAAATTTCCCTCGGGGACTACATCCGCGAGCCGATGGCGGTGTCGTTCGGCCGAATCGCCGCCCAGACCGCCAAGCAGGTCATCGTGCAGAAGGTGCGCGAAGCCGAGCGCGCGCAGATCGTCGAGGCGTATCAGGACCGGGTCGGTGAGCTCGTGACCGGTTTCGTGAAGCGCCTCGACCGTGGGAACATCATTCTCGATCTCGGCGGAAACGCGGACGCGATGGTCACCCGCGACGAGCTCATCCCGAAGGAGGCGTTGCGGCCGGGGGATCGGGTGCGCGGGTACCTGCAGGCGGTCGTTCCCGAATCACGCGGTCCGCAGCTTCAGGTCAGCCGCACCTCGCCCGAGCTTCTCAAGGAGCTGTTCCGCATCGAGGTACCCGAGATCGGGGAAGGACTCATCGAGATCATGGGTGCCGCCCGCGACGCGGGCCTGCGGGCCAAGATCGGGGTCCGTTCACTCGACCCCCGCATCGACCCCGTCGGGGCGTGCGTGGGAATGCGCGGTTCACGGGTCCAGGCGGTCTCGAACGAGCTTGCCGGAGAACGGGTGGATATCATCTCCTGGGACGAGAATCCGGCCCAGTACGTGATCAACGCGATGTCGCCGGCGGACGTGGTGTCCATCGTGATGGACGAAGAAGCGCGCTCGATGGACATCGCGGTCGACGAGAGCCAGCTCGCGCAGGCAATCGGGCGCGGTGGACAGAACGTGCGCCTCGCCATGCAGCTCACCGGATGGAGCCTCAACGTCATGACCGAAGCCGAGGCCGAGGAGAAGAACGAGGCCGCCGCGGAGCAGATGGTCCGAGGATTCAAGGAAGCGCTCGAGGTGGACGAGGAGATTGCAACCATCCTCGTCCAGGAGGGCTTTACCGGAGTCGACGAGGTTGCGTATGTGCCGATCGAGGAGCTCCAGCAGATCGAGGAGTTCGACGAGGAGCTCGTCGACGCGTTGCGGGCCCGGGCCCGGGACGTGCTGGTCACGCAGGAGATTGCGCGCGAAGAGGAGCTGGGAGGCGGCGTTCCCGATCAGGACCTCGTCGAGCTCGAGGGAATGGATGGCGACCTGGCGCGCCGACTCGCAACCCAGGGAGTGATCAGCCGCGACGATCTCGCCGACCTGGCGACGGACGAGCTGGTGGAAATGACGGGTGTCGATGCGGAGCGTGCAGGCGAGCTCATCATGGCCGCCCGCGCGGCGTGGTTCGAAGACGATGTTGCGTAGGGGGATGTCCGAATGGCCGAAGTGAGCGTCAGGGAGTTTTCCGAGACGGTAGGCACCCCCATCGAACGCCTGCTGGCCCAGCTCAGCGAGGCGGGCCTTCCCCATGCGGCGGAGGCCGATCTGCTGAGCGAGCAGGACAAGGAGAAGCTGCTGTCCTATCTGCGCCGCGTCCACGGAAAGGAGGAAGACCCGGCAGCGCGCTCGCCGCGCAAGAAGATCACCCTGAAGCGCCGCCAGGTGAGCGAGATTTCCATCGCCCCCTCGCCCCGCGAGACGCGGGGTGTGGGAGGGCGTCCCGCCGCCCGCAAGCGAACCGTGAAAGTGGACGTGCTTCGCTCGCGGACCTACGTTCGCCCGTCGGACGAACCGGCGGGCCCGACCGTCGAAGTGCTCCGCGAGCAGGAGGCGGCGAAGAGTCACCTCGTGGAGGAAGCGCGCGCCCATCGCCGGACGTTGGACGAGAGGCTGCGCGTGGACAACGAAGCGCGCGCCGAGGAAGAAGTGCGTCGCCGGCGCGATCTGGAACAGGCGGAAGCACGCGAGCGGGAGCTGGCCGAGGAGAGAGCGCGCGAGGAAGCCGCCCGCGCGCAGGCGCAGGCCCAGGCCGCGGCGGAAGCGGCCGCCCGGGGCGCTCCTGCGGCCACTGGCGGAGGGGAAGCGGCGGCGCCTGCCGAGCCGGATCGGGCCGTCGAGCCGGCCGCCCCGGATGCGGCGCAACCGGCGTCCGATGCGGCTGCGAAGCCGGCGCGCAAGGACGCGCCGCGCGCTCCTGCCCGCGAGCCCGGGCGAGGCGACGCCCGGCGAGGCGATCGGAAAGGGCGCGAGGATCGCGAGCGGCGCAAGGATCGCGGGGAGCTTCATGTGCGTTCCGATCGGAGCGGGCGTCGACGCACGCGACCGCGCCGCCAGATCAGGAGGGCCGTCGCCACCCAGACTCAGCACATTTTCGAACGGCCCACCGGACCCGTCGTTCGGGAAGTCAGCGTGCCGGAGGCAATCACCGTCGGCGAGCTCGCCCACGCGATGTCCATCAAGGCCGCGGAAGTTCTCAAGACGTTGATGAACCTCGGATCCATGATGACCATCAACCAGACCCTCGATCAGGACACGGCGACCCTCGTGGTGGAGGAGATGGGCCATATCGCGCGGCAGATCAACACCAATGCCCTGGAGGAGGAGGTCATCGCGGCTGCCCAGACGGACGACGGCGCCACTCTTCCGCGTGCACCGGTAGTGACGGTGATGGGTCACGTCGACCACGGCAAGACCTCCCTGCTCGACCGGATCCGCAGCACCGACGTGGCGGCCGGAGAGGCGGGTGGAATCACCCAGCACATCGGCGCCTACCACGTGGAAACCGAGAAAGGGGCGGTCACCTTCCTCGACACGCCGGGGCATGCGGCATTCACCGCGATGCGGGCGCGCGGGTCGAGGGTGACGGACATCGTCATCCTGGTGGTCGCGGCCGACGACGGTGTGATGCCGCAGACCGACGAAGCGGTCCAGCACTCGAAGGCGGCGGGCGTTCCGATTGTGGTGGCCGTCAACAAGATTGACCGGGAGGACGCGAACCCCGAACGGGTCATGCAGGAGTTGGCCGGCAAGGAGCTCGTTCCGGAGCCGTGGGGCGGGGACACGATCTTCGTCAACGTGTCGGCGTTGACGGGCGAGGGTGTCGACGAGCTGCTCGGTGCGGTACTGCTCCAGGCCGAGCTGCTCGAAATCAGGGCCCCGGTGGAGGGACCGGCACGGGGAACGGTCATCGAATCGCGGCTCGACCGAGGCCGCGGGCCGGTAGCGACGGTTCTGGTGCAGGGAGGTACGCTGCAGCGCGGCGAGATCCTGCTCGCGGGAAGCGAATTCGGGAAGGTGCGGGGTCTCGTCGACGAGCGTGGTCGCGACGTCGCGGAGGCGGGGCCGTCCATGCCGGTCGAGGTGCTCGGCCTTTCGGCTCCTCCCGAGGCGGGCGACGAGGCGGTGGTGGTTCCGAGCGAGCGCAAGGCGCGCGAGATCGCCTCGCTGCGACACACGCGCACCCGCGAGCAGCGAATCGCCCGGCAGCAGGCTGCAAAGCTCGAGAACGTGTTCAGCCAGATGGGGAAGGACGAAGCACAGAACCTGAACATCGTGCTCAAGGCCGACGTCCAGGGCTCCGCGGAAGCGCTCGGCGATGCGCTTCAGAAGCTCTCCACGGACGAGGTCCGCGTCAACCTGGTCTCCAGCGGAATCGGCGGCATACGCGAGACGGACGTCAACCTCGCGATCGCGTCCGGGGCGCTCATCGTCGGATTCAACACCCGGGCCGACACGGCGGCCCGCCGCCTGATCGAGCGCGAAGGGGTGGGTATTCGCTACTTCAGCGTGATCTACGACGTGATCGACATGGTTCGCAACTCGTTGAGCGGCATGCTCGCACCCGAGGTCCGGGAGGAGATCGTGGGACTCGCGGACGTGAGGGATGTATTTCGGGTCCGTCGTTTCGGCGCGATTGCGGGTTGCCTGGTCGTGGAAGGAACGATGCGGAGGAATCTGCCGATTCGCGTGCTCCGCGACGAAGTCGTCATCTTCGAGGGTGAGCTGGAATCCCTGCGCCGCTTCAAGGAGGACGTTTCGGATGTCGTGTCCGGTACGGAGTGCGGCATCGGGGTGCGAAGCTACGACGACGTGCAGGTCGGCGATCGGATAGAGGCATTCAGACGGGTCGAGATGGAGCGCACCGTCTGATGCCCCGGGAGTTCGGTCGGGCGACCCGGCTCAGCCGCCAGATTCGCCGCGATCTTGCCGGACTGCTGCAATGGGAAACGAGCGATCCGCGTCTCTCGTCGGTAACCGTGGCGGACGTCGAGGTGGCGCCCGATCTGGCCTGCGCGCGCGTTCACGTTCAACTGCCGTCGGAAGAAGACCAGGAAGAGACGCTTCTCGCGCTGCGCGGCGCCTCTCGCTACCTCCGCGCCAGGCTGGCCGGGCGGCTTCACATCCGCAAGGTTCCCGAGCTACGTTTCGAGCACGACAAGTCCCCGGAAACTGCGTCCCGGATCGAACGACTGCTTGCGGGATCGGAGGGAGTCGATGGCGCGCAATAGCCGTGGTGGCCGCGATGTGCACGGCGTCGTCCTTCTCGACAAGCCCCGCGAGCTCGGATCCAATCAGGTGCTGCAGATGGTCAAGCGCTTGTTCCGGGCGCGCAAGGCCGGCCACACCGGGAGCCTGGATCGCCTTGCGTCGGGACTGCTCCCCATCTGCCTCGGCGAAGCCACCAAGCTCTCGGGATTCCTGTTGAACGCGGACAAACGCTATCGGGCCGGGGTCCGTCTCGGAATCCGGACCGAGACCGGGGACGCTGAAGGGGCGGTGATCGATACTCGTCCCGTTCCTCCGCTCTCCGAGCGGACCATCGAGGTCGCCCTTGCGCGCTTCCGCGGTCCGATCGAGCAGATTCCTCCCATGCACTCGGCACTCAAGCACCAGGGACAGCGGCTCTACAAGCTCGCGCATCAGGGCATCACCGTGGAACGCAAGCCCCGCGAAGTAGTGATTCACCGCCTTGTTTGCACGCGCTGGGACCCGGAGCGGCTCGAGCTCGACATCGAGTGCTCCAAGGGAACGTACGTGCGGACCCTGAGCGAGGACATCGGCGAAGCCCTCGGCACGACCGCGCACGTGGACGAGTTGCGCCGGGTGGGCAGCGGACCGTTCGGCGAAGAGGAGATGGTTTCCCTTCGCGCGCTCGAGGAGGCCGAGGAGTCGGCGTCGCTCGACCGGCACCTGACCCCGATGGAAGCGGTGCTGTCCGGGTGGCCGGCCGTGTCGCTGTCCCGGGACACCTCCTGGTACCTTCGACGCGGGCAGCCGGTACGAGTGCCGCACGCGCCGACGTCGGGCTGGGTCCGGCTCCATGCCGACGACGAACGGTTCATGGGAGTAGGCGAGGTGCTCGATGACGGACGGGTCGCTCCGCGACGCCTGGTCGGCGGCGGATGAGACATGGACACGCTGCGAACGGCGTCTTTCGCCGCTCGGAGAGTACTTCCGCCTTGTTGAAGGGCGAGCCGCGCGGGTAGAATACCCGCGCTCAATTTCCAATGGGTTGACTCGATGACGCTGAGCGTGCAGCAGAAAGCCGATATCGTCACAAAATATCGGCGCGGTCCGGACGATACCGGTTCGCCCGAAGTGCAGGTCGCGCTGTTGACGGCCCGCATTCAGTATCTTACCGATCACTTCAAGATGCACATTCACGATCGCCATTCCCGTCAGGGCCTTCTCCGGCTGGTCAGCAAACGGCGCCGGCTGCTCGACTATCTGCGTCGGGTGGATCACGGGAGGTACCGTTCTCTGATCGGCGGCCTCGGCCTTCGTCGCTGAATTCATGCGCCGTTAGATCCTTGTCCGGCCCCCGGGTTCGCTCCGAGGGCCGCATTCCCACTTGCTTGCAGGAATCTCATACATGCCTCGTCCGTCATCGACAAAGAAGAGCATTCAATACGGCGAACACGTACTTACCTTGGAAACGGGAGAGATTGCCCGGCAGGCATCGGGCGCGGTGATGGCATCGCTTGGCGACACGGTGGTGCTCGCCACGGTCGTTGCGGACAGATCCGGTCACTCGGATCGGGATTTCTTTCCTCTCACGGTGGACTATCAGGAGAAGACGTACGCGGCCGGACGCATCCCGGGCGGGTTCTTTCGCCGTGAAGGCCGGCCGGGCGAAAAGGAGATCCTGACCTGCCGGTTGATCGACCGACCGATGCGCCCCCTGTTCCCGAAGGGCTTCCGGAACGAGACCCAGATCATGGTGACGGTGGTGTCCGTGGACCCGGACATCGATCCCGACATTCCGGCAATGGTCGGTGCATCGGCCGCCGTGGCGTGCTCCGGAATTCCGTTCAACGGCCCGATTGCCGCGGCGCGGGTCGGATACTCCGACGGGGAATACGTGCTCAACCCGGGTTTCGCCAAGATTGCCGAGTCGGACCTCGATCTCGTCGTTGCCGGCACCACCGGTGCCGTGTTGATGGTGGAGTCTCAAGCGCGTGAGCTGTCCGAGGACGTCATGCTCGGAGCCGTCATGTTCGGTCACGAGCGGATGCAACCGGTCATCGAGCTCATCCGGGAGCTCGCCGCGGAAACGGGCCGTCCGGCCTGGAACTGGGTGCCGCCGGCCGAGGACTCGGTGCTCAAGGAGCAGGTGAGTGCATTGGCCGGAGAGGAGATCGCGCAGGTCTACCGCATCGGCGACAAGGCGTCCCGCCAAGGCGCTCTGGCGGAAATCCGACGCTCCGCCGATTCGAAGCTTGCGGGGCGATCAAGCGAGGACGGCGAACCGGGTTGGACCTCCCAACACGTCGCGGACGCGGTGGCCGGAATCGAGAAGAAGGTCGTACGAAGCCGCATCCTGGCCGGGGAGCCCCGCATCGACGGCCGCAGCCGGAGCGACGTGCGCGAAATCACCACCCGCGTGGGAGTCCTGCCCCGGACCCACGGCTCGGCCCTGTTCACCCGCGGCGAAACCCAGGCTCTGGTGGCCATCACACTCGGCAACAGCCGCGACGCCCAGATTATCGATGCCCTGGAGGGGGAGCGGCGCGACCCGTTCCTGTTCCACTACAACTTTCCCCCGTACTGCGTCGGTGAGACCGGGCGGAACATCGGGCCACGGCGCCGCGAGATTGGCCACGGTCGGCTGGCGAAGCGTGGAATCCTCTCGGTAATGCCGAGTCTGGACGACTTCCCGTACGTGATTCGGGTGGTATCGGAGATCACGGAGTCGAACGGATCGAGCTCGATGGCCTCCGTTTGCGGGTCCAGCATGGCGCTGATGGATGCCGGCGTTCCCATTCGGGCGCCCGTCGCGGGGATTGCCATGGGACTCGTCAAGGAAGGCGAGCAGTTCGCGGTGATCTCCGACATCATGGGTGATGAAGACCATCTCGGAGACATGGACTTCAAGGTCGCCGGCACCACTCGTGGAATAAATGCCCTGCAGATGGACATCAAGATCGAGGGTATTACCCGCGAAATCATGCAGCAGGCCCTCACTCAGGCCCATGAGGGACGCCTGCACATCCTGGAGCGCATGGCGGAGACCATCGGCGAGCCGCGCAAGGAGATGTCCGAGTACGCTCCCCGCATCATCACGATCAAGATCGACCCCGAGAAGATTCGCGATGTCATCGGGCGGGGCGGCGCCACGATTCGAAGCATCACGGAGGAAACGGGGGCCGCAATCGACGTCTCGGACGACGGTACCATCAAGATTGCATCCGTCGACGCGCTTGGCGGACAGGAAGCCCGACGTCGCATCGAGCAGATCACGGCGGACGTCGAGGTGGGTGTCATCTACGAAGGCAAGGTTCAGAAGATCATGGACTTTGGCGCATTCGTGAACATATTGCCCGGCAAGGATGGTCTCGTTCACATCTCCCAGATTTCGAACGAGCGAGTCGAAAACGTGAATGACAAGCTCCGGGAGGGACAGATGGTCCGGGTCAAGGTGCTGGAAGTCGACAAGCAGGGCCGGGTACGGCTCAGCATGAAGGCGGTGGACAACCCTTCCTGAGAGCCAGCGCCTCCTCGAAGAAGCCCGGGATCCGATCATCGAGCCAGTACCGCGGGCGCCCGGGAACGGCGCCCGCGACGAACCCGGCGTGACCGCCGTACGGAACCGCTTCCAACCTGACCGACGAAGAAGGGGCGCGGGGCAGGACGGTCGTGCCGGGCAGGAACGGGTCGTTCGTCGCCTGCACGATAAGGGTCGGAATCCGGATGCGTGCAACGAACGGGCCGCAGCTCGACCGGCGGTAGTAGTCTTCGGCTCCGTCGAATCCGTGGAGTCGGGATGTCACGTGCTCATCGAACTCCCGAAACGTCCTCCACGCGGACAGCTTCTCGAGATTGATGGGACTCTCCCTCCACGTTCCGAATTTTGAACGAACGCTCTGATGAAGAAGCTTGATAAAATATCGTCTGTAAACTTTTGAAAAACCTTTTTCCAATCGATCCGCACATTGCCCGAGATCGAAAGGAACGGATACCGCTGCGGCTCCCGCGAGCGGTGCATCGGACCCACCTTCCCCTAGCCACTTGAGCAGCACGTTTCCCCCGAGCGAGACCCCGGCCGCGAACAATACGCGGTTGGGGAATCGCCGGCCGATCACCTCCATCACGTGCGCGAGATCGCCGGTTTCTCCCGAGTGATAGCTTCGCGCGAGGCGGTTCGGCTCACCGCTGCAGCCCCGGAAGTGCATCACGGCCGCCGACCACCCGCGCCGTTCGAACGCGGCGAGGAGTCCCCACGAATACGGCGACGCGCTGGACCCTTCCAGGCCGTGCAGAAGCAGCACGAACGGGTTGTCGGAGGAACCCGCACCGTTCCAGTCGAGATCGAGGAAGTCGCCGTCGGGGAGCTCGAGCCGTTCGCGCTTCAGGACCGGTTTTCCACGGCGGCGGAAAAGCGCCGGCCACAGGGTCTGGAAGTGTGGGCCGGGCAGCCACCAGGCCGGCCGGAACGCCTCCTCCGCGCCATCGAGAGACGGTGTTTGCAGGTCGATGTGCGAACCGGGCCCGTTCAATTCACGCCCCATGTGGTCACGGCGCGTCGAACATTTTTCCTTCGCCGGGAGATGTGAAAACGCGCCGGCCGTCTTCCGTCTCGAGCCAGTCTTCCGCAAATTCCGTCCGAAGCACCGCGAGCAGATGGTACCCGTCACCCTCGGACGCGCATTCGACCGCTACGATGTTCCCCGCAAGCCGTTCGGCCGACCGAATTGCCTCTCCGGGACTCGGACGCCTTCCGGCCGCGATCCCGGCCCGGAAGAGTCGTCGCTTGAGCCGGCCGAGATAGCGGGTCCGGGCGACGATCTCCTGCCCGGGATAACAGCCCTTCTCGAAGCTGACCGCCCCCAGCCGGTCGAGGTTGAGCATCTGTGGAATGAACGATTCCCGGGACTCGGGGGTCAGCCACGCAATGCCGGCTTCAATCTCGAGCCGCCTCCATTCGGTGGACGGCAGGCGGGCGGGGAGCGGGTCCACGCCGAGAACGAGGAATCGGTACGGCTCGCCCGGGAGACACATGGCAGTCCGGCCGCCCGAGCCGAGCGCCCACCCCGGCGCAGGGACTCCGCCAGCCAGGTCACGCACCTTCGCCTCGGCCGCACGTCCGGCCACGCCCAGAACCCGGTGCTCGGCTCGCTCCACTTCCACCTTCGCCCTCAGCACGAACCCGCGAAGACCCTGCACAAGCCCCTCCACCTCGCCCGCCGGTGCGACGAGGGTGTGCGCGGACTCTTGCGAATGACGGAGAATCCAGAAGAGGTTCCTTACCTGACCCCGCGGGTTGCACCAGGCGCTCAGGGCCACTCGACCCGGAGCGAGTCCGGCTACGTCGCTCGTGAGCTGCGCATGGAGAAAGGCCGCGGCGCCGTTGCCACGCACCTCGACCGATGCCATTCCAGGATCGTGGAGCATGGCGTCAGGGTCCGTTGCCGGCACCGTCGGAAACGGACCGGATCCGTTCCAGGAGCGTGGCCATGCCGGTGTCCGGCGGCGCAGGCGAACGCCCGGCGATCCAGTCGAGAATGTCCTGATCGGGCTGATCGAGCAACCGTTCGAACCCGGCGCAGCCGTCTTCGTCCAGGGTGTCGCCGGCGACGGAGAGAAACCGTTCCAGGATGAGATCCAACTCGCGGGTACCCCGGCGGCAGCGCCATCGAAGACGCCTGTCGACCACGTTGCCGGACACCGTCAGAGCTGGCGCACGACCATCATCTTCTTGATTTCCGCTATCGCCTTCGCGGGGTTGAGCCCCTTCGGACAGGCGCGGGTGCAGTTCATGATGGTATGGCATCGATAGAGACGGAAGGGATCCTCGAGGTCGTCGAGCCGTTCTCCGGAGTACTCGTCGCGGCTGTCCGCAATCCATCGATAGGCTTGCAGAAGGGCGGCGGGACCAAGATAGCGATCGCCGTTCCACCAGTAGCTCGGACAGCTCGTCGAGCAGCACGCGCAAAGGATGCATTCGTAGAGCCCGTCCAGCCGGTCGCGATCCTCCGGGGACTGGAGTCGTTCACGATCCGGCGGGGGAGGGGTCACCGCGCGCATCCACGGCTTGATCGAAGCGTACTGGGCGTAGAACTGCTTCATGTCTGGAACGAGGTCCTTGACCACGGGGAGATGCGGAAGCGGGTAGATGCTCACGTCGCCCTTGACGTCCCGTATCGGAAAGGTGCAGGCAAGCGAGTTCACCCCGCCGATGTTCATCGCGCACGAACCGCAGACCCCTTCGCGGCACGAGCGGCGGAAGGTCAGGGTGGAGTCGAGCTCGGTCTTGATTGCGATGAGCGCGTCCAGGACCATCGGCCCGCAGTTGTCGAGGTCCACCTCGTAGGTGTCGGTCCGCGGATTGCGGCCGTCATCGGGGTTCCAGCGATAGACGACGAAGCGCCGGACGGTACCCGCTCCGGACGACGCACGCCAGGTCTTCCCGGAATCGATCCTCGAGTTCGGCGGAAGCGTCAGTCGGGCCATTCTCTTCCCTCAATAGGTCCGTTGCTGGGGAGGGAACGACTGCACGTCGTTCGTCAAGGTCTCGAGGTGTACCGGACGGTAGTCGAACTCCGGTGCGGTCCCGTTCCGGAGCCAGCAGAGCGTATGCTTGAGCCAGTTCACGTCATCGCGGTCCGGAAAATCCTCCCGAGCGTGGGCGCCGCGACTCTCGGTACGATGGCTTGCCGAATGCATGGTGACGACCGCCTGACGGATGAGGTTGTCGAGCTCGAGGGTCTCCACGAGGTCGGAATTCCACACGAGGGAGCGGTCCGATACCGCGATGTCGCCCATCGTCTCGCGGCACTCGTCGATGAGCCGGCAGCCCTCCTCCAGCACTTCTCCGGTGCGGAAGACCGCGGCGTTGTTCTGCATGATCCGCTGCATGTCGAGGCGGATGGCGGCGGTCGGCCGCGAACCCGCCGCGTGGCGGAATCGGTCGAAGCTCTCGAGGGCGCGCGCCTCGGACTCTCCGGGAACCGGAGGATGCGACTCGCCCGGCCTGATGATCTCGGCACACCGATCGGCCGCCGCCCGTCCGAACACGACAATGTCGAGGAGCGAGTTCGAGCCGAGCCGGTTCGCGCCGTGCACGGACACGCACGCACACTCGCCGATTGCCAGCAGACCCGGCACCGTGGCCTCCGGCGTCGCCGTGTCCAGGGTCACCACTTCACCGTGCACGTTGGTGGGAATCCCGCCCATGTTGTAGTGCACGGTCGGAAGCACCGGAATGGGTTCCTTGGTGACGTCGACATCCGCGAAAATTCTCGCGGTCTCCGAGATTCCGGGCAGACGCTTCTCGATGACGTCCCTCTCGAGGTGCTCGAGATGTAGATGGATGTGATCCTGGCGCGATCCGACCCCGCGGCCCTCCCGGATCTCGACCGTCATCGAACGGCTCACCACATCGCGTGAAGCAAGGTCCTTGGCGTTGGGAGCGTAACGCTCCATGAAGCGCTCTCCATCGGAATTGGTGAGGAATCCGCCTTCGCCCCGGACTCCCTCGGTGATGAGACAGCCCGCACCATACACGCCGGTCGGGTGAAACTGCACGAATTCCATGTCCTGGAGCGGCAGGGCCGCCCGCAGCCCCATCGCGTTCCCGTCCCCGGTGCAGGTATGGGCGGAAGTGCAGGAGAAATAGGTACGGCCGTAGCCGCCGGTGGCGAGCACGGTCGCGTGCGCCCGGAATCGGTGCAGGGTGCCCGAGTCCAGATCCCAGGCGAGGAGCCCGCGGCAGGCTCCGGCATCGTCCATGAGCAGGTCGAGGGCGAAGTACTCGACGAAGAACTCGGCGTCGTGCTTGAGGGACTGCTGGTACAGGGTGTGCAGGATTGCGTGACCGGTGCGATCCGCCGCCGCGCAGGTGCGCTGCGCGATTCCTTCGCCGTACCGGGTGGTCATGCCTCCGAAGGGGCGCTGATAGATACGCCCGTCCTCGGTTCGGGAAAACGGAACGCCGTAGTGCTCGAGCTCGAGGACGGCCGGCATCGCCTCGCGGCACATGAACTCGATCGCGTCCTGGTCCCCGAGCCAGTCGGAGCCCTTGACGGTGTCGTACATGTGCCAGCGCCAGTCGTCCTCCCCCATGTTGCCGAGCGCCGCGCTCATCCCCCCTTGAGCGGCCACGGTGTGGCTGCGGGTCGGGAAGACCTTGGTCACGCACGCGGTGGAAAGCCCGCGCGCCGCGAGTCCAAGGGTCGCGCGCAGCCCCGCGCCGCCGGCGCCGACGACGATGACGTCATAGGTGTGTTCCGTGATCGGATACGCGTCCGGCATCTTGCGTCAGCTCCCGATGGAGATACGGAGGATCGAAACGATGCTGACCGCACCGAGGGCCATCGCCGCGAACTTGATCGCCACGATAGCGAGGATCTTGAGCCCTCGCGAGTGCACGTAGTCTTCCAGCACCACCTGGAGTCCGAGCTGGGCGTGGTGGAAGAGAGCCACCGCGAACAGGATCCAGAGGGTGGCGGCCACGGGATGGGAGAGGGCGGCCCGTGCATCTCGATAGTCGCTCGCGAGCAACGCGAACACCATGGCCACGAACCCGATCCCGAGCGGAACGAGCGCGGCCGCGGTCAACCGCTGCGCCCACCAGTGGCGTGTGCCGTCCTTCGCAGCGCCCGCGCCGCGGACCACCGAAAGCGCCGTTCGATACCGCATGTCCTCCTCCCGATCGACCGCCCGAAACGCTACATCGCGAACGCGAACGCGATGGCGATGAGAGTCATCGCGATCGAGGCCGCGAGCACCGCCTTCCCGCTCGCATAGGCGGTCCGGATCTCGAAACCGCGCCCGGCGTCCCAGAACAGGTGCCGGATTCCGTTGCACAAGTGAAAGAAGAACGAGAAGGTCCACCCGATCAAGAACAGCGTTCCGAGCCAGGATCCCAGCGCGCCTCGGACCGTTTCGAACGCTTCGGGACCGATCGACAGCGCGGTGACCCACCACGCGAAGACCACCGCGCCCAGGCACAGAAATATCCCGGTCGCCCGGTGGGCGATGGACAGCACCGATGTGAGCTGCGGCTTGTAGATCTGGATATGAGGTGAAAGCGGTCGGCTGGAACTCGACATCGTCTCCCTCGAACATGGACGGCCCACGCTGCCGCGTGGGACGCAGTGCTCCCGCGCCATCGGCATTCGGCTCGTCGATCGTGCGACTTCGCCTCTTCGCGCTTCGCACTCGCGCCGACGTTCTAGTCTATCGCGTCACGGCGAGTTCCCCTAGACACGCGGAGACCCTTTCATGCCCGAGCCTGACGATCGATTCCACCTTCGCCCGTCACGCACCGCCACGGTCTGGACCGCGGCCGTGCACGGAGGCGGCGTGCTCGCCTTGTGGGGCAGCGCGGTGCCGCCGGAAGCCGCGGGCATCCTCACCGTCATTACCGCATGCAGCTTCACGCAAGGACTTCGTCTCCACGCGCTGCGAAGCGCAGGGCGGGCGGTGGCATGGATCGAGATCGGCCGGGGGCTCCGCGTCGGTTTCGCCGACGGACGCAGGTGCGAAGCGCGGCTTCGGTCTCGCCCGGTCGTCACGGACCGCCTGGTGGTCCTTCGTCTCGAGACGGACGACGGCCACACTACCGTGCTGGTGCCGCCGGACGCGCTTAGCTCGCGCGCCCGTCACAAGGCGATTCGCCGCGAGGCTCGCCACGCGATGGGCCCATGAAGGACCAACGGGAGTCTCCGCGCCGGTACGTTTCCCGACTCGAGGGAGAACGCCGGAGCCGCCGTGCGATCGGCGCTCCGAGTCCGCGGGGAGCCATTCTGCGGGACATCGCGGTGCACGATGCAGTCCGGCTGCTCGATCTCGAGCCGGCGACCGGTCTCGAGAGCGAGTATGATGCGCGCGGCCCGGATATCCGGTACCGGATAGCGGGTTGTGCACCCGTGGATTCCCACCTTCCGGCCGGGGCATTCCGATCGGGGAGCTGGGACCGGGGCCTCCTCGTATCCATGACCGCGGAGCTGGAGCCGTTGGCCATCGACGAATTGACATCCGAGGCAGCGCGGACCACCCGATCGGTTGTCGGACTGCAGGCGGCGGGGCGCCGTCTCTGGACGCGCGGGTGAAGCTCGTCTGCTTCGATACGGCGACCGACGTGCTGGCGTGCGCCCTGTGGCACGACGGCGAATGCGTGGAGCACCACGAGCTCGCGCCCCGGGGCCATGCCGATCGCGTGCTCTCGGCCGTGGATCGCGTGCTTGCCGAGGCCGCCATCACCCGGTCCGGGCTCGACGCGATCGGATTCGGCCGCGGCCCCGGCTCGTTCACGGGTCTTCGAATCTCGGCCGGGGTCGCGCAGGGCCTCGCGTTCGCCCTCGACCTTCCAGCGGTTCCCGTTTCGACCCTCGCCGCCATCGCGCAGGGAGCCCTGCGCGAGAACGGATCGCCGCGCGCCCTGGTGGTTCTCGATGCACGACTGGGTGAGGTCTACGCCGGAGCGGCACGTGCGGACGCGGGAATCATGCGTCCGATGCGCGACGAAAGGCGGTGCCGTCCGGAAGAGCTGTCGGAGGAGCTGGACGCGGACGGCGGATGGGTGGGATGCGGTCCCGGCTGGGCGGTCTGCGCGGATGCTCTTCGCGATGGACTCGACGCTCGGTTGGAGCGTCTGGAGACGGATCGTCTCCCGCGTGCGCGCGACGTCGCCGCCCTCGCTCACCGCGCATTGGAGGAGGGGAACACGGTGTCGGCCGAAGAGGCCCTCCCGGTGTATCTGCGAAGCCGCGTGGCGAGCCGCCCCCGGACGGGAACCCGGTCATGATCCGCCCCCTCGAGCTCGCAATCGGACTCCGCCACCTGTGGGCGAAGCGCAGGGTCCGGTTCATTTCCTTCATCAGTCTCATTTCGGTCCTTGGAATCGCGCTCGGAGTGGCCGCCCTCATCACGGTCCTTTCCGTCATGAACGGATTCGAGAAGGAGCTCCGGGGCCGCATTCTCGGGATGGCGTCGCACGCGACCATCGCGCGGCTGAAGGGCCCCATCCCAAACTGGAGGGAGACCGCGGACCTGGCCCTCGTCGACTCGTCGGTGCTCGCGGCGGCGCCCTATGTGGAAGGTCAAGCGATGCTTACCTCGGGCGGGGCCGTGCGAGGCGTCCTGGTCCGGGGTATCGAGCCCGACGAGGAGCGCCGGGTGTCGGAGATTTCGAGCTACATGATCTCGGGAAGCCTGGACGAGCTCGAGGCCGGAGCCTTCCGAATCGTGGTCGGCTCCACCCTCGCGACCCGCCTTCGCCTCGACCTCGGAAGCCGGGTCACCGCCATAGCCCCCGAGGCGAACGCAAGTCCCGCCGGGGTGGTGCCGCGCCATCGACGCTTCGTGGTGGCCGGCATCTTCGAGGCGGGACACGGACAGTACGATTCCTCCTTCGCCCTCATGCATATCGAGGACGCGGGCAGGCTCTTCCAGGTCCGCGACGGAGTGAGCGGACTGCGGCTGCAGCTTGACGACGTATTCGCCGCCCCGCGCCTCGCGCGCGAGATCGCGGCAAGCCTGGGCGGCCGATACTGGGTGACGGACTGGACCCGGTATCACGCGCAATTCTTCCGCGCCCTGCGAATCGAGAAGACGGCGATGTTCATCATCCTCACCCTGATCGTCGCCGTCGCCGCCTTCAACCTCGTCTCCACCCTGGTGATGGTCGTGAACGAGAAGCGGGCGGAGATCGCGATCCTGCGAACCCTCGGACTCACCCCCGCGAGCGTGCTGCTGATCTTCCTGGTTCAGGGGACGCTGATCGGTCTCGTGGGCACCGGGGTCGGGGCGGCGGCCGGGGTGGCCCTCGCAGCCAATCTCGAGGTGGTCGTACCGTTCATCGAGGGATTGATCGGCCAGAAGTTCCTGTCTCCGGAGATCTACTACCTCTCCGACGTCCCCGCGGACATCCGCAGGAACGATGTGGTCGCGATCGTGATCGTCGCCTTCGTCATGAGTGTGGTCGCGACCTTGTATCCCGCCTGGCGCGGCGCGAACACGCAGCCGGCGGAGGCGCTCCGCCATGAATGACACGACGGTCGTCAGCGCGAACGACCTGCGCCGGACATACGAGGAGGGGGCGCTGCGCGTCGAGGTGCTCAGCGGAGTGAACCTGGAGGTCATGCGCGGGGAAAGCGTGGCCATACTCGGTGCTTCCGGGTCGGGCAAGAGCACCCTGCTGCACCTCCTGGGCGGCCTCGATCTGCCGACCTCCGGTTCCGTGCGGATCGAGGGAAGGTCCATGAGCGAGCTGGGCGAGGCGGAACGGGGCCGGCTGCGCAACCGTGCGCTCGGGTTCGTGTACCAGTTTCATCACCTGCTGCCCGAATTCACGGCCCTCGACAACGTCGCCATGCCGCTGCTCGTGCGGCGGGAGCCCACCGCGGGCGCCCGCCTCCGCGCGGCCGAAATCCTGGAACGGGTAGGCATGTCGGAACGGCAGAGCCACCGGCCTGCGGAGCTTTCGGGCGGCGAGCGGCAGCGCACCGCCATCGCGCGGGCGCTCGCCAGCCGGCCGGCGTGCGTCCTCGCCGACGAGCCTACGGGGAACCTCGATCGCGAAACCGCCCGGCGAGTCTGCGATCTCATGTTCGAGATCAATCGCGAAGAGGGTACGAGCCTCGTCGTGGTGACCCACGATCTCGAGCTCGCGGAACGAGCCGACCGCCGGTTGCAGCTGAGCGGAGGCCGCCTGGAAGGCTGAGAGTGGCTCGCTATCGCCGCGGAGGCCCGCGCCGGCGGGTCTTCCACTCGCGGACCACGGAAACCCTCCAGATGAGATGCGTGCAATAGAAGCCAAGAGCCGCGCCGCACAGGCCGATGACCGCGCAGCCGAGGACCAGTGGCGGCCAGACCGCGGCGAAGGTGGTCATGAGCCAATCCAGCGACACCTCGAACTGGACGTCGCGTTCGGGAACTCCAAGGAGCCACGACCCCAGCTTGTAGGCCCCGAAGAAGATGGGGCCGATGGTGAACGGATTGGTGATCCAGCACATCACGAGGGCAACGGGCACGTTGCACCCGACGCCGATGGATACGGCCGTCGCAAACACCATCTGGAAGGGGACCGGAATCATCGAGCAGAAGATTCCGATCCCCGCGGCGCGGGCGGTGGACCGGCGATTGAGCCGCCAGAGGTCCCGGTTGTCGAGAAGACGGCCGAATACACCGAGGCCATACTCCCCCCGGACCCTTCCGGGCTTGGGAAGCCAGCGATTGAGAAAGCGCCGCGGCATTCGGGTGTTCTTGCGATACCTTTGAACGTTCGTGGATTATCGAAGGGAACGCGGCGACCCACAATTGAAACCGGACATTGCTGCGAGAAAATTGCCGCTCTTCGTCCGGCGACGAACGGCTATGTTCGATGCGGCGCGAAGGGCGGCCGGCCGCAGCGCCTCGTCGACTGAACGGCGACCGCGACCCCGGGACGACATCCGAAGTGCGATCAGGGACGATCGCCGGCCTGCTCGGCATGTGCGCTTTGCACGGGCTCGAGGCCCTTCCGGGTCTCTGGTCGGCGGCCCTCCTGCCCGTCGCGCTCCACGTTGCGGTGTCAAGACGGTATGCAGCCGCCGGGTGGTTCGCGGCCGGCTTCCTGTGGGCCCTTGTGCACGCGCACGCTACCATCGCAGCCCGTCTCCCCGTCGCGCTGGACGGCGAGGATCTCGTCCTGACGGGGAGGATTGCCTCCATTCCGGCCGTTGCCCAGAACCGGATCAGGTTCGACTTCAGGGCCGAGACCGGGTTCGGGAGCGGCCCTGCCCGGATCCGCATCTCGTGGTACGAGAATCGTCACGGGCCCCCGCCCGATCTGGCGGCCGGTGAGACGTGGCGACTCGTGGTCCGACTCCGGAACCCACGCGGACTGCGAAACCCGGGAGGCTTCGACTACGAGACCTGGCTGTATCGACATGGGGTTTCGGCTCAAGGCTATGTGCGGGCCGGTGATCCGAGAATCGAGAGAGTGGCGGCGGCCGGGCGTTTCGACCCGAGCCGCATTCGGTTCGAGCTGACCCGGAAGCTGCGCGAGATCGACGGGCTCGGCCCGGCGGGAGCCCTCGTCGAGGCGCTGACGGTCGGAGTCCGCGATCGGATATCCGGCGACCAACGCGAAACACTACGCCGGACCGGAACCGCCCACCTCCTCGCGATATCGGGACTTCACATCGGCCTCGCGGCCGGACTCGGATTCGCGATCGGCCGGTTCTCCGGCCCGTGGCTTCTCCCGAGCGTGGCTCCGTTGCGACTTGGTGCAATCCTGGGCATTTCCGTCGCGGTTGGCTATGCGGCGCTTGCCGGATTCTCGCTTCCCACCAGGCGCGCACTGGTCATGGCCGCCGTGGTGCTCGGGGCGCTTTGCGCACGGCGGCGCCTGCCCGGAAGCGCGGTCTTCTGCCTGGGGCTCCTGGCGGTGCTGATGCTCGATCCCCCGGCGGTGCTCGACCCGGGGTTCTGGCTTTCGTTCTGCGCGGTCGCGGTGCTTCTCTACGGCATGGGAGGACGCCAGCGAGGAAGCGGATCGATGCTGCACTGGCAGCGCTGGGGTCTGCCGCAGATCGTGGTGACGGTCGGGCTGGCGCCGCTCGTTCTTCATTGGTTCGACGAGCAACCACTGGTGGGACCGATCGCGAACGCGGCCGCAATTCCGATCGTCGGGGTCTTCGTGCTGCCGGTGCTGCTGGTCGGAAGCCTCTGCCTCGCTCTGCCGGGAGAGCTGGCGGAGTCGGCGGGTGGGCTCCTCGTGTGGGCGGGAGCGCGCGGGCTGGACATGCTGTGGTGGTTGCTCGATCTGCTTGCCGATCTCGGTCCGCGGTACTCGCTCGCTATCGACCAGTCGCTCCTCGCGACCGTCCTCGCGATGATCGGAGCGGCGATCGTGCTCGCACCACCCGGTCTGCCCGGCCGCTGGACGGGCGCCATGTGGTTCGCTCCGTTGCTCTGGTGGAGTCCGGAGGTTCCCGGGGAAGGGGAGTTCAGAGCGGCGTTTCTCGACGTCGGACACGGTCTCGCGGTGGTCGTCGAGACCCGGGACCGGGTATTGGTGTACGACACCGGAGCCGGACATGCCGGCGGTATCGTCGGTTCGTATCTGGGGTGGCGCGGGCATACCGGCATCGACACCATCGTGATCAGCCACGCGGACTTCGATCACGTCGGCGGCTACCCGGTGCTTGTTCGGCGTTTGCCCGCGCGGCACGTGCTCGCCAACGAAGGGGTCCCCGGCGCGGAACCGTGCGTCGCCGGACTCGCCTGGACCTGGAACGGCGTTCGGTTCGACACCCTCCACCCTCCGTCACCGCGCTGGCGGGGGAACGACGGCTCCTGTGTGCTCCGCGTCACCGCCGGCGGCCGCACGATGCTGCTGACCGGCGACATAGAGAACCGGGCCGAGCGATGGATGCTTCGACACGCGCACGACCTTCGGACGGACATTCTCCTCGCGCCGCACCACGGCAGCCGTACCTCTTCGGGTCCCGATTTCGTGGATGCGACGGGTGCCGGCCACGTGGTGTTCTCGGTTCGGCACGGCAACTCCTGGCGCATGCCCGATCCCGCTGTGCTTGCCCGCTACCGCGCGCTCGGATCCACCGTGCATCGCACGGATCGCGACGGCGCGATCATTGCCTCGATTCGCTCTTCCGGGGCCATCGAGTTCCGCCACTGGCGCGCCGGGTGGTTCTGGCACGCGCACTGATCACCTCCGGTTTCCGAAACGTGGGCCGGCGCGCGCGAAGAACGGTCTCCGGCCGCCCGGCCCGGCTGGCCCGCACCGACCCATCCGGTACACTGGCGCGGGGGCGCGACGTGGAACGGATCGTATTCCGGCTGCTCGACAGGATGTGGTACGGCCGCGGCGGCTGGGGGCGATGCCTGGCTCCCCTCTCCCTTCCGTACGCCGCTTCCGTACGGGTACGCCGGGTGCTCTTTCGCCGCGGACTGCGCACCTCCCACCGGATCGGGGTGCCGGTCGTGGTCGTCGGCAACATCGCAGTCGGAGGAACCGGCAAGACGCCCCTCGTCGTCTGGCTCGTTCATCGTCTGCGCGCGCACGGCTATCGACCCGGGGTCATCTGCTCGGGTTACCGCGGGCACTCACGCGGATGGCCACGGCACGTGGGCGCGGACTCGGACCCGGCCGAGGTCGGAGACGAAGCGGTGCTGGTAGCAAAGCGATGCTCCTGCCCGGTCGTGGCCGCTCCGGATCGGGTCTCCGCGGCTCGAACCCTGCTTGGCAATGCGGATTGCGACATCTTGATCTCGGACGACGGTCTCCAGCACTATCGGCTCGCACGCGATATCGAAATCGCGGTGTTGGACGGACAGCGCCGGCACGGTACCGGCTGGTGCTTCCCCGCCGGACCGCTGCGCGAGCCAGTCTCACGCCTCGAGTCCGTTGACTTCGTGGTGGTCAAGGGCGAGGCATGCGAGGGCGAGTATCGAATGGAGCTGTCCGGACGGCTTCTCCGGCAGGCCGCGGACGACTCGGTCGCAATCGATCCGGCGGAGCTTCCCGCCGGCACCGTTCACGCGGTGGCCGGCATCGGCAACCCGCGTCCGTTCTTCCGTCGGCTTCGCGACCTCGGACTTCGAATTTCGCCTCACGCGTTTCCCGATCACCATCCGTTCTCTTCGCACGACATCGAATTTCACGACGGACGTCCGGTAATCATGACGGAGAAGGATGCGGTCAAGTGCCGGCGATTCGCGACCGGCCGTCACTGGTACCTGCCCGTGGACGCTGAGGTTGACCAGGCACTCGAAACGGAGCTCGTCGCTCGTCTCGGCAGCCCTGCATGAAGTCCGCTCCGTTCACCGCAATCATTCCCGCGCGGCTTGCCTCGACGCGATTGCCGGAGAAGGTGCTCCTCCCCATTGCGGGCAAACCGATGATCCGGCATGTATACGAGCGCGCGTGCGAGAGCGGGGCGGAGCGCGTGATCGTGGCCGTGGACGACCAGCGGATCGCGGACGCGGTCGCCGGCGCCGAGACCTGCCGGACATCGGTCTCCCATCGTTCGGGCACCGAGAGGATCGCGGAGGTGATCGAACGGCTCGGGCTTGACTCCGGTGCAATTATCGTCAACGTGCAGGCGGACGAGCCGCTGCTTCCTCCGTCACTCATCCGTCAGGTGGCGACAAACCTCGCGGAGCGGCCGTCGGCGGACGTCGCCACCCTTTGCGAGCCGATCGCGTCGGCGGACGCGGTGTTCGACCCGAATCTGGTGAAGGTGGTTCGGGATCGAGCGGACTACGCTCTCTACTTCAGCCGGGCGCCGATTCCCTGGAATCGGGCCCGGTTTCCCCACCGCGACGAATGGCGGCCCGGCGAGCACTTCCGCCATCTCGGGCTCTACTCATATCGGGCAGGCTACGTGCAGTCCTACGTCAGGCTGCCGCCTTTCGACCTCGAGACGATCGAATCGCTGGAGCAATTGCGGGTGCTCGCCCACGGCGGTCGGATCCATGTGGACGTGGCGGAGGCCGCGCCGGGACCGGGCATCGACACCGAGGCGGACCTCGACCAGGTCCGTGCTCTCGCGGGGGGCCCATGAGCTCGTTCCGGCCGTATCTGCGGTTCGTGCGAAATGCGGGCGGGCGCGACTTCGTCGTCGGGGACATCCACGGCATGTTCGGCGCGCTCCGCGACCTCCTGGCGCTCGCGGAATTCGATGGCGAACGCGACCGCCTCTTCTCGGTCGGCGACCTGATCGACCGCGGTCCCGGATCGCGCGAGGCGCCGGGGTGGATCGCAGAGCCGTGGTTCCATCCGGTCCGCGGAAACCACGAGCAGTTTCTGCTCGACTCCGGCGATCCGTCCATACTGGACCTCTGGACCCGTTACAACGGCGGCGACTGGTGGTTCGATTGTCCACCCGAGGAACGCGATTCGTTCCGCAGGGCATTTGCCGCGCTCCCCTTCGCCATCGAAATCGACACGCCGAACGGAAGGGTCGGGGTGGTCCATGCCGACGCGCCACGCTCGAACTCCTGGGCAGAGTTCCTGACGGACCTGGAGTCGCGCAACGAACGCGTCCGCGAGCACGCGATCTGGTCGCGGGAGCGGATCAGCGCAGGTTGTGCGGCGCACGTGTCCGGCGTTGAGCTCGTGGTCTGCGGACACACCCCGACGACGCGAATCGTGTCGGTGGGAAACGTCCGTTTCATCGACACCGGCGCGGTCTATTCCCACTTCCCGGGCGCACGGCTCACGATGGTGGAGATCGCGCCGCAGTGGTGTCGCGCACGTTCCGTCGCGACGCACGAGTAACCAGCCAACCCCGCGGGGCGGGCACCCCATGCGGGAAGCGGCCCGACAGGGCATGCGGCTTCCCGAAAGGACCTTCGGGGACGCGCAACGAGATCCGGAGCGAGCCTGGGGGCTAGCGGGCCCGGTAGACGATTCGCCCCTTGGTCAGATCGTAGGGAGTCAGTTGAACGGTGACCCGGTCGCCAGTCAGGATGCGAATGTAGTTCTTCCGCATCTTTCCGGAAATGTGGGCGGTGACGGTATGGCCGTTCTCCAGCTCGACTCGAAACATGGTGTTGGGCAGCGTCTCGGCGACGGTGCCTTCCATCTCGATGTGGTCTTCCTTGGGCAAGCGCTACTCCTCTCTCCCGGCATCTCCGGACATTCTCCCGGTTGCGGTGAAACTTGGCAAGGAAACCGGGTGAACATGCCCATCCACTGTCCCCGATGCGACTTCCGGGGAACCGGCAAAGTGATCGAGGAAGGCGAGGAACTCGTAGCGGGGAACGAGCCGCGCTCCGAGCCGCATGAGATGCTCGTTCGGCACCTGGCAGTCGATGAGGACGTACCCCTCCGCGCAAAGGGACGCCAGCGCGACCTTGGAGGCGTCCGGGACGCGCGAGAACATGGACTCTCCGCAGAACACCCGACCGACCGACACGCCGTAGAGTCCTCCAACCAGGACTCCGTCACGCCAGCATTCGATCGAATGGGCATGACCCGCCGCATGAAGGGAGAGATACGCTCGCTGCATCTCGGGGGTAATCCAGGTCTCGGAACCGGCGCCCGTCCGCGGCGCCGCGCAACCCCGCACGACCGACTCGAACGCGGCATTCCAGGTGACTTCGAACTCGTCACGCCGCAGCCGGCGCCGCAGGCGACGCGAGATACGGAGCTCGGCCGGCACGATCACCGCTCGGGGATCGGGGGACCACCACAGAATCGGCCCGCCTTCGCAGTACCACGGAAATATCCCGCGCCGGTAGGCATGAACGAGCCTCTGCGGGTGGAGGTCGCCGCCTACCGCGAGGGGGCGGTCTCCCGGGGCGTGCCGGGGGTCCGGAAACGCGATCGGGGGCGAACCGGACGCAATCCGCGCCGGCCCCCGGGAGGGCGCCTCCGGTCGCGGACCGCGGAGGCCGCCGCCCCCGGTCGCCGCCCGGCCGATGTCATTCGAGGGACTCGAGGTACTTCTCCGCGTCGAGGGCGGCCATGCAGCCGCTGCCGGCCGAAGTGACCGCCTGACGGTAGATCGAGTCGGCCACGTCGCCGGCCGCGAACACCCCCTCGACGCTGGTGGCGGTGGCGTTTCCGCCGAGTCCGCTCCGAATCTGGATGTAACCACCGTTCATGTCGAGCTGGTCTTCGAACAACGCGGTGTTCGGGGTGTGTCCAATTGCGATGAACACCCCATCCAGACCGAGCTCGCGGAGCGCGCCGGTCTGCGTGCTCCGGATTCGAAGCCCGGTCACGCCGGCATCGTCCCCCAGCACCTCGTCGACGACGTGGTTCCAGTGGATTTCGACGTTGTCTTCGCGCCACTTGCTCACGAGCCGATCCGACAGGATCCGCTCCGACCGGAAGCGGTCCCGGCGGTGCACGACGCTGACCGTCGACGCGATGTTCGAAAGATAGAGCGCCTCTTCGACCGCCGTATTCCCACCCCCTACCACCGCGACGGGCTTGTCCTTGAAAAAGAACCCGTCGCAGGTCGCGCAGGCCGAGACGCCGGCCCCCCGGAAACGCTCTTCCGAGGGAAGGCCGAGGTACTTAGCCGATGCGCCGGTGGCGATGATGAGGGCGTCGCAGGTGTAGACGTGCTCGTCGCCGGCGAGGCGAAACGGGCGTTGGCGAAGATCGGCGGCATGGATGTGGTCGAACACCGACTCGGTGCCGAACCGCCCGGTGTGAGCCTGCATCTGCATCATCAGTTCGGGACCCTGCAGTCCCTCCGCGCCGCCCGGCCAGTTGTCCACGTCGGTCGTGGTCGTCATCTGTCCGCCCGCTTCGATGCCGGTGATCATGACCGGATTCAGGTTCGCACGGGCCGCGTACACGGCCGCCGTGCAGCCGGCCGGTCCGGAACCGAGGATGAGCAGCCGGCAGTGCCTTGCGGCGGTCTCGGACATTTGTCGGGACTCGAACGAACTCGGGCATGGTGGCTCGAAGCACCGGCGGGTGCCGTGCTTCCCGGGATCATTCTACACTCCGGAGCACTCCCCAATCCGCCTCCCTGCGCCCGCGCGACCCGCGCAATCCGGTGCCGACGACAACATCTTGCCGTTGTCGAAGCCAGTCGCGCCGCCGGATCCGTCGCGGCCCACGCCGGACCGGCAGGTAGCGCGGGCGTGGCGCTGCGGCGCGACTCCGTCGACGGAATTGATTGAGACGAGCGGGGATTCGAGGGATAATCCGCCCGGAGTCCAGGCCCGGCGATCCCCCGGTTGGCGCACACATTTCCCCCGAGGCAACTGCGGTTGCTCGCCAAGGCGCTAGGCCGAGGAGGGCGTGAAGCCACGCTCGCCGGGATCGCGGCGGCCGCGATCTTCCTCGCGCTCGCGATTTCCAGCTACCACCGAGGTGACCCGAGCTGGTCGGTCCGTAACGGATCGGAAAGCGTCATGAATCGCGGCGGGGTGGTGGGTGCGTGGATTTCCGATTTCCTGCTCCAGCTCTTCGGCCACATGGCATGGCTCCTTCCGCTCCTGCTCGTGGCCCTCGGCATCTCGCTGTTTCTCGATCGCGAGAAGACGACGAACCGGCTCGTCTGGCTGACCCGCAGCGTCGGACTGGCAATGCTCCTGATGGCCGCGTGCGGGGTGGCCACGCTCCACTACGGTGACGCAGGCACCCTCCCGGCCGGTGTGGGCGCGGGCGGCATTCTCGGGTCCGTCATCGGTCAGACCCTGCTCGTCGGGTTCAATTTCCTCGGCGCCACCGTGATCATGCTCGGGCTGCTGTTCGCCGGTTGGACCCTCTTCACGCGGGTGTCGTGGCTGACCGTAATGGAGTCGACCGGGCGCCTCGCGTTGTCCGCGCTCGGCGCGTTGGCGGGGATGTCGGGGCGTCAACGGGAACGCCGCGAGGTCTCGCACGCGCGCCGCGAGAGGGTGCAGAAGGTCACGACCAAGGCCCGCAAGAACCCCAGACGCAAGCGGCCCCCGCGCATCGAACCCGTTCTGACCGACATCGAACCGAGCCCCCGGGTCGAGCGGGAGCGGCAGGCCGTTCTCTTCGAACCGGCCGGACCCATGCTCCCCGAGCTCGCCCAGCTCGACACCCCGTCCGGCCGACCGCAGGCCATGTCGGCCGCCGCCCTCGAGACGATGTCGCGACAAGTCGAAGCAAAGCTGCGCGATTTCGGAATCGACGTCGAGGTCGTAGCCGTTCACCCGGGCCCGGTCATCACCCGTTTCGAGCTTCAGCCCTCTCCGGGGCTCAAGGTGAGCAGGGTGACGGCTCTCGCCAAGGACCTCGCCCGCTCGCTCTCGACAGTCAGCGTGCGAATCGTCGAGATCATTCCGGGCAAGTCCGTCATCGGCCTCGAAGTCCCCAACGAAGAGGTCGAGCTGGTCTATCTGAGCGAAATTCTGAGCTCCGCCGACTACGAGCGGAGCGCGTCGCCGGTCACGCTCGGCCTCGGCAAGGACATTGGCGGGCAACCGGTCGTGGTGGATCTCGCACGCATGCCCCATCTGCTCGTCGCGGGAACTACCGGTTCCGGGAAGTCGGTCGCCCTGAACGCGATGATCCTGAGCATCCTCTACAAGTCGTCGGCCGACCAGGTACGGCTGATCATGGTCGATCCGAAGATGCTCGAGCTCTCGGTTTACGACGGGATTCCGCATCTGCTCGCCCCGGTGGTGACGGACATGAAGGATGCGGGCAACGCCTTTCGCTGGTGCATCGGAGAAATGGAACGCCGCTATCGGTTGATGTCCGAGCTCGGAGTGAGGAACATCGCGGGGTACAACCGGAAGGTCGCGGAGGCGGTGCGTGCCGGGGAGCCCATTCCCAATCCGATGGCCCGAACGGAAGACGACGCCGATCCGGCGGACGCCCTGCTGGTGGAGCCGCTGCCGTTGATCGTCGTCGTCGTGGATGAGCTCGCCGACCTCATGATGGTGAGCGGGAAGAAGATCGAACAGCTCATCGCCCGGCTGGCTCAGAAGGCGCGCGCTTCGGGTATCCATCTGCTCCTCGCGACCCAGCGTCCTTCGGTGGACGTGATCACCGGTCTCATCAAGGCGAACATTCCGAGCCGGATTGCGTTCCAGGTTTCGTCGCGGGTCGATTCGAGAACGATTCTCGATCAGGGGGGCGCCGAGCAGTTGCTGGGTCATGGCGACATGCTTCATCTCACCCCCGGGATGCAGGCGCCATCTCGAATCCACGGCGCGTTCGTCAGCGATCAGGAGGTGCACCGGGTGGTGGACCATCTCAAGGCGGACAAGAGCCCCGACTATGTCGAAGGGGTGCTCGAGGGAGGAGAATGGCCTGGCGATACCGGCACCGGCGACTCGGCCTCGGAAGACGCGGAGGCGGATCCGCTGTACGACGAAGCGGTTCGGATGGTCACCGAATCGGGAAGAGCGTCGATCTCGGGTGTCCAGCGCCGCCTGAAGATCGGCTACAACCGGGCTGCGAGAATGGTAGAGCAGATGGAGGCGGCCGGCGTGGTCGGCCCGGTGCAGTCCAACGGCTCGCGGGAAGTTCTGGCTCCACCGCCACCCGACTGATGCGTTCTCTTCACCGAAACCTCGTGCGATTCCGAATCGCCGTCGTCATGGCCTGCTTCGTGACGGCGTTGGCTGCGTCGCTCGTTCGCGCGCTCGCCGAGACCCCTGCGACGGACCGGATCGAGTCGTGGATCTCCGCGAACGAGTCACTCCGGGCCGGCTTCAGCCAGTCCGTGTTCGACGAAGACGGGGTGCGGATTGGAGAGTCGAAGGGGACCGTCGCTTTCCTCCGCCCCTATCGCTTTCGATGGGACTACGTGGCTCCCGGACCCCAGGTCATCGTCGCCGACGGGAACGAGGTGTGGTGGTACGACGCCGATCTGCAGCAAGTGACCGTTCGACCGGTCGAGTCTGCCCTGGAGGGCACGCCCGCGGTGCTTCTCGCGGGCCCCCGAAGGGTGGACGAGCACTTTCGAATCACCGGCCTTCCTTCCGCCGACGGAGTCGATTGGGTCGAGCTCATCCCGCGAAGCGAAGATGCGGTGTTCCGGGCCATCAGGTTGGGCATGCAGGGAAGCGAGGTCCGCACCGTGGAGATGGACGATGGATTCGGCCAGACCACCCGGATCGAATTCTTCGACGTCGAGCGCAACCCGACGCTCGACGAGCGTTTGTTCCGGTTCGTGCCGCCACCCGAGGCCGACGTCATCCGAGGTGGATGACTTGAACGCGGAGCAGGCGCCGCTCGCGGATCGGTTCCGCCCGCGCGCGCTCTCGGAGTTTGCGGGTCAGCTTCATCTGGTGGGGGAGGGCAAGCCTCTTCGCGCCGCCCTCGAGGGCGGGCGGATCCATTCGATGGTCCTCTGGGGGCCTCCCGGATCGGGAAAGACAACCCTCGCCCGACTCGCGGCAAAGACGACCGAGGCCGATTTCATCGGCATTTCCGCAGTTCTCGCCGGGGTGAAGGACATTCGCGCGGCGGTCGACGCGGCTCGTTCGAATCGGGAGGTGGGACGCCCGACGGTGCTCTTCGTCGACGAAGTGCACCGATTCAACAAGGCCCAGCAGGATGCCTTTCTTCCTCACGTCGAGGACGGAACGATAGTCTTCATCGGGGCGACCACGGAGAATCCGTCGTTCGAGGTGAATTCGGCCCTGCTCTCGCGCGCCCGTGTCTACGTATTGAACCCGGTGGAGAGCTCCGCGATCGAGCAGGTTCTCGAGCGTGCGCTGCACGACCGCGAACGCGGGCTCGGCCGACACGGCTTCGTCATGGATTCTGCGGACCGGGACCGGGTCGTCGAGGCCGCGGACGGCGACGTGCGCCGGGCGCTGAACGCCCTCGAGCTCACGGCGGAGCTGGCGATGCAGGCGGGGGAGAAGCGGCTCGAGAGCGAGTTCGTGTCCGAAGCGCTCACGGGCGGCACCTACCGCAGGTTCGACAAGGGTGGTGATGCGTTCTACGACCTCATTTCCGCCGTGCACAAGTCGATACGCGGATCGAATCCGGATGCCGCGCTCTACTGGACCGGGCGAATTTTCGATGGAGGCGGCGACCCGCTGTACGTCGCACGGCGGCTTGTCCGGGTGGCCTCGGAAGATATCGGGAACGCCGATCCGAGAGCGCTGCGAATCGCGCTCGATGCATGGGAGGCGTACCAACGGCTCGGGAGTCCGGAAGGCGATCTCGCGATCGCACAGGCCGCCGTCTACCTCGCCTGCGCTGCGAAGAGCGACGCGGTCTACACGGGATTTGGAACCGCGATGGGCGACGTCCGCCGTCACGGCTCGCTTCCCGTGCCCTTGCACCTGCGGAACGCTCCGACATCGCTCATGCGGGATCTGGGCTACGGCAGGAGCTATCGTCACGCGCATGACGAGGCCGAGGGCTATGCCGCGGGCGAGACCTATCTCCCCGATCGCCTGGCCGGCCGGCGCTATTACGCGCCCGTCGCACGCGGCCTCGAAATTCGCATTTCGGAGAAGCTCGCCCGATTGCGCGAGCTCGACCGCGCCGCGAAGGAATTTTCTCGAAAGGAAAACCCGGATGCTTGATCCGAATCGATTCCGGCGCGGGCTCGATGAGACCGCGGCGGCACTCGCGCGCCGATTCTTCGACCTCGACGTGGAGACCATCCACCGCCTGGAAGACTCCCGCCGGGATCTCCAGACCCGGGTGGAGACGCTTCGAAACGAACGCAACGTCCGATCGCGCGCGATCGGAAAGGCCAAGGCGAGCGGCGGGGAGATGCAGCCGTTGCTGACCGATGTCTCTCGCCTGGGCGACGAGCTCGAAGAGTCGGAGCGGCAGCTCGGGGAAATCCGGAACCGGCTGGACGCGATGCTGCTCGAAGTGCCGAACCTGCCCCACCCGTCGGTACCGATGGGACGAACCGAAGAAGAGAACGTCGAAGTTCGGCGCTGGGGGACGATTCCGGAGTTCGAGTTCGAGGTACGCGACCACGTCGAGCTCGGGAGGGAGTCGATGGACTTCGAGTTGGCGGCGAGGCTGGCCGGCAGTCGCTTCGTCACCCTGTTCGGTTCGATTGCGCGGCTGCACCGGGCCCTCGCCCAGTTCATGCTCGATCTGCACACCCGTGAACATGGCTACACCGAGGTCCATACCCCGTATCTCGTTCACCCGAGGACGTTGGTGGGTACCGGACAGCTTCCGAAATTCGACCACGATCTGTTCGCGGTGGACGGACACGACCTTCGTCTCATTCCCACCGCCGAAGTCCCTCTCACCAATGTCGTCCGGGAACGCATCCTCGAAACCGACGAGCTGCCCGTGAAGCTGGTCGCGCACACACCATGCTTCAGGAGCGAAGCCGGCTCGCACGGCCGCGATACTCGGGGCATGCTCCGACAACACCAGTTCGACAAGGTGGAGCTCGTGCACGTCGTGCCGCCGTGCGACTCGTACCGCGCGCTCGAAGAGTTGACCGCGCACGCGGAGACCGTTCTCCAGCGTCTGGAGATTCCTTATCGAGTGGTGGTCCTGAGCACCGGAGACATGGGATTCGCAGCGGCCAAGACCTACGACCTCGAGGTCTGGTTGCCGGGGCAGCAGCGCTACCGCGAGATCTCGTCCTGCAGCAACTGCGAGGATTTTCAGGCGCGGCGACTACGTGCCCGATGCCGAAGATCGGACGGACGCGGTACCGAGCCCGTCCACACGCTCAACGGTTCGGGTCTTGCGGTGGGACGGACCCTCATCGCCGTTCTCGAGAACTTCCAGGAAGCGTCCGGCCGGGTCCGCGTTCCGGACGCCCTTCGTCCGTTCATGGACGGGGCGGAATTCCTCTGAGTCCGCCGGGCGGACGGCCGCGAAGCATCAGGGACACCGCGCCGCGCACCGCGAGACGTGCGTGCCCCGACCCGGCGGCCGCCACCCGCCGGCCGCAGCCGTTCGTCCGTTCACACGAGCTTCATCAGCAGGAAGACGAACGCGCCGATAAGCACGAGCGGGACGAGGGCGGTCAACCACTGCTTTCCGGATGCCTTGGGAGTCGCCCGCAGGATCGCGGGAAGCCGCGGGACCAGGAAGACCAGCATCGCCCCCAGGAGCAGCGCGGTGCCGATCTCCATCCAGCCCATCGGCACTTGCCCTCGGGAGCGAGCGCGCCCCGGCGATGCCGGCCGGGGCGTCGCACAGGGCAGCTCAATCGTCGCCGCTTGCGAAACCGAGCAGGTGCAGCAGGTGGATGAAGATGTTGAAGATGCTGAGATAGAGCGAGACGGTGGCCAGGATGTAGTTGGTCTCGCCTCCGTTGACCATGCGACTCGTGTCGAACAGGATGAATCCACTCATGATGAGGATCACCACGGCCGAGATGACGAGCGAAAGGATCGGAATCTGGAGGAAGATGTTGGCCACGGCCGCGACCAGAACCACCACGAACCCGGTGAACAGGAACCCTCCGAGGAAGCTGAAGTCTCGCCGGGTGGTCAGCGCGTAGCCGGAAAGGGCGAGGAAGATCACCCCGGTTCCCCCCAGAGCGGTCATCACCACGTTCGAGCCGTTCGGCAGCGCGAGATACATGGAAATTATCGGGCCGAGGCCGAAGCCGAGAAGGCCCGTGATTGCGAACACCGTCCACAATCCGTTGGCCGAGCGTGCCGTGCGTGGCAGCACGAAGAAGATGAGGAGGAAGGCACCCCCGACCGACAGCAGATAGGCGATGGGGGGAACGGCGAGAACCATCGAGAGCCCGGCCGTGAGACCGCTGAAGAGCAGAGTCAGGGCGAGCAGTGAGTAGGTGTTGCGGATGAGCCGGTTCGTCGCCACCACCGAAGTGGCGGAGCCGCTCAGGCTCGGCTGGTAGATTGCCATGATTCGCCTCCGAAAAGGGAGAAGACCTTCGGGCGCATTATAGTCCGCCCCGTCGCTCTCCGACATGGTGTCGTCCCACCGGTTTTTCAATCGAGGCGACCCTTCGCTTCCCAGGGTCGTTCGACTATGCTTCCGTCGCGGAGAGGTGGCTGAGCGGCTGAAAGCGGCGGTCTTGAAAACCGTTGACCGGCGACGGTCCGGGGGTTCGAATCCCTCCCTCTCCGCCATTAGCCCAATAAAAACAACAAGTTACAGAAGTCGTACCACAATTCGTACCACAAAAGTGAAAAGCTTGGATGACGCTCCCCGGCGTTCTCTGAGACCATCCTGACCCCCGGAGAGCCTTCCACCCCTCCTTCCTGCGCCCGATCGAAGACGGCGCGTTCCCTTGATCCCAGTGGCTCCGTTGGGGGTCTGATCGGAACCGTGTCCGGCCGCCTCCCGCAGGATCACCCGCGGGTGCTCGCGTGGTGCGGTGGATAGAGCCGTAAAACTCCTCGTTCCGGATGATGTCTCGGGCGGCCCTCCCCGGAGGGCCGCCCGAGGGCGGGGTTAGAGGAATGCGATCGCGCTCGCGATCGCCAGCAGCACGCTCACCGCGACGATGGCGCCGACCTTGACTGCCGCCCACCACATGCGCTCGATGCGCAGCCCTCCTTCGAGGGTCTCTTTCGTCTCCCACATGGTCAGCTCCTCGAGAGAGCGGGCCGGTGGTCTGGAACATGACGATCGTCGCGCTGATCACCCCGGCGATGGCGACGGACGCCTTCACGACGTCGAGCAGACGTCGCTTGCACATCTCCGTCAACCGGCGTTCCGCGATCTCCGTCCCGGCCCGGAGCGGCGAAGCGGATGGCGGGAGCGCGGCGATTCGACGACAATGCAATGCGCGCCGACACGAAGGCGGCCGGGAGTCCGGGCTGGCCACAGGAGGCGATCATGTCATGCGGACGTAAACACTCGCAGAGCGGTCCCGGGTTGCGGAGCCACGGGTGGTTCGGCGCCAAGGTGTTCGTCCTCATCGTGGCGACGATCGTCGCCGCGTACGTGACCGCAAAGCTCCTGTAGCCGGGCGCGGACGTATAACGGCGCTTCACGGTCGCAAGCAGGCGAGTGCTGTACCCCCACGGAGGCGATGATGAAGGTCACGGTGCGCGTGGACGTCGAACGGCACGTCCGAGACGAGGCGGCGAGGCAGCTCGCAGTGCAGGGCCTCACGATCGATGACACGGTGCGCATCGTGCTGGAGCAGGCGGCCGCCGGATGCGGGCCGGACTTCGGGGCGCTGGCGCCGAACCCGACCACCGTCGAAGCCATCGAGGCGGCGCGGCGGGGCGAAGTGGTGGAGCTCGGCACGCCGGCCGAGGCGATCGCCGAGCTCAACCGGGACGACTGAGCACCCGGACGACTGAGAATCGGGGCGGCAGGGAAGCCGGCGCGTGCGGTCGGTCAGGCGCACGGCGCAATTCCGGCGGGACTTCAAGCGCGTGAAGCGGGGCGTGCACGGCAGCCACCTGGACGAGACGGTGCTTGCCGCTCTCGAGCTCCTGGTCGCCGATGCGCCGCTTCCCGACCGTTACGTCGACCATCCGCTGAAGGGCCGGTATGCGGACTGCCGCGACTGCCATCTTCGGCCCGACCTGGTGCTCGTGTACCGCAAGCATGGGTCCGATGCGCTGGAGCTTGTCCGCATAGGCTCCCACGCGCAGCTCGGGCTGTGATCCCCGGACCGCTTCTCCGGTTCCTCTTTCGGAAGGGCGATGCCCTGTCGGGCCCGGGCTCTCGTGCTCCGCACCGAGCCCCGGCGGGGCCGGGTCTCGGCCCTTGCGGGCTTCGATCCCTATCGCGGGCGCCCCGCCGGCATCGGGTCGGTTCGTAGGGCGCTTCGCGGCGCGGTCGCCGCGGGTCCGCTTGGGCGAGGTGGGTAACGGCCCGCAGGCGGCGCGGAGCGACGGTGCGAAGGCGCGCCCGGCAGGGACCGGTCACCGGCCCTTGCCGACCAGCCTCGCGTTCGCCCGGGGCGGCGGCTGGTCGTCCCAGACGAGCTCGCCCGGGAACACCATGCCCTTGACGCGGCTGCCGTCGGCGAGCGCGGCGCGGAAGAGGTTGGCCGCGCCCGAGGGAGCCGCTCGCTGCCGGTGGCGCCGGAGCCGGACCACGCGGTGGCGGATCGTCGCCGGGGCGAGGTCGCGCCCGGCGGCGAACGCCTCGAAGCAGGCCGGGGCCACCACGTACGCCTCGCCCTCGATGTTGTGCAGCCAGTCGCCGGGGGCGTTGACCGGCACGGAGCCGTCGCGCAAGCCCGTCCGCACCCAGTTGATCCACTCCCAGCCCGCGCCCTCGCCGCCGATCGCGGGCGGCGGTGTGCGCTCCGGGGCGGGTTCGGGCTCGGCCGTCGCGGCCTGTGGCTGGGGAGCGCCGGGGCGGCCCGCCGCGGCTTGTCCCGCGGGCGGTGGATCGGGGGCGGACACGGCCGGCCCGCGGTCGAGGGGCAAGCCGATCCGGCGCTCCGCCTCCTCGGCGATCGCGCGAAGCT
>MKWU01001378.1_pt1 | contig 42241 bp, 35 predicted proteins | sample 809101 | NCBI WGS metagenome assembly MKWU01 (sample SAMN05860141, study PRJNA318959) | sponge metagenome | host: Aplysina aerophoba | place: Slovenia: Piran, Adriatic Sea, Gulf of Piran | collected 2013-05-07 | reverse complement strand
CCCGCGTAGGCCAGGAAGACCCCCACCTGGCAGTTCTCCACCCGCCCCGCCGTACCGCTGTACTGCCGCGCCACTCCGGCCGAGTGGGTGCCCTTCTTCAGGAACGCGGTCTCGTCGATGATGCCCACGGCCTGGGCATCCCCCAGGTGCTCCTGCACGTAGCCGCCCAGGGCGGTGCGGGCCTCCGTCACCGACCAGCGCGCCCGGTTGAGCAGGTACTGGATGCCGTAGGGGTCGGCGTCGCCGTTGGCTTCTGCCAGCTGCCAGCCGTTCTTGCGCTGCGCCCCGCTCAGCAGGCCGTCCAGGTAGGCCAGGGCCCGCCGCTGCGTGGGGGCCGTGCCCAGCACCGGCGCCAGGCGGTGGGCCACGTCCTCCCGGTGGGCCGGCCAGGAGGCCATCGTGGCCGGGTCCACGGGGTCGGGGGCGGGAATCGGGGGCGCGACGGGGCCGGTGGACATGGGACGACTCCAAGCGTGGGGCGAAGGCCCGATCATCATACCATATATTTACCACTGTAGGACTGGGCCGTCAGCTCGGAAAATTGAACGTACCTGCGGACCAAGGCCTGCCGGTCCGCGCTCATCAACGGCCCTGATACCGAACTCGGTGGGCACATCGGTATGCGTAATCTCACTGTCGAAGGCCGATGCGATTCCGGCATTTAGGACAGGATCACCGTCTTTTGTACCATTGAGGCACCGCACAATGGCGCAGGTCGCGGTTTGCCGGGATTCGGGCTTGGGGCCGGGGAGTCGTGCAGTCGACTCCGAGGTCTAGCCAAACAGTGCCTGGAGCAGCCAACGCGCAGCCTGCCAGGAGGAAACACTTACATGACCAGACGCATTCGATGGACCCTAGTCGGGTGCCTGCTCGCGGCCTTGATGCTGGCAGCCTGCGGTGCACCACCGGCCGCGGAACCGGCCGCTCCCGCAGAGGAGCCGGCCGCCGAAGAGGAAGTAGTTCAGATCGAGGAAACCGTCGAGGAGGAAGCAGCGGCCCTCGAGGGTGAGATCGTCATCTCGATTGCCTCCAACGACATCCAGACCTATCAGGCGCTGGCGGATGCCTACATGGCCCTCAATCCGGGAGTCAATGTAGAAGTGGAACTCAAGGCCCCGGGCACCGGTCCCGACGCCTATCTCCAGTGGATCCGCACGCAGTTCACGTCCGACGAACCGCGCGTGTCCCTGATTGAGACCCCGCACCTGCGGGAATTCGCCCAGGAAGGCCGACTGGTCAACTGGGGGCCCTACCTGAGCCAGACCAATCCCTATACCGGAGCCACCTGGGAGGACAGCTTCCAGCAGTGGGGCCTGAACCTGGTGCGGGATCCCTCCACCGGCGAGATGTACAGTCTGCCGTACATGTCGGTGCAGACCTTCTGGGTCTACAACAAGGACATCTTTGCCGAGGCCGGCATTACGGATGTGCCCGTACAGCCCACCTGGGACCAGCTCGTCGAGTACAGCGAGAAGATCAAGGCAGCCGGCTACATTCCGATCGCCATGGAAGGCACCACGGAACAGATTTGGGGCGGTGGCCGCATGCCGTGGCTGATGCGCTCCGCCATGGACCAGTACCATCGCGACGACCTGCAAATCATTCAGTGCCAGGAAGGCGACTGGTGCTTCCGGGAAGGCATCGATGATGCCTGGGAATACGACCCGAGCGACGTGCGCAACGATGATCCCGACCGCGTTTCGGTCAACATCGTGCGCCACATGGGCGCCCTGCAGGACGGCGACATCGGCTTTGACAACGAGTGCACGGTTGAGATGATGACCCAGATCGGGCGCGTCTTCAAGACCGAGAACGGATTCGTTCCGGAAGGCTGGGCCGGCATGACCGACGCCTATCCGCTGTTCCTGACCCAGCAGGCGGCCATGCGCATGGTCCACGGCGGCTTCTTCACAAGCTTCCCCAAGGACATCCGGTCGCTGGCCCAGGGCGAGTACGGCGGTGCCGGCGAGGTGGATGAGCAATCCGCCGCCGCCGCGGTCGAGTTCGAATACGGTCGCTTCGCATTCCCGACCATCGAAGGACCCTGCGTCCAGGGCACGGCCCGCGCCAACGAGCTGACTCAGGGCTATCTGGCCCTGCCCAAGAAGAACCGGGCCCAGAACGACCTGGAAGCGGACTTCGTGATGTTCTGGACCAGCCCCGAAGGCATGCGGATCTTCCTTGAGAACAAGCTGGATACGGAGAACCTGCAGGGCGGCATCGCCGGTCCGCCTTTGATCAAGGGCGTATCGATGCCGTCGCCGTGGGAGGACATCTTTGCCAACAGCGTCTTCGTGGGCAACTACGAGAAACCCGGAGCGCCCGGCGATGCCGTGGCCCGCGGCTTCTTCAAGCACGAGGACTCCAAGCGCATCTGGTCGATCATGGTGCAGGAGTTCTTTGCCGGAACCCGAACCGCGGAGGAATTCGCGGCCGACTACCAGGCTTTGCTGGAAGATAGCTTCGACGACCTGCTCGTCTATCTGAACCTGACCGCCGAGGACCTGGAGAGTCCGGAAAAGCGGCCGCCCGGCTACGTCGCCGCCGGACCCTATTGATCCAATAGTTGTTGACAGTTGGGAACCCCCGGTTCGACCCTAACCGGACCGGAGGTTCTCCCAGTGCGGATGGCCGGCACGGGAATTGGCTGTGCCGGCCATCCGCAACGTGCCCGCACACGCCGCATCGTGATCGCCCATGGACTGCGCTGGCTGACGGCCGGCGCCTTGTGGCTGGCCCTTTGGTGCGCGGCTCCAAGCCATGTGCTGGCCCAGAGCGGGGAGATTTGGTCGGACGACCTCGCCAGCCCGATTACCGGCCTGGCCATGTCGGCCGATGGACAAAGGGCCGCGGTAGGCACCCGTGCCAACGAAGTGTCGGTGCGCGATGCAGAAGGCAACGAACTCTGGACCTTTACCGCCGACAACAGTATTACCGGCCTGGCCTGGAGTGAGGACGGCCGCCGGCTGGCCATCTCCTCGGAAGACCGATTCCTCTACCTGCTGGACGGTGACACCGGCAACGAATTGGGCCGGACCAAGGCATCCCGCACCTTCAACACCGTCGCAATTTCCCGCGACGGATCGCTGGTCGCCGGTGCATCCGACGACATGCAGGTTTATGTCATGGATAGCCAGGGCGAACTGCTGTGGACGGATGAACGCGGACTCGGAGTGGAGGCGGTATCCATCTACGGGGCCGGCGACGATGCGCGCGTCGTGGTGGGAGCCGACGACGGCCGGCTGTCCGTATTCTCCAGGGCGGGTCGGCAGCTGCTCTCGACGCGCCTGGACTATGACATCAAGTCCCTGGCCGTCTCCCGTTCCGGGGGCCGCATCCTGGCAGGAACCACCGACGGCTCGATCACGCTGATCAACGGCGCCAACGGGGAGCAGATCTGGACTTCCAAGACAGACGCGGAGATCACGGACGTGGCCATGTCCGGAGACGGCCAACTCCTGATGGCCCGGGACGAACGGGGCAATGTCCTATATCTGGATACCGACGGCTCCGTCATTCGACGGCTGCAGCAGGAAGGCGAGATTCGGCAAATCGCCTTGACCGGGGACGGTACGCGCCTGGCATTCGGTCTGGCGGACGGACAGGTGCAGGTGCTGGACCGCATGCAGCAGTCCGCCATCCTGGCCACTGCCGCCCGCACCCGAAACATGGCCATCACCGCCACTGCGGGCCTGGTGGCGCTCCTGCTGGCGGGAGTGATCCTGCTGATCATCTTCACCACCGGCGGTCGTCGAATGTGGGGCCAACACTCCGTGGGGCCGCGTCGTGGCCTGGCAGCCGTGTGGCGGGCCCGGTTCTCCTATTTGTTGATCCTGCCGACCCTGCTCTTTCTCCTGACCTTCAACTACTACCCGGCGTTCTCGGGCCTCTACCACGCCTTTACGGACTGGAACCCCGCCGGGCATTCGCCCTGGGTTGGACTGGAGAACTTCCGTTTCCTGATGACGGACCGGTTCTTCATCGCCAGCTTCCGCAACGCCCTGATTCTGGTTGTGGTCTCGATTGTCAAGACGATGACCATGCCGCTCCTGGTGGCGGAACTGGTCTTCAACCTCAAGAACCGCTACACCCAGTATTGGATGCGGACGCTCTTCGTGGTCCCGATTGTGCTGCCGGCCGTGGTGGAAATCCTGGTCTGGAACAACATCTACGACCCGGCCATCGGCCTGTTGAACGAGTTTCTGGAACTGGTGGGTAGACCCGAGTGGAGCCGGGTCTGGTACGGTGATCCGAAGGTGGCCCTGAGTTCGGTGCTGTTCATCGGCGTGCCCTGGGTCAACGCCTTTGCCCTGCTGATCTTCTACGGCGGACTGATCTCCATCTCGGACGAGATCATCGATTCGTCCCGCGTTGACGGTGCCAACGTCTTCCGGCGGTTCTGGAACATTGATCTGCCGCTTCTGATGGGCCAAGTGAAGCTGCTCCTGATCCTCAACTTCATCAACGCGGTGCAGACGTTCGAGCTGGTGTTTCTCACCACGGGCGGGGGTCCCGGCGACTCGACGTATGTTCCAGCCCTGGAGCTGTATTACATGGCCATGCGCATGGACCGCATGGGAGTCGCCTCCGCCATCGGCATGATCCTGTTCCTGATCATCCTGGTAGGCACCATCATCAACATGCGCTACGTGCGCACCGCGACGGAATTCGAGGCCTGACCCATGTCCGCCGTAACCATGTCGCCCACAATGCGTCGCCTGCGCCTGTCCTTGGGCCAGATGGTGATTGCCATCATCCTGGTGTTCCTGCTGGTCCTGACCTTTGTGCCGATCGTCTACCTGGCGATATTGGCCCTGAAGGACAACGGCCAGATTTACGGGCGCTTCTGGTCGATGCCCAATCCCTACCGCTGGGAAAACTTTGCACTGGGCTGGGCGGTCATCGGGCGGTCGATCCTGAACTCGATCATCACATCGGGTTCGGCCTGTGCAACCACGCTGCTGCTGTCCAGCCTGTCCGGTTACGTCTTTGCCCGCCACCGCTTCCCGGCCAAGGAGGTCATCTACACGGGGATCCTGGCCTTGTTGATGATCCCACCCATCCTGACACTGATCCCGGCCTACGTGCTCATCCTGAACATGGGGCTCGAGAACACCTACTGGGCACTCATCCTCCCCTGGACATCCGGCGGCCAGGTGTTTGCGCTCCTGCTCTGCCGCAGTTTCTTCGCGACCCTGCCGGAGGAGTTCTTCGATGCCGCACGCATTGACGGCGCAACCGAACTTCAGGCCTTCTGGCGAATTGCAGTGCCGTTGTCCATCCCCATCCTGGTCACTGTGGCCGTGGTCCGACTAGTCACAACCTACAACCAGTTCATGTGGCCGTTGGTGGCGATCTCCTCACCCAAGCGGCAGGTGGTGGCCGTAGCCCTCACGCAGTTCACCTCGGAGATAGGGGTGACGGACATCGGGCCAAGGATGGCTGCGTACATCACAGCGTCCATCCCACTGGTGATTCTGTTCTCATTCGGGATGCGTCAGTACGTGCGAGGCCTGACCGCCGGCGGACTCAAAGCTTGACTCCCTCACACTGCTCAGTTCGGAGAAACCTGCGAGATTACACGTGGTTTCAACAACCGGTGTGCCAGCAGTTCAGGACAATCGCATGCCAATTTGGATGGTGTCGCTTATGGGCAATGGTATGAACAGTTTTTGAGATAAAGATTGCCTTGGCCTGGGTGGGGATTAATTCTCCTGTTTTGGCTTGCGCGGAGGCCTGGGGCGGCGGCCGCGGAAGGGGGCACGGCTCCTGTTATGGTGTTGGTATCACCACAAACGCCATCCCGGGAGGTGTTCCGTGCCCCTGCTGCCCACTATACTGGCCGACCTGCCCTTCGGCAAACCGCAAAGGGACTACCTCGATGCCCTGCTGCCCTTGCTGACCGGCCTGCCGGTCCGGCCCACGCACCGCAACCTGACCCGCTTCGGCGGGCGTTGTCCCCACACGCACGGTCGCCAGGCGGCCCGCGCCTGCGACTTTGCGACGCTCAACCTGGCCGGTGTGTGCGCGGTGGTGCCCTACCAGCACGCGTTGGCCTGGGCCGGGGACAGCACCTTCCTGCCCAAGAGCGGCCGCAAGCTGCCCGGGGTGGGCTGGCGCTGGCACAGCGGCGAGGGCCGGGTGGCCTGGGGCCAGCAGTTGGAGGTGCTGTCGGTCCTGGACCTGGACGAGCACTGCTCGTATCCCGTCCACGGGGGCCTGCAGGAGGCGACCGCACCCCGGTCCCGCCGGTCGGCGCGGCGGTCGCGACCGCCGCGGGCCGAGGTGACCAGGATGCTGGCCCTGCTTGACGAGGCCCTGGCCGTGGCGCACCGGCCGGACATCGACATCTTCGTGGGCGACGGCCACTACGCCTGTGAGCCCATGGTTACGGGGCTGGCGGCCCGTGATTTGGTCCTGGTCAGCAAACTGCGCCGCGACGCGGCCCTGTGGGTGCTCTGGACCGGGCCGCCCACCGGCCGCCCCGGCCGCCCGCGCAAGTACGCGGGCCGCTTCGACCGCGCCCGCATCGGCGAACTGCCCCTGATCAAGTTGTCGGACGAGGGCCCGCGGCTGTACCACGCGCAGCTGTACTACAAGCCCTTCCAGAAACTGCTCAGGGTGGTCTTCGTCCTGGACGCCGACGCCGACCCCGCGGAGGAGACCCGGCCCACCGCCCTCTTCGGCACCGACCCGGAGATGGCGCCGGAACGGATTTACCGCATCTACCGCGACCGCTTCCAGATCGAGTTCAACTTCCGCGACGCCAAGCAGCACCTGGGGCTGGCCGCCTGCCAGGCCCGCACCGCGGAACGCCACCACTTCCACGTCAACGCCGTGCTCGCGGCCCTGACCTGGACCCGGCTCGAACTGCGCCACGTCGCCGACCGGGCCCTGGCGCGCTTTTCGATGGCCAACGTCAAGCTCAAAGCCTTCCTGGAAATGGTGTTGCAGCGGCTTTTGGACACGGACGGGCTGCGCCCGACCCTGCAGAAATACCCGGAGGCCCTGCAGGAACTGCTCGCCTTGGGTCAAATCGAGCCCAAACCCACCTGAATCGGCGGCGAATCCCCCGGGATTCGCCGCGGCCTGCCTGGTTCCAGCGTCCGCCACCCCGGTCCGGCCCCGCCGGAGCGACCGCCCCTGCCAACGTATATCTCAAAAACTGTTCACACCATTGAGAGAGATGCTCCTTGAGATTGGACCAACAATCCTTCAAATCCCGGTCAGCATCCAGCACAATACCCAAGACCTGCCGATCTAAAGTCACCACTTCCCCGCGGAGAGCTTCAAGGAAATCGGATTGGCTGCCCATTTCTTTGATGGCAAAGGTTTGTGAATTGGACTTTAAGGTTACACTCATATCATGTCCCAGCCTTTCCACGTGGAACAAAGCAGGGCGTTTCTGGCATAGCTGCCAAACCATATGCTTATCGTCTTGACCTTCTACCAGCAGAACGCGAGCCTTTTCATTGGGATTGACTATCATCACCTAACCTCGATTCGCTGGAGAGCTGCAACCTGAAGGTCTTGCTCTGTGTATTCCACTGCGCGCATTTGGTCTCCGAATTGGTCAATGCGCACCAAAAGCCCATCAAGCTCCTCATGAGCAACCGCAACTCGCGCGAAAGTGACTACACTGTCGAAACTGTGGGTGGTAGCCAAAATCTGGATGTTCAGCTTTTTGGCTAGGCGGAATATCAAATTCCACGCCTCCGTCTGGATTGTATGATGCAAGCCGTTTTCAAATTCATCAATTAGCAGAACTCCGCCACTGATGTTCACGAGTGAAAGAATGATGCCAAAAAGACGGTTCAAGCCGTCGCCGAAAGAGCGTAGTGGAACCGGCCGCGAGAATTCTTTTGAGCGCACTATGGCCCGTCTGGGGCGATTTCTTAGTGATGGGTCGCCAATCACGGAGACGGCAGAAATGCTTTCATCTATGATTTGCAACGCTTCCAAAATATACGGCTCTTTGTCAGTCAGCGAGATGTTATCCCACAATGATCCTAGAGTTGATGTTCGCTCTGTGCTGGAGGAATTAATGAATCTGGACAACGGAGGTTTTTGGCTGGATGCGAAATAGGAACGGATACTGCGATCAGAAATAAGTCTGTAGAGTCTGTCAACTGTATAGACTTTGCCTTCTTCTTCTTCTGCCGTGACCACTAAAGCAGGGATGTGGTCAGGCATCCATTCAGAAATTCCTTTTTCTGCAACTAACCTGTGAATGCCTTCTTTGTCGAATTCTTCCAGAAACCACTTTACTTCCATCTTCAACTGACGTGAGTCATCACAGGTTGAAGCAAGAATTGGTTGTGAAATCGCATCTAATTCAGGAAATCCGTGAAACAAGGCAGAAGCAGGGAAGGCAACGCCTTCTGTTTCTTCTTCCAAAGATATGTTTTCTTCGCGAAGTTGGAGTATTTCGCGAATAGTGCCAAGTGATCCGCCTTCCATAAGAAGACGAACGGCTTCAAGTATAGACGTTTTGCCGGAATTGTTCTTCCCGGCGATGAGCGTCACGTGTCCCAAGCGTTTAATGGCAAGGTCCCGAATCCCCCTGAAACCCTTGATTGACAAACTGGGAAGATGCAGATTTGTCGATGATGATTGTGAGCACATAGCCAGTTGCCTTTTGTTGTGACTGCTTCACACGCAGCATCTGGCGCTAGTGTAACAGATCTTGTGTTGGTGCTGGTGTCAATGGTGTGAACAGTTTTCGAGATAAGGAATCCCTCGGCCCGAGCAGGGATCAATCTCCCTATCTTTGCTTGCGGGAACCCCGAGGGAAACGACGGCCAAAGGTCAGTGAGGGGGGCACGGCTCCTGCTATGGTGTGAGTACTACCACCACATCATCCCGGGAGGTATCCCGTGCCCCTGCTGCCCACTATACTGGCCGACCTGCCCTTCGGCAAACCGCAAAGGGAACTACCTCAACGCCCTGCTGCCGCTGCTGACCGGCCTGCCGGTTCGCCCCACGCACCGCAACCTGGCCCGCTTCGGCGACCGCCACCACTTCCACAGCAACGCCGTGCTCGCGGCCCTTGCCTGGAACCCGGCTCGAACTGCGCCACGCCGCCGACCGCGCCCTGGAACGCTTCTCGATGGCCAACGTTGAGCTCAAATCATTCCTAACTGGTGTTGGCCAGGCTTTCCAAACACAAGGTACATGTCGTCATGTGGGGCCGAATGTCAGCTTTCGATAGGCCTGATCAATGCCTTGAGGTTGGACAGGGGCAACCGGTCCATCAGGTAGCGGACTTCGCCGGTGGCGTACAAGGTTGCCAGGTATGAGGCACTGGCGGCCAGGAAGATCAACCAGACGGACCAGCCGAGTTGGCCCAGGCCCGCGGACAGCACCGCCATGACAGCCAGTCCGACCGCCGGCTTCCATACCAGGGGGAGCCAGGCCACACTGCCCAGGTGTCGGCGGATGCCGATTTGGAAGGGGATGAACAGGAACATTTCACTGAGGATTGTCACGACCGCGGCCCCCGTATAACCGAACACCGGAATCAACAACAGGTTGCCGACGGCATTGAACGCAACCACAGCGATGAACGCCTTGGTCAGATAGCGCTGTTGGTCGAGCGCGATCAGGACGTATTGCGTGACTGCATTGATGAAGTTGAAGACAATGGTCCAAATCACCACCTGCAACGCCAGATGGGATCCGCCGGTGAACGTATAGCTGCGTCCAAGGATCGCGAACGTCTCTTCGACCCCCAGGAATTCCGACCCGCCCACCACCAGCACCAGGGGTTTGGCCAGCAGCGTGGTGCCGAAGGCGATGGGCACGCTGACCAAGGTCAGCAGGCGGATGCTCAGCCGATAGGCCCCCATCAGGCCGTCGCCGGTTTGGCGGGCGTAGCGGGAAAACAAAGGGAAGATGGCGAAGTTGAACATGCTGGGGATCAACGTGATCCCGAAGCGGTACTTGAGGGCCACGCTGTACAGGCCGCTGGCGACCTCCCCGGACATCAGCCGCAGGATCCAGATGTCGATGTTCAACAGCACCGTGGCCAGCAGGGAGTTGAGCATGAACGGGAAGCCGTTGGCCAGCATCCAGCGCTGCAGGGGCCAGTCCCATTCCCAGTGCCAATGGAACAGTGTGCGCCGCAACATGACATAAAACCAGACAACCTGCATCACGACGGTGGCCACGGCCACCCAGGCAATGCCGGGCAGTCCCCAGCCCAACAGCAGGACTAGGGCGCCCAGGCCGGAGCGCAGGAGTGTGGACACCGTGGTCAGGCTGGCCGGATACTCCATCTTTTCCCAGGCATGGAAGGCGGCGCTCAGGGCATCCGACCAGCCGGCGAAGAGCATGGCTAGGGAGAAGATCACGATGGTGACGACTTCCACGTCCGTGATGCGGTCCACCTGTCGGAAACCCAGGGTCACGCCGACCATGGCAATGGTGGCGCCGGCCCAGATGAGGGTGCGCAGGGCGCATACGTTGGTCAGGTACCGACTCGACAGATCCTTGTCGCGGGCCACGTCGCGGGTCAGCAGGGTGTCCAACCCGAAACGCGATATGAGCTCGAACACTCCGTACAAGGCGACCACGAACGCGAACTGGCCGGTGCCCACCGGCCCCAGCTGCCGCACATAGAACATGGCGAAGGCGAAGTCGATGATGCGCGTCATCAGCGTCAGGTTCAGCGGCACCAGGAAGTTCTTGGCCACCACGGTCGCCTCGGTGAGCTGGGTGTCCGGCCGACGCCAGCGGCCCCAGCTCCACCACAGGAGCATCATCAGCGCACAGGCCGCGGCCAGGAAGGAGAAGAACAGGCCCATGCGCAGGCTGCCCGGTTCATAGGCCATGCGCACGTCACCGCGGAACCCGGCGGGCAGTTCGATGGCGCGCAGCGAACCGTTGGCGCGCAGAACCCTGGTTTCGCGCCCTTCTGCGGTGCCGTCCGGGATCAACCAGGCTTTCCAACCGGGGAACCAGGCGTCCCCCACCACCAGCCACGTTGCCGGGTCGGTTTCCACCCGGATGCGGAGTTCGTTTGGCGAGTAGGCATCCATCCGCGCCAATGAGGCAGTCAGATCGGCTGAGGGATCCCCCGCCTGCGGAGACGGCATGTCTTCAAGCAGGACGGTGGTGCGGACGTCAAGGTCGGCCAGGGTGGTTCCGCTGTCCCCGGTTCGCATGGCCGCAGGCACCAGGAACGCACGCGGCAGCACGTCCGTGTTCTCGTAGATCCCGGCATGGTCGTCCCGGTACACCTCCTGCCAGCCGGGCCGGCCGACCCGGTGTTCAGTTAGCAGGTACTTCACGTTCCACAGATCGAGAAGCGGGGAGTCCAGGAAGGACGGGCTGCCAAACTCGGAATACAAATACCCCGCGCGGTCCATCCGCAGATCGACCTCGTGGCCGCGCCATCCCGGTACGCCGAGTTCGCTGAACACGGCTTGGAACTGGGCTGGGATCAGGCCGGTTTTTCCCCTGAGGTCGTGCCAGCCGAAGTAGAAGCCGAGATTGGCTTTCCAGGGTCTGCGTGCCCTGGGGCTGAGTGTGGTCAGCCGCCACTCGTAGTCGTGTTCCTCCCGTTCGGCCAGGAACTCCGCCACCCCGGGCAGGGGATCCGCAGGCGACACGCTGCGGTCCGCGCCGGTCAGGTAGCGGCCGTGGGCCACGTAAAGGTCCGCGACCAGAAGCAGGCACGCCAACAGGGGCAGTATGGCCGAAGCCGTTCCCCATCCGGTACGGGCCGAGCGGCCGAAACGCCACAACAGCAGGCCGGCTCCACAGGCGGCCAGGGCCAGGTGCAGCAGGTTGCGCAGTTGGTAACCCACGAATAGGCGTGGCTGCCCAAACATGTGGCGCATGTATTCGCTGAGCCAAAACAGCTGCCGGATCGGACGTTCGAGGAAGTCTGGGTTGAGCCACGCCACTGCGAACAGGACCAGGCAGGCGGCGGCCATGACGAGGCAGACGGCCGCGACGGTCCGCACGCCCGAGCGTGAACGGTTGGCCGTGCAGGCGTTGAACAATGCCTGGCACCCGACTGCACCGGCGAGCGTCAGGCAAAAACTGAAGATGAGGGTCCAGTTGTAGGCCGACAGGACGGTGTTCCAGATCGGCAGCGCGTGCAGCAGGCGGTAGGTGGGCAGGCCAAGGGTGAAGGAAAGGGCCAGGAGGCCGATTGCCAGGCAAAACCACAGGGTGCGCCGTTGGGCACCCGCGAGGCCGCCGCGCCGGAAGCATGACCACACCCCGAGGGTCGTCAAGGGCCACAGAAGCAGACCGACATAGGTGGCTCCGACCGAGTAGTTGCGCAGGCCGTAGTCGAAGGACTGCGTGTCGCGCCCGAAACGGTGCAGGGGCGCATCCGTCCACCGCAGGTTCCAGATGTCAAACCATTGATGATGGGTGGGGTTGCCGAATGCATTGGGCACCCACAGGGTCAGGAGCTGGCGCTTGGGCCAGGCCAGGTTGGATACCTGCTGGAAGGTGGCGGTGGTGTCCCGGTAGCTGAACAGCCAGTTCTCCGCGAACGGAATGATCTGGACCGCGGCCATGCCCAGGCCGAGTACCAGCATCAGAGCCATCCACATCGACTGCTTGGCCACGCGGTGCAGGGCTGCCGATTGCCACCACCCGGGCACATCCGGTGCATCCATGGATTCGAGTTCCGCTGCAGCCAATGCGGCACCACGCATGTCCCGGACTAGATTCAGATACAGGCCGACCAGCCGCAGCAGAATGTAGGCGGTACAGAACACCACCGCGTAGAGCAACAGCTCCGGATTGCCCGCCATGGTGCCCATGGCGATGGCCACGGCTCCCACCAGCAGGTAGGGAATGGGCCTGAAACTGACGGTTCCCTTGGCTTCCTGCTTGCCCAGAATCACCTCGGCCATCGCCAGCAGCCAGGGCAGCCAGGCTGCAATGGCGAGTACCGTCGGATAGGCGCCGCGGGTTGCCATGTATCCGCCGCAGGCCCAGGCCAGGCCACCCGTCAGGGCGGCCCAGGGGTGGAGGCCCAGGCTGCGGCCCAGGACATACATGCCAATGCCGGCCAGGGAGCCGTGTATCGCCGCGTAGGCGGCAAAGGCCACATCCGGCTCTCCCATCAGCCACAGCAGGGACAGCGGATAGAGCAGGCCGGCTTCGCCACCGGCCAGGAACGGAACGCCGGTCAGCAGGTGGGGGTTCCAAAGCGGAATGATCCCCGCTTGGAGGTAGCCGTGAAGCAGGTGGTGCCAGGCGTTGTGGTGCAGGATTGCATCCGCGATGGCATGGTTGTGCGGCACCACGCCCGGATACAGGCCGCGCCACGGATCCGTGACGGCCAGTGTGTCGTACGGCAGAATGGTCAGGCCGGTCCAGGGTGCCAGCAGGACCGGGCTGTACCAGAGGATCGGAAGCAGTGCCAGCGCCAGAACGGCGCGCAGGTCAGCCTTGTGTTGCCGCAGAAGTTTCATGAAGCCGCATGTGCACGCTCGGCCGCAAGGCTCCGCAAGGGGAGATGGGGCTGGGGCCCGCGGCGATGTTCAGCCGCTGCGGCTGAACACCCGGGGACGGCACGGGACGGCCACGCTTGTCCTTCAGCCCGCCGCGGCCGTTTCAGTCGTCGGTTCCGGCACCCGGGTCAGGCGGGCCACCAAGTCGAGGTCCGCCGCGTCCAGGTCCAGGGGGGTGAGCGTGCCGGCCTGCATGAAATCGGACAGCGCCTGCCGCGCCCGTTCGGAGAAGGCCTGGTAGCGTTCCCGCTTGCGCCGCACCCGCACGGGCAGTTCCGGCAGCAGACCCATGTTGGCCTTCATGGGCTGGAAATGGCGGGCATCGGTATGGGTGATGTAGCGGAGCAGGGCTCCCACCATGGTTTCCGCGGGAAATGTCCACGGACTGCGGTCGTCGAGCATCCGGTGCATGTTGAGACCGCAGACCAGACCGCCCATGGTGCTGCCGACATAGCCTTCCGTGCCCGTGATTTGACCCGCGAAGAAGAGATCGTTCCGGACCCGGGACTGCATGGTGGGCAACAGCAGATCCGGGCTGCTGATGAAGGTGTTGCGGTGCATTTGGCCCATGCGGGCGAAACGACTCCGCTCCAGGCCCGGAATCAAGCGCAGGATTTCCTCCTGTCGTCCCCACTTGATGTTGGTCTGGAAACCCACGAGGTTGTACAGCGAGGCGGCCGCGTTGTCCTGGCGGAGCTGCACCACCGCGTGCGCACGGTGTCCGGTGCGCGGATCCCTGAGGCCGACCGGTCGCATGGGGCCGAAGGCCAGGGCATCCTCGCCGCGGCGGGCCAGGACCTCGATCGGCAGGCAGCCTTCGAAGTAGCGTTCCAGGTCGGCGTCGGTCTTGGACAGGGCGTTGCTCTCGGCCGATCGGACCGCGGCCACGAAGGTGGCGTACTGGTCCGCATTCATCGGACAGTTGATGTAGTCCCCGTCCGGTGTCCCGTCCCCCTCCTTCTGCCAGCGGTTCTGGCGAAAGGCGACGGACATGTCGATGGAGTCGCGGTACACAATCGGTGCCACCGCGTCGAAAAAGTGCAGTTTCCGCTCGCCGGTCAGGGCCTGAATGGACTTGGTCAGGACCTGGCTGGTCAATGGCCCCGTGGCGATGATGGTCGGCCCTTCGGGGATGGTGCAGATCTCGTCCCGTCTCAGGTCAATCAACGGATGGCGGCTGATGCGGGAGGTGATCTCCGCGGCAAAGGCTTCCCGGTCGATGGTCAGGGCGGCACCGCCCGGCAGCGAGTGCGCACAGGCGGTGCGCACGAGCAGGCTGCCCAGCAGCAACAGTTCCCGCTTGAGGATGCCCAGGGCCCGGTCCTGCAGCAGGGAGCCCATGCTGTTGCTGCAGACCAGTTCGGCCAGACGGTCGCCTTGGTGCGCCGGGGTGCGCCGGACCGGACGCATTTCGTACAGGACCACGGACCGGCCCCGTTCCGCCAGTTGCCAGGCCGCTTCGCAGCCTGCCAGGCCGCCCCCGATGATCGTGACCGTGGATGAGGATGGGGACATGGCGGATAGTTCTCAGGCGACCTTGTTGCACAGGGCCCGCCGCAGGTCGTCCACGGTCAAGTCGTGCATCGAATCAACGACTTTGGTCCCTGCCGGATAGGCGGCCTGTTGCGACACTGCGGTCGGGATGGCGAAGACGGTGAGGCCTGCGGCCAGGGCGGCCGTCGCTCCGTGCACCGAGTCTTCGAGGACGACCACCTCGCGGCCCGGCACGCCCAGGCCGTCCAGGGTCAGGTGGTACAGGTCCGGTGCGGGCTTGTGCGGCCGGTTCATGTCGCCCGTGTAGACGTGGCCGTCGTCGAACCAGCGGTGCAGGCCCAGGCGCTGCCAGTGCTGGTGCACCCACCCACGGTCCGAGTTGGTGCAAATCGCGGTGCGCAGGCCGGCATCGGTGACTGCATCGGCGAAGGCTTCCACACCGGGCATCAGGTCCAGGTTTTTGCTCAGTTCCGGATACAGCTCGCCGTGCCGGGCCAGGATGGCTTCCTCGTCCACATCCCTGTTGATCAGCCCGCGCAGAACGTCGAAAATCCCGGGATGCACCCAAATGCCGACGAACTCGGCCCAGATGTCGGTCGTGAGCCTCGCCCCGTGGTCCTCGAAGATGCGGGCCCAGCTCTCGAACTCCATGCGTTCGGAGTCGATAAGCGTGCCGTCGAAGTCGAAGATGACGGCCGTCAGCCGCGGGTCAGGCTGGGACACGGCTGCTGTAGTCAATCAAGGTGCGGTAGGTGTAGCGGGCCCGCCGGGTGATCCGATCCCAGTTGAACTGGTCCCTCACGACACGGGTAGCGCGATGGGCGCGGATGCGGGCCTGGTCGGGTTTGCCGCGGATGTGTTCGACCGCCCAGCAAATGCTGCGCGGGTCGTTGGGATAGACGGTCAATCCGGTCACTTCGTGTTCCACCACCTCGCTCAGGCCGCCCACGTCGGAGACCACGACCGGGCATCCCGCGGCCATGGCTTCCAGTGCAACAATACCGAAAGGTTCGTACAGACTGGGAAAAACCGCGGCGTTGGCCACCCTCAGAAGACAGTTGCGGGTGACGTCGTCCACATAGCCCAGCAGGTCCACCTTGCCGGCCAGGCCCCGCTGCTGGACCGCCATGATCTGCTTGCGGCTGTCGCGCCCTGCGACCAGCAGGCGCGTGTCCGGCTGGGTTTCGGCAATCAGGCCCATCGCGTCCAACAGGACGTGAAGTCCCTTCTCGTGGGTGGGACGGCCCACAAACAGCAGCAGGAATTCGCCGTGTTGGGCGTACAACTGTCTCAGCTGCTGCTCGCGCGCCTGGTCCCGAGCCTGGGGTGGATGGATGTTGATCCCGTTGGGGATGACATCCAGCACCTCGCTGTCCAGGTCGAAAATCTGCATCAGGCTGTCGCGCATGAAGTAGCTGCAGACGATGACCTTCCACGCCTCCCGGCAGAGGCGGGACTCCAGATCGTGGATCTTGTGGCTGAGTTCCGTGTGCAGGTGCCCCATGTACCGCCCGTGCTCGGTGGCATGGACGGTTGCCACCAGCGGAATCCTCCAGTCGTGCATGAGTTCCAGGCCGGCGGTGGCCGGCAGCCAGTCGTGCACGTGGATCAGTTCAAAGTCGATCTCCAAAGCCAGTTCGCGCGCGGCCTGTGCCAACTGGGCGTTGCTGGCGACGTTGCGGTCGAAGAAGTCGCCTTCCTTAGGAGGAGACAGGTCGACCCTGTGGATGTGCAGTCTGTCGCCGCGGTCCTCCCGGGCCGGTGCACCGGCCGCGGCCGGGGTGAGCACGTGGATGTCGAACTGCTCCTGCCCTCGACAACCGCCACCCATGGCCTCGGTCAGCTCGGTCACATGCTTGCCCAGGCCGCCGATGATGTTCGGTGCATACTCCCAGGACAGTATCAGGATGCTCATCGCAGGACCTCCCGCACGTCGGCCGCCCCGCACAACGGCCGGCGCCAGGTCTGTGCATCGGGCAACAGCCGAAAACCCAACGCCTGATTGATTTTGAACATGGGGGTCCCGGCGACGGTGTCCGTCCGGATGCGGGCACCGCCCCGGTGCTGCACGGCTTCGAGCGCGGTGGTCTTGAGGGCCGAGGCCAGCCCCAGCCGACGGTGGGCGCGGCCCACGCCGGTCAAGGATGTCCACCACAGGGTCGGGTCCGCGGCCGACTGCCACAGCGCCGTCAGGGCCAGCCATTCCCCGTTGCGGACGGCAATGAACGTCATCAAAGGGTCGAACGCGCTGTTGCGCTGATGCTCCGCCCAGTGCTCTGCGAGTGTCAGGGGTGCAGGCGGATATACCAGGTCGGCCAGGAATTCCATACACAGCTCGTGATATTTCCCGAACCAGTCGGGATTTTCGGCTGACACCTCGTCCAGGGACAGGAACTGGATGCCCTGTGCGAACAGGCTGTGCCGCCGATCCGGTTTCTCGGTCGGGTCGTAGCCGGTGACGTCCAGTTCGCTTTGTTGGATGGTCTTCCCGAGGATGAACCCCCTGTCCTGCAGAAAACGGATTCCGCGTTCCTGATCGGCCTTGGTATCGCAGGTGAGCTCGGTAACCTCGTGCCGGGCCAGGAGGACCGACAGGCAGTGGTTCCAGAGTTCGCGTCCCGCACCCCGACCCTGCCAGCACGGAGCCACCGCGGCATACACCCGAAAGCGGCCCGGGGACCGATCCCATGTCGCCTCCGCGGCGGTGAAGAAACCGGTCGGGGTGTCACCGCTCCAGTTCAGCCAGCCGTAGTGGGGGTGCGATGCCCCCAGACCCAGATTCTCGTTGGCCAGGTCTTGCCCCGAGACGGGGTGGTTTGGTGCCGCCGCCAGGAGGATGTCGGCCATGGCCGCATAGCTGGCGGGTGTGCCGTCGGACTCTCTGATCTCGAACATGATGGCTGGATGTTAGGCGGACGGGCTCGGAAGCTCAGTGCCGTTGTTATAACTGAATGGTACAGGGCACCGAACGGCATTGGGCGGACCTTCCGCACGAGCACTGCCGGATCGATCTCTGGCAGCCAGTCATGCGGCAGGACCGGTTCCTCACAGTCTGGCGGTCGTGTCAGATTGGGGGTCTCGCCAAGGTTGTGAGGCGGGGTTTGGTCGAGGGCAACGGCAAGGTCGACCTGCTTCTGCCCACACTGCCAATCGCGTTCGGCGTACGCTCTCGGGACAGCATCGGGATGCCACTCATTGCAGGATCTCCCGGACGTCGGCCTCGTCGCCCAACGGTCGGCGCCAGGTCTGTGCGTCCGGCAACAACCGAAAGCCGAATGCCTGATTGATTTTGAACATCGGGTTCCTGGCGTCGTTGTCCGTGCGGATGCGGGAACCACCGCGTTGCTGTACGGCTTCGATCGCCGTGGTCTTGAGGGCCGAGGCCAGACCCAGCCGACGGTGGGCGCGGCCCACACCGGTCAGGGATGTCCACCACAGGGTTGGGTCCGCCCCCGACTGCCACAGTGCCGTATAGGCCATCCATTCCCCGCCCCGCACGGCCACAAAGGTCATGGAGGGATCGAATTCGCGATTGGCCTGATGCTCCGTCCAGTGCTCCTCCAGCGTCAGGGGAGTCGGCGGGTACATCATGTCGGCCTGGAACTCCATGCGCAGGCTGTGGAACTTCTCGAACCAGGCGGGATCGGCCGCCGCCAGCTCGGCCAAGGGCACAAACTTGATGTCCTGTGCCAGCAGGCCGTCCCGCCAAAGCAGGTTTTCGGCCAGATCGTATCCGGTGACCTCCAGTTCGCTTTCGCGGGTGGTCTTCTTGAGGACAAACCCCCTGTCCTGCAGGAACCGCATGCCCCGTTCCTGATCGGCACGGGTGTCGCAGATGAGCTCCGTGACTTCGTGTTTGTCCAGCAGTGCCGACAGACCGTGGTTCCAGAGGGCGCGTCCCGCGCCCCGGCCCTGCCAGCGCGGATCCACCGCGGCATACACCCGAAAGCGCCCCGGGGACCGGTCCCATGTCTCTTCCGCACCCACGAAGAAACCGGCCGCGGTATCGCCGCTCCAGGTCAGCCAGCGGTAGCCCGGACGCGATGCCCCAAGGCTCAGGTCCTCATTGGCCAGGTCGTCCCCGGAGACGGGATTGTTGGGCGCCACCGCCAGGAGAATGTCGGCCATGGCCGCATAGCTGGTGGGAGTGCCGTCGGACTCTCTGATTTCAAACATGGTGGCGTGCCGTCCTGGGAGGGGCTGTTACCGTTACGATGGAATCGTACAAGGCATGCAATGGCGTATGACAGACAACCCGCACAGGCCCAAACCAAAGGACCACCAGCCGGACGGCGAGACCATTCGCTTGGACCAGTTCCTGAAAGTCCAACGGTTGTGTTCGACCGGAGGGCTGGCCAAGGCCGTGGTCCAGCGCGGCCTGGTCGAGGTCAACGGCAAGGTCGAACTGCGACGCGGCCGCAAGCTGCGGCAGGGCGATGTCGTGTCGTACGACGAGTACACGGTTCCGGTCGACTTCGATTAGGAGCCGATGCCGCGCGGCACCGGGGGATCGCTCCTTCAGGAAGTCATGGAAGACAGAACCACCCGGTCCGAAAGGAGTGCCCGCGTGGCCGGGTCCACCTCGACGCCGTCGGATTCGAGCACCGGGATTAGGGCCGCCACCGCCGTCCGGACCATTTCGTCGTCCGGGGTGCGCGTGGTGGCCTTCTGCAGCCACAGGCCCGGCTGGATGAAGACGCGCAGCAGGGGGTTTTCCTGATGCCGGGCGCTGAACCGGATGAGCTCGTAGGCAATCCCGGCCACGATCGGCAGCAGCAGCAAACGGCTGGCAAACCGCAGGAGCAGCGCCAGCCAGGCCGGTTCCACGCCGTGGAAGGACAGCGGAAAGAACAGGATGATGCTGATGACAACCACAAACAGGATGAAGGACGTGCCGCAGCGCACGTGCTGGACGCTGTGCCGCTGCACATCGGGGACGGACAGGTTGGAGCCGGCCTCGAAGGCATTGATGGCCTTGTGTTCGGCCCCGTGGAATCCGAACATGCGCCGGATGTCCTTCATGAAGCTGATGGCGAAGAAATACAGCGCGAAGAGCACCAGCCTGACCGCACCCTCGATCGCCGCGTCCACATAGGCGGAAGCCCCGAAGAATTCGGCGACCCATCCGGACACCAGCGTCGGCAGCAGGAAGAACAGGCCGATGCCGAAGGCAAAGCTGAGGGCCACCGTGCCCCAGGCCAGGGGGCCCTGGAAGCGCAGGGTCTCCCTGTCCTCCGCCTCCCCTTCCGGGTCCCCGTCGTCATCGTCCAGGGGCATATCCTGGGCGGCGATGTCGGCACTCCACATGATGGCCCGCACGCCGAGCCCGAGTGCCTCCCACAACAGGCCCAGCCCGCGCACAAAGGGCAGCTTGCCCAGCCGGCTCGTGTAAATCCAGGCTTTCAGCGGCTCGTGGTGGAGACGGATTTCGCCGGAGGCGGTGCGCACGGCCACGGCGAATGTGGAGGCGCCGCGCATCAGGACGCCCTCGATGATGGCTTGACCGCCGTAGTATTGCTGGCTCAATGGACAAATCCTTCAGCGGTGCCTGTGCCGCGTCTGTGTGCGAGGGAGGGAACGCCGCAGCCACGGACGGCCACGGCCGGGTGCTAAAATCCCGCGCTATGCCTAGGCTGGTCGGGACGGTAGCCTCCGTCGTTTATTGTAACGAAGGCAACGGCTTCGTGGTGGCGGATTTGCATGTCGACCAGCGTGCCGACGGCCATGCCGATGCCCCGGCGGCGTCCGCTTCGCCGGGCGCGCTTGAGCGCATCACCGGTATTCTGCCCGGCATACGCGAAGGGGCGCGGCTCGAGGTTGAGGGGGAGTACCGGGTTCACCAGGCCCACGGTCGGCAATTCGCCGTCGGCCGCCACCGGTTCATCCAGCCCACGAGCAAGGAGGGCTTGATCGGGTTCCTCGGCAGCGGCCTGCTCAAGGGTGTCGGGGAGGCCACGGCCCGCCAGGTGGTCGGCAGGTTCGGCAAGCGGACGCTGGAAATCCTCGACAGCGAGCCCGAACGCCTGGCGGAACTGAAGGGAATTTCCCCCCGCAAGGCTCGTGCAATCGGCGACCATTGGCGGGAGGTGGCCGGCGAACGGGAATTGGCCGCCTACCTGCAGCATTTGGGAGTGACCCTGTCGCTGGCGCGCCGCATTCGCCAGGAATTCGGAGAGAACGCGGTCCAGGTCCTGAAGCACAACCCCTACGTTCTGACCCGGATGCAGGGGATCGGGTTCCAACGGGCCGATCAAATGGCCCTGTCCGTCGGGATCAGGCGCAACGATCCCAGCCGCCTCCGGACGGCCCTGCAGTATGTGTTGGGCGAGCAGACCACTCGCGAAGGCCACGTGTTCCTGCCGGAACATGAACTGGTCGAGGAAGCATTGAAGCAGGTGGGGCCTCCGGCCACGCGGGACGAGGTCCAGGCCCAGCTGGAACTCTTGATCCGGGACGAAGACGTCATGGTGACCGAAGTTCCCGGCCACGCGCGCTGGCACCCCCAAACCGATTGGACTGCCCTGCCCGAGGAGCCGGTCCGCAACGAGGACGAGACACAAGGACGCGATTCGTCGGCCCGAGCCGGGAGCAGCGGCCGGCAGGTGTATCCGCCCTGGAACTATCACAGCGAAAAGGACCTGGCCGACCGGTTGCTGAAGCGCATCGGGCGACCGGAGCTTTCGCCTTTGTGCGGCCGCGACTTCGATGTGGAAGCACTGCTGGACGCCGCCGCAGAGCGGGACACCCCGTTGAACCGGGGCCAGCAGGACATCGTGGAGTCGGTTCTGGCCCATCCCTTTACGATTCTGACCGGAGGGCCGGGCACCGGCAAGACCACTACCATCCGCACCATCCTGGAACTGTGCGACACCCACGGCCTGGAGGTGCAGTTGGCGGCTCCCACCGGCCGCGCGGCCAAGCGCATGCAGGAAGCCTCGGGCCACCCCGCCAGGACCCTGCACCGGTTGCTGGAGGTGTCCAATGTTGACGGCAGCCTGGAGTTCGACCGCAACGAGGACAATCCGCTGGACGGGGACCTGCTGATTGTGGACGAGGCGTCGATGCTGGATGTGCACCTGGCCAGCCACCTGGTCCGCGCGGTGCCCGATGCAATGCACATGCTGTGGGTGGGCGACGTGGACCAGTTGCCCAGCGTCGGTTCGGGCACGGTCCTGCACGATGTCATTCGGGCGGTTGAGGAACATGCCGAGCGCGTCGAGCCCGGCCACTCCGGGGCACGGGTCACGCGCCTTACGGAGATTTTCCGCCAGGCCGCGGACAGCGCCATCGTCACCAACGCCCACGAGGTGCGGGAGGGGCGCATGCCCGTGCTCGACAACGGGCGGTTCCGCGATTTTTTCTTCATGGCGGAGGAGGATGCGGTGCGGGCCTGCAACCTTTGCACCGAACTGGTCCGGCGGCGCCTGCCGGAATTCACGGGTCTGCGTTCGTCCGACATCATGGTGTTGTCCCCCATGCGCAGGGGCCCCATCGGCACCGTGGAACTCAACCGGGCCCTGCAGGCCGCCATCAACGGCGCTGCGCTCCCGACGGTCGAACTTGCGAACGGCCAGGTGTTCCGACCGCGCGATCCCGTCATGCAAACCCGCAACGACTACGACAAGAAGGTGTTCAACGGGGACCTGGGGCACGTCGTGCGCCTTGATCCGGACAAGCGGGAGGCGGTGGTCGACTTCGAAGGACGCCGTGTGCGGTACGAGTCCGACGAACTCAACGATTTGACGTTGGCGTACGCCATGACCATCCACAAGAGTCAGGGCAGCGAATACAAGGCCGTGGTGTTGCCGATGATGAAGGCGCACAGCATCATGCTGCGTCGGAACCTCCTGTATACTGCGCTCACCCGAGCGGGACAACTTGTGGTCATCGTGGGCCAGAAAGCGGCGCTGCGCATGGCGGTCAACAACCATTTGATCAGGGATCGCCACACCGCCCTCCTGGAACGGCTGTCCCTGAAATTGAGCCGGGACGACGTTCCGGAGGATGTCCCCTTTTGACTTTGGTTTCCCTGCCGGCTGAACCATCCCCAGGACTTTCGCCATGACCGAATCCGCACTGCCCATCGGCCTTCAGCTCTACACCCTGCGCAACATGGATGCGACCGAGGACGAGGTGTTGGCTGCCGTCAAAGGCGCCGGCTATGCCTATGTGGAGACCGTGCACCGGACCGACCTGTCCGGCGCCGATTGGAAGAGTCTCCTGGACGGCCACGGCCTGGCCGCGGTATCGGCCCATGTGCCCCAGGAGGCCTTCGAGGGCGACCTTGACGGCACGCTGCGCACCTATTCCGATCTGGGTGTGGAGCATGTGATTGTGCCGGCCCCGGGCGGCGACTTCTTTGGCCCAAGCACCGAGTACGGGGCGGCGGACTGGGAGCGGCTGGCCGACAGCCTGCGCTCCATTGGCCAGGGGTGCCGCGATGCCGGCATGAACCTGCTGTACCACAACCACTGGCAGGAAATGGCACAGTTCGACGGCCGGCTGGCCATCGACATCCTCCTGGCCGACACCGAACCGGACGTACTGGGATACGAACCGGATTGCGCCTGGATATCCAAGGGCGGCCAGGATCCGGTTGCGTTGCTGCGCAGATACGCCGGCCGCGTGCCCTGCGTCCACATGAAGGATCTCGCCCCGGAGGGGGAGAACGAGGACCAGATGGGTCTGGCCGACGTTGGCAGCGGAACCCTGGACTGGGACGCCATCTTCCCTCAGATCAGCGCATCAGGCGCCCGGTGGTACATCGTGGAGCACGATATGCCCGGCGACTACGTCCAGAGCATCACCAACAGCTACGAGTTCATCGCCGGCCACCTGGGCGGCTGAGGCGGGTTGCGGGGAGGGCTGTTCGATGGCTGTCCGCGCCATGTTCGGCGGGCTGGTGCAGGACAGCCGGGGCGACCTCGTCAACGTGCGCCGGATTGGTGCGGACGAGGTGTATGTGGTCCGCGAGGACGGGTTCGACTGGCATCTGGAAGCCGGGAGGGTGGACGCTGCGATCTGGTCCCACATGAAGCGGGTGTTTATCGAACACCGCGACCAGATTCCGCCGGAGGCCCTGCAGGCCCTGACCAACGGCGACATTTTCCAGCAGGCGGCCATCGAGTCCGCCCTGGACCAGGTCGACGAGATTGAGCGGATCGAGATGCTGCCGCAACAGCGGGATCTGCTGGCGCTGCTGGGCTTCCGCGCCGTGATTGACTACCACGGCGACGTGCTGGAGGTGGTGATGCCGGAGCAGGGGTTCGGCATCGACCCGGACGAGGAGTGAGTCGCCGCGCCCGAGGCCAAACCGATGTCGGCTTGGCCGGGTTGCGGGTTCCCCGTACCCGAAGCACGCTGTGGCAGCCGCCGGCAGGGGACCACGCCGGGTAAATGGCCAGTCCAACCAGATCAGGGCTGACCCGGAACTGATCGAGCCCCCAATGCTGGAGGCTGCATCGTAACCGTCGATGCCATGGGCCGCCAGAAGCGGACTGCATGGACAACCCGCGAGCGGGGACCGGCTGGGTGCCGGCGCTCAAGGGCAACCAGCCTCGGCTGCGCGGGGCCGGGGCCGAGACCTTCGCCGTCGAACAAGCCGAGGGTTTCGAGGGTTGCGACCACGACTTTCACAAGCCCACGAACAAGAACCACGTTCGCATGGAGACGCGCCGCTGCCGGGTCGTCGGCATACCGGAGTACATCCGGTATGTGGATCCCGACGAGTCCTGGCCTGACCTGCACAGCCTGGTGATGATCGCGGTCCAACGGCGGCAGGGGACCAAGGTCACCGCGCGAACCCGCTACTGCATTGCCTGCCCGCCCGATGCCCGCATCCTGTTGCAGGCCGTGCGCAGCCACTGGGGGATTGAGAATTCGCTCCACCGGATCCTGTGGCCTTCCGGGAGGACGCGGGCCGCATCCGCACCGGCCACGCCGCCCGCAACACTGTCCATCCTGCGGCGGATGGTCCTCAACCAGCTGTGCCGGGAGACTATCGCCAAGTGCAAGCTGGCTGGAACGACGGGTACCTGCTCAAGGTCCTGTCACATTGGAATGCGGTTGCCCTGTGCCAACCCCGAAAGGCAGCCTCCGGTTAAGTGGCCCATGCCGGAATTCCGTGGCCAAGCGGCAAATGATCCAGAACTGTTGTCCCCCAGCATGTACATTGTTGTTGCAGATCCCTAATTCATCTGCGGTACAGGCTTCCGGAGGACAGAATGCCGAGGCAGCCGAACTGCACCGCATCCGGACACCTTGGATCCTGGCGGGCATGGCATGTCTCGGTGCATGTACCTTCTGCGTGGCCCCCCCCTCCGATTTTGCGGTGCCTCTTCCGGCAGGAGCGGCCGCCGTGGAACAGGTTGCAGCCTCCTGCGCGATCGCCGGCTTTCCTGTATGGGGCAGGAATCATGATGGTCGACGCTTCTTCGAGCCAACGCACGCGCCTTGGGCACGAAACCACTCCGATGGCTGCCTACTCCGATGGTTGCCGTTTTCACTGGATCTTGGCGCAAGCCCGCGGAAAAGGAAAACTCCCAAATGTTGAACCCATCGACTGCAACCCGCGCGATATGGATTCTGGTGAGCTGGGCATGCCTCAGTGCATGTACTTTCGTCATGCCCGACGCGCCGGTTCAACAGCGGGCCGACGCCACAACACCACCGATGTTCGTGCCGACCGATCCGATCCCGCAGACCAAGATTCCCTTGATCAACGCCGTCACGGCCCGCGATATGGCACAGGCAGAACATCTGTTGGCGCAAGGGGCGGATCCCGATGCCCGCAACTATTGGGAAAGTACGGCCCTGCACGCCGCCGCATCCATCGGCCATGCTTCCATGGTGGAACTGCTCTTGGCCCGTGGCGCCGATCCCAAAGCCCGTGACTACCTTGACCGCACACCTTTGCACGCCGCAACACAGTCGGGCAGTGTCCAGGTAATCGAACTTCTTCTGCTCCACGGCGCCGACCTCGATGCGCTGGACCAGGATGGCAATGCCCCCCTGCAACAGGCAGTCTTACATGGCCAAGCGTCGGTGGTGAAGGTTCTGCTGGACCAGGGTGCCAATCCCATTGGCACGGTGGGGGACCTGTGGGAAACCTCCCTGCTGGCAACAGCGGTGTCCGCAGGTTATGTGGACGTGGCACGCCACCTCCTGACCCATGGCCTCGATCCCAACCTTGGCATTTGGGGGATACATCCCCTGCAGATGGCTGCAATGACAAGAAACGAACCAATGGTGGAACTGCTCGTCGCCCATGGTGTCGATCCTGATTCCACGGATTCGCTGGAGTTCTCCCCTTTGCAAATGGCCTTGTTCGGGGGAGAAGCCGGAATCGTGAAGCGTCTTTGTGTTTTGGGCGCTTCGAGTCCGCTGTGCCATCAGGCTCGGTCCCGGGACCAACCCCCATTGATCACGGCCGTCCAGGACAACGACGCCGGCACCGTAAGGAAGCTTTTGGCCCAAGGGGCGGACCCTAATGAATACGGAAGGTGGCGTACAACGCCTCTGCATGTTGCCGCCGCGATGGACAACGTCCCAATGGTGGAGAGCCTCCTGGCACAGGGGGCCGCCCCCACGATACAGGACCTCTGGGGCGAAACCCCACTGCATGCCGCCGCGGCGGTGGGTGCACAGCAGGCGGTTCGCATCCTGCTGGCCCATGACGCCAATCCCAATGCACGGGCCAACGGCAACCGAACCCCTCTGCATCTGGCGTCGTTTGCCGACCATGTGCCGACAGCTGAACTGCTGCTCGCCCATGGGGCCAACCCCAATGCCCGGGATCAAGGGCGGAATACTCCCTTGCATGAGGCTGCTGCCGCAGGAGCGGATGCCATGGTCGACCTCCTGCTGGCCGCCGGTGCCAACCCCGTTATACAAAACCGGCTGGCCCACACTCCCTTGCACGATGCGTCCACTGCCCAAACCGCGGCGCTTCTCCTGGCCCATGGTGCGGACCCCAACACACGCGCTCTGGTGGCCAGGTTCGATTTGGCGCTTTTGGCACCCGATCCGAATTCCGAGGGCATAACCGAGTTATTGCTCGCCTACGGTGCGGATCCCAATGTGCAACCCCCAAACGAGTGGAATGTCAGGGGGTTGCTGCCCCTGCACATCGCGGCCATACAGGGCGAGGTCCGGCTGGTATGGCTGCTCCTGACCCACGGTGCCGATCCCAATGCCCAGGATGCAGACGGTGCAACGGCCATGCACCACGCGTTAACGTGGGGTGAGGCGGAACCGAAAGCACTGGAGATTCTGCTTGCGTACGGCGCCGATCCCCGAATTCGGAACAAACAGGGAGATACGCCCCTGCAAAGTCTGTTGGATTCAGGCGGATCTCCTCCCAACGTGCAGGTCGTGGAACTTCTGGTAGCCCATGGGGTGTCCATGGAGCGGCCCCATTCCGACCGGGTGCCTCCTTTGGAGGTTGCCATCCTGGATCAGGACAAGCGGAAGGTGGAGCAACTCTTGGCGCAAGGGACGGATCCCAATGGCCACAACGGACGGGGCGACACGGCTCTGCATATGGCCGTGCAGGAAGGGGACACGCAGATCGTTGAGCTTCTTCTGGGCCATGGTGCCAATTCCGACATCGGGGATCTTTGGAATGAGGACACGCCCCTGCACTTGGCAGCATCGGAAGGACAAAGGCAAATCGCGGAAGTCCTTCTGCGCCACGGCGCGGATCCCGAGGCTCGGAACATCGCACTTCGGACACCGCTGTATTCCGCGGCCGCGGAAGCCGAAGCCCTTCTGGTGGAGTTGCTCCTGGCACATGGCTCGGACCCCAATGCCCGCGACAAGGCTCAGGATACGCCTTTGCACAGAGCCCTCGTGCCCTGGCATGAGACTGCCGCTCCGGTGATACGCGTTCTCTTGGCGCACAAGGCCAATCCCAATGTACGCAACAGCCAGGATTGGACTCCCCTGCATCTGGCCGCATTCCAGGGCGATACGGGGGCAGCCGAGCTGCTCCTGGCCCACGGTGCCGAGCCCAATGCACAAAGCCACAGTGGGATTTCACTGGATCCGGGAGGCACGCCCCTGCATGGCGCCGTGGCTCGGGGCGATGTCGCCATGGTACAGCTTCTGCTGCACCACGGCGCAGATCCCAAGGCCTTGACGGTCTGGGATGTATCTCCCCTGTTTCTGGCCCCCACGGAGGATATGGTGGTTATCCTCTGCGCAGGCGGGGCCCAGGGCTTCCTGTGCATGCCGTAACGCAGGCCCACCCCCGCGTGTCCAACAACGACGCCACAAGGTCGTGGCAACGCGGCCACGACCTCCCCCGCCCTGCGGACGCACCGGGACACTGACCTGTGCATCATGGCGGGTCCGGTCGTACCCTCGCCAACCACCAGGTGGAGCAGACTGCAGGGTGTGGCATCGCCGCATACCTCGGCCAACCACCGGGCGCGACTGGGGTCGGGGCTCCTGACAGGGGTAGGTAAAGCCCCAATCCGCATCTTTGTGCCAAAAAGGAGCTACCCGGCGGGCGGGTCCACCCACTGCATCCCGTCGGGCGGATCCGGTCCGGGCAGGGGCTGCAGCCAGACCCGCGCCCAGGCATAGCCGCGGTGCAGCAGCCGCTGGACCTGGTACCAGCCCAGCTGAAACACGCTCAGGGGCCGGTGGTCGGGGGCGGCCGGCTCCGGGGGCGGTCGCCGCACCCGGCCGGGCGCCAGGCCGCGCAGGCGGGCCTCCTCCACGCGCGTGCCGTAGGCCAGGACCCAGAGGGTGGCCACGGCCAGGACCAGCCCGTGCCGGTCCACGCGCGCCGGATCCAGGCGGCGGGTGCGATGCCACTGCCAGCCCATGCGCTTGCGCGTGCGGAAGCCCTGTTCGATCCAGACGCGCAGGCCGTAGGCGCCGAGGTCCACGTCGTCGGGGGCCTCGTCCGCGGGCACGACCCAAGGGCTCTCCTGGCCGGGAACCCAGAGCACGATCAGGGTGCAGGACCGCTTGCGTGCGCGGAAGGCCTTCCCGGCCGTCACCGTGTACTGCCCTTCGCGGGCCACGAAGCGCCAGGCCGGCCCGCGGGGTCCGGTCGCGGCCTGGAAGGTCATGTGGCGGTCGTAGCGCATGTAGGGGTGCCAGCCCTGGCGGCGGATGGCCTTCCACAGGCGGGGGCTCTGCAGGCCCCGGTCGCAGAGCACGCGCACGGTCATGTCCGGGGGCACCACCGCACCCAGACAGTCCAGCAGGTCGCAGAGGTCCGGCATCCAGGGACCGGGTTGGCCGCCGGTCTTGATGCGCCAGGCCACGGGGATGGCCAGGCCCCGGTAGACCACGCTGACGACCAGGGCCACCAGGGCCTCGCCCTTGGAGGTCGGGTCAATGGCCAGCGTCAGTTCCGTTCCCTGCCACCAGGCCAGGACCCAGCGCAGGAGCGGTGCGAAACAGGCCTGCACGTCCAGCTGGATCCGGCAGGGCGCGGCCCGGTCGGCCCCGTCGCGCAGCCACTCCCGCAGGTACTGGCGCGTCGTGTGCCAGCCCAGCCCCAAGGTCAGCAGAGCCCCCAGGACCGCGTTCTGGCAGCTGCTGCGGGCCAGGATGGTGGCACCGACCCACAGGGCCAGGCCCTTGACCTGGCTGGGACGCAGATGCGGCAGATGCTTGGCGATGCACTCCGCATGGGGATAGAATGCGGACGGAAGAAGCATGGTCGGCTCCCGGTATCTTGTTGGTTCTTGATACAGGATAACCCGCCATGCTTTTTCTGCTTCCTTGATCGTTTTTTCACCCCGGATTGGCTTTACCTACCCCTGTCAGCGGGGGCGCGGCGGAACGGACACGCCGGACAATCTCATTAGCCTGTGCCTGGAATGCCACGCCGAACAGCCGGGACACCAGCGCATGCGGTACAGCCCCGACTACCAGCGGTTCATGGACATGCGGTACGGATAGCTTTGACCCGTAATTTGGGACGCGCCGGCAAGGCCATGGCCTTGCCGGCAGGGCTAGTTCTTCGTGCGCTACTACATCGCGAGCCGGCCGGTGGACGCGCAGGCCCTGCTGGCGCTCGTCCGCAGCCACTGGAGGGTGGAGAACGGTCTGCACCGCACCCTGGACGTGCAGTTCCGGGAGGACGCCTGTCGCATGCGCACGGGGCACGCGCCCGCCGTGATGGGCATCCTGCGCCGGGCCGCCCTGAACATGCTGCGCACGCTTCAGCAGCATTCCGGCAAGGATGTGTTCATCGGCCTGCTGCGCGACCGCATCGGATGCCAACCCTGGATTCTGGCCTCCGCCCTGCCCTGAACCCGACTTTGCGTTTGCCCTGCGGACCAACCCACCCCGTTGGCAGACCCAATTTAGATGCAATTGCCCTGATGCGGGACATGGTTGGCATTACGCTTGTTGTACACTGTGGCCCCACACGTGAAGGGCTGGGCGAGTTCCTTGCCAAGGACTGAGTGGCTATGACCGATAGACGCGAGTTCGTTCTTGCCGGCATGCAGCCGGCCAATCAAAGAGAATTCACACCGGTCCAGATCCAAAAGCTGTTCTTCCTGCTTCAGGATCTCGCTGCGGATTCGCATGCCTTGGGCCTTGCGAACGGCCATACCCATTTCACCTTTGAGCCTTATCACTACGGGCCTTTCGACAAAGGGGTGTATGCACAGATTGAATGCCTGAGGCGCGAAGGATTGGCTGAGATTGGGCTGCGGGAACCAGCCATTCGGACTTATCGTTTGACACCTGAAGGCCAGGAATTGGCAAATTCCATATACGGAAGGATGGATCAACCAACGCAAAGGCTTCTGTCCAACGTGGTGACTTGGGTGTTGGAGCAAAATTTCAACCAGTTGGTGAAGGCGGTCTACGCGGCATATCCGGACATGGCCGCCAACAGCATTCTGGCCTGAGGCCATGACCACAATCATAGGGATGATCTGTAGTAACGGCGTGGTACTCGGTGCCGACAGTGCCAGTTCACTTCCTCCCGGATCGGAAGAGCATACCTACGAGATCACAAAACAAAAAATTTGGATTTCAAAACTGAAACATTGGCGTATGATGGCGGCAACCGCGGGCCATGCGGCGCGCGGTGACTGGATGAAGTTGGCGATTGAGCGTTACTTCAAGGAAAGCTCGGATCATGCATTGGATCCGATTAAACGTGCGTGTGAGATCCGCAACAGCATATTGCGCGCACAAGAGAACTTAGGCTATGAACGACCAATGTCCAATCATGCGCTGATTGTGTTTGCAGCACCAGACTCGTGTCCGAACCAGATCCTCATGTTCTCGGGTCCGAAATGCCAACCCCAATACTTCGACCACAGGAAGCCGTTTGTTGCAATCGGGAGTGGGAGGCGCACGGCAGAGCCCTTTCTTGAGTTTTTACGTGATGTGTTTTGGAAGGAGGAACTACCCTCGATTGCAGAGGCTCTGGTTTATGTTGGATGGGCCTTGATGCACACTGTTTCAACACAGGGATCAGGTAGCGGTCTGCCAATTAACATGTGTTCAATTTCCAGTGTCGGGTCCCCTGTTGTGGTTCAAGGTGAAGAAGCCAACGAGAGGTTCAGTCGATTGATGCAAAGAATGAAGGAGGCAATGCAAGGTGTGGTGCATGAGTTCCTTACGCTTGATGTCCCTGAGGATGATAGAGGTATATCGAAGTTAAAGAAATCCAAGTGACTGTATTTGTCCAAATATTTCCGGTTTGAATAGCCTCAATGGTGTGAACAGTTTTTGAGATAAGAAATCCCTCAGCCCGGTCAGAGATTAATCACCCTGTTTTGGCTGGCGGGAACCCCGCGGGCAGCGACGGCCACGGACCCATGAGGGGGAGCACGGCTCCTGTTATGGTGTTGGTATCAGCCACAAACGCCATCCCGGGATGTGTTCCGTGCCCCTGCTGCCCGGCCTACCGGTTCGCAGTGGACCAGCCGTTCCAGTTGCACGCGCCAGGCCACGGGAGGGTCCCGGCGCCAGGCCGTGCGTCGTTCCCGGGCCGCGCGCGCCGTGGCTGCATCGGTGTCGCCGCGCCAAGTCGGCACGCGCCTGTTGGGGACCGTCCGCGTTCCTTTGGAAGATGGCGTCGGCCCTGCAACTCCACTACCTGGACGAGGTCGCGGGGTTCGCCGTCATGCTGCACGGCGTGCTGACCGGCTACCGCAACACCATCCATTGACGCGGGGGACAAAGAACTGGAGGCCCGCATCCCCGAAGCGCAACCAGCCAGTCCCGAAGTCTATCCGTGCGAGATCCAATCCTCGCCGACGTTCGCGCCTGCGACCTGGCCCACAGGGGCAACGCGGCTACCCTGCGGCCCTGGGCAAACGGGTCAGGCGCACGGTCGCGCAGAATCGTCAGGACTTCGTCGAAATGGGGCATGGAGGGTTCCTGCGGGGGAGTGAGAGTTCGGTGGTTGGGGCAATGTGCCCGACAGTGGCTACGTTTAGTCCAGAGCGTGATCCACATGAACCCACAGCTGCGCGACCTGCTCCAGGCCCACACCAACGGCCTTATCGGCGACATCAACACCCTGTCGCAGATGGCTGACCACAACTTCGAACAGGATCTGTACCCGCTGTGGGTGCAGGTGGACGAACAGATCCCGGGTCCAGGCTTGCAGTATGCCTATTGGATGCAAGGTGAATTGAGAGACTATCCGTTCGACTATGGGATTGAACAGGTAGTGTGACCGCTTCGCTATGTCACTGTTCAGCAACTGTGTTGCAAGTCAAGCCCCTGTCGGGGCGTGACAGACCGTAATAGCACCTGGGTCCGGCCAGCCGCTTGGTGCTGGCCCAGACGGCCGTGGACGACAAGTCCAACGAAATCACGGCCATCCCGGAACTGCTGTGCATGCTGTGCCTGACGGGCTGCCTTGTGACCCTCGATCGGGTACCCTCTGGGTGGGGTTGCCAGAAGGCGATCGCTCGCCAGATTCGGAAGCAGGGGGCCAACTACGTGCTGCGCCTGCGGGCCAACCACAAGGATCTCCACAACCGCCTGGAGGACACGTTTGCCCTGGAACGGGCCGGAAACTTCGCCGGCTGTCCCCACGACTATGCGGACACGGTCGGGAAGGATCATGGCCGGATTGAAATCCGCCGCTGCTGGACGACGGGCGACCCCGCCCTGCTCGCCCATGTCGACCCCGACCGCGAGTGGTGCGACCTGGTCAGTCGGGTCTGGGTCGAGTGCGAACGCCGCTGCGGGGACCGGGTCACGACCGATGTCCGCATCTTCATTGCCAGCCTGCCCCCCAAGGCCGAGCCTCGGCTGCAGGCGGTGCGACAGCACTGGAGCATCGAAAACGCCCACCACTGGGTCCTGGACGTAGCCTTTGGCGAGGACGACAGGCGCATCCGCACGGGTCACGCCGCCCACAACATGGCCATCCTCAAGCGCATCGCTCACGCCAGGACCAGTATCCAGGGTGGGCATCGCCAACAAGCGCCTGGCGGCGGCCTGGAACAAGGACTACCTGTGCCAACTGATCGGCCTCAAGCCCAAACCCATTTAGATGCAATCGCCCTGGGACGGGACCCCGTTGTTCGCCAAGTGTGTTACAACAGGGTTTAGAATACGGCTGTTCCACGTACACTACTTCAAGATCAGGCCCGGACATCCCCGACCGCGCAACGGTGGTGGGGCTCACGGGCTATACCAAGGAAGTGAATACCCGTGAGCGAGTCCCTACCCGGCCCGGACGCAGTACCAGCCGCCTTTACCTTGGCTGAATTGACCGCCATGGTGGTGATTTCGGGCTACAACCCCAACTTCATCAATCCCGAGTCCTTCCGCCAGAACGGTATCGTGGATGGCGACTGGAGCCTGGAAACACCGGCGGAAACACCGGCGGTGGTGGGTGGTAGCCAGACTTCCTTCCACTACACCAATGGGGTGACGGTGTGGGCCAACCCAGACTATCTGGTCGTGACCCAGAAGGGGGATTCGCTCCAGGTATCGGAGTTTCGGGGACACCAGGTGGTGTCCCGCTATGTGGAGATCGCCCCCGCCAACGTGTTCCACGCCGTGGGCTTTAATCTCGAAGGCAACATTCGCCTCCCGGACGGGGCAGGACTATCCTCGCCCTTGGACCAACGCTTGACGCTGGGAGACACACAGCCCGCCTTGGAGATGAGAGCCTCGTACGAGCAGGAAGGCAAGGAGTTGGCCCTCTTCTGGACCGAACACCTGAGACCTTCCAACCAAGAAGACCCCCATCTGTCCCTGCGCGGTATTATCCGCTTGCCCGTTCCCGAGGCCAGCAAGGAGAGGGAATCGCAGCAGGTTTTTGTCAAGGACGTGCTGGCACACAGGGAGCGCCACCTCCGGAAATTCTGGTCTCTGATCCAGCAGTTGGCGGACCTATACCAACTCCGGGGTACGTGACATGACGACCAAACAATCGGTGTCCCGTTCCCTGCCCCACCGGAATCTAGACTGGCTAGGCTGCTTGTCCTCCCCACACCCGAAGATTGCCGCCTCCCATCAGTGGGAGGTGCCCATCTCAGGATCCGATGGCACCCACTTCCTGACAGCAGTCAAACCGGAATCAGGGAAGGCATCCCACAGGAAACAAGCCCGATCCCGCGAGAGATCCAAGTTCACAGCTGACTATGGATACAGAGTCCCCGCCGCATTCGCGGTGAAACAGGCTCCGCCGAAGATCGTGGGGGAACTGGTGCCCGGCAGCACGAACTGGCATCAGCCACACGAACCGTACTTCACCCCTGCGCCTGAGACGAACCCCGCTGCCAGCTTCGAGACCGCGACATCAGCCGACCCCGTGACCGGGGTGTTTACACTTTTAGACTGGCACCATTACATCCACCGCTTCCTCCAGGGGCAGGGGGAGAAACAGGAGCAGCGACAGGAGCAGGAGGAGAAACAGGCCCGGCAACGTCTCTGGGACCGCCTGGATACGTCCTTTGCCCACGAAGACCTGGATCCGGATAGAGACCACCCGGCAGAAAGAACCTTGGGCCAGGCCCTGTTCAGCCCCCGGGCTCGGCACTGGCTGGTAGAGTTCTGCGCGGATGAGGGGCACCCGGAATTGGCTGCCTCACTTCTGCTCTGTCTGTGCCGGCTGCCGGCCCTGTACCTGGTGGAGTGGGAAAAACAGTTGATCACCCAGGCTCTGGCCTGTAACGATGTGGAAATCCGGGACGCGGCCGTGCAGTTGGCGGCCGCGTGGGGCGGCGATCATCTACAGGGACTCCTCCAGTCCCATCGGGATAGCGAAGACTGGCTTCAGGACTACATTGGTTCAGTTCTGGCAGACTGGAGCATCTGAACTTTGTACCTGGTGCGCAATCTGAATCTTCCCAAGTGGAAAAAACTGGAGGACGGACTCCTGACAGCCCAAATCCTGTCAACCGATCTCCGCTGCGACAAGACCGGCATGTCCTTCTGGCGCTGCCAGGATCCAAAGGATGAAACCGCCCTCCACGAAGTGGCCTTGGCCCTGGCGGCTGGTCGCCGACACCTGGAGGCTATATCCTTGGTATGGCTGCCGGCAGAGCAACTGTGCGAGGCAGGCTTTGCGTGGCAGTATTCATCGGGCGCAACGCTCGTGGCAGACCTGAAGGACAACCATGTCGATGTCGAAGTCCTGGATACAAATCGTTTTGTCCGGTTGGCTGAGTTATTGCAGGAATCAGTCCAAGACGGCAAGCACTGCAAGATAAATGCAAACCGGCTCCGCAAACTGCTGTTGACGGCCATACAGGCAGACCGTTTGCCGGTCAGTAAGCTGGATCCCCCCCTGTTGACTAAATTGCTGGGCCGGCTGGAGGGAGAGTTCCGCCGGCAGGCGGAACAGGTCTATTTGGATAGTGGACTAAATTGCCGTCTGGATTCGTTTCAGAAGGCTGCGGACTGGTACCTGAACAATGACGAAAAAGGTCAATTGGGCGACCTGAAGCGCCAAGTGGAGAACCGGCTGAAGGAATCGAATCGCCCTGAAGCCGCCCCTGACGGTGTTGACCTCTTGCGAGCAGTTCAGGAGAGGGGTCAGGCCCCCAGCACCATCTTTGCCGTGTTGGCCGACAGTATGGAAGGCGGAGAGAGCGCTCCATCCCCTTGAGCCACCGCATTGCGGCTCGTTGGAAGCCTATGGTTTGGACACATTTTGAGGCCTGAGCCGGCGTGCCGGTCCGGTTCGGGGGCCGGCCGGTTCCGCTTCAAGTGCTGACAGCAACTTGTATGTTACGTCTGATGTGGAATTGAGAGTTGACCCAAAAAGGGGAAGCCGCGCAGAATGTAAAGCGATACAACACCCACATTCCGGGGGTGCCCCATGGCGCGCAGCATGGCATTCGAGGATTTGGCCACGGTGGTCTAAGTTTAGGTGGACGACTGGTACCAGGCCCATGCGGCCGACTGGCGGCAGGGCCAGGCCGGGGCCAAGCCCCGCTTCCGCGACAGCGAGGTCATCACGCTTCTGCTGCTCATGGATTTTCTGCCCTTTCCGGGGGAGACCCAGTTCCTGGGCTTTGTGTAGGCCAACTACCGAGCCCTCTTTCCGCACCTGCTCAGCCAGAGCCAGTTCAACCGCCGGGCCCGCCGCCTGTGGCCCTGGGTCGAGGCCCTGCGCCGGCACGGGGCCGAAGACCTGGGGGCCATCCGCGCCTCCCTCTACCTGCTGGACACCGAGCCGCTGCCCGTCGTGGGCTACAAGCGCGACAAGAGCCGCAGCGATTTTGCGGCCACGGCCGCGTACGGGGTGTGTGCCAGCCGCAACCTGAAGGACTTCGGATACAAGCTGGTCCTGCTCTGCACCCCGGCGGGCACGCCCGCGGCCTATGAGCTGGTACCGGCCTCGACGGATGAGCGGGTCGCGGGGGAGCAGGGGCTGGACTGGGGGTGGCAGGGCCGGAGCCCCCGGGGCAAGGGGCGCACCCGGGGGCGCCGGCGGCCTATGAGCTGGTACCGGCCTCGACGGATGAGCGGGTCGCGGGGGAGCAGGTGCTGGACTGGGTGTGGCAGGCCCGCATCCTCGGCGACAAGGGCTTCATCGGGGCCGACTGGCAGCAGGGGTACCGGGAGACCCGGGGCCTGGACATCCTAACTCCCGCGCGCACCCACCAGCGCACCAACCGGTCCGTCGGTTTCCCGCAGTGGCTCCACCGCCTGCGGGAACGGATCGAAGGCGCCTTCCATGAAGTGCGGAACACCGGGCGATACCTGGAGCATCGGCCCTGCAAGACGGTCCGGGGCCTGATTACGCATGTTGCGTCCAAGATGACGAGCCATGCCCTCAAGCTCCTGCTCCGCCGTCAGGCCGGGATTGACGTCCGGACTTTCACCGTGGCCCCGTAATTCCACATCAGACGTATGTTGTATTGGACCTGCAGATTAGGGAATCTGTGGTTGGGTGAGAGGGGCGCGCCGTTGGCAACTGGGTGCGGCAGAGACTACGGTTCTGCACGGCACCGTAACACAGTAGGGCACCCCTCTCACGATCGCAGGGCAATCGCATGCTACTTGGACAGGACCTTGAGGAGGTACCCGTCGTTCCAGCCAGCCTGCTTGCGCCGGGCGGCGATGCCGCCCTTGGCCGTGGTCTCGCGGCGCAGCAGATTAAGGGCCATGCGCCGCAGGAGGGACAGGTTGTGGGCGGCGTGGCCGGTGCGGACACGGCTCGCATCCTCCCGGAAGGCCATGTCCAGGACCCAGTGGAGGGAGTTCTCAATGCCCCAGTGGCTGCGCACGGCCTGCAACAGGACCCGCGCATCGGCCGGCAGACGGGAAATGTAGTAACGGGTTTCCGCGGTGACCTGGTCCCCCTGTCGCCGTTGGGCCTCGATCATAATCAGGCTCTGCAGGTCGGGCCAGACCCCGTCGGGATCCACATACCGGCTGTACTCCGGGGTTCCGATGACCCAGCAGCAACGCGTCTCGATGCGACCGTGGTTCTTGTTCACGGTCTTGTGGCAGTCGTGGTCGCAGCCCTCGAAACCCTCGGCCTGCTCGACGGCGAAGGTCTCGACCACGGCCTCGTGCAACTGGGGCTGGTTGCCCTTGAGTGCCAGCACATAGTCGGCTCCCCGGTCGCGGATCGTCTGCGCCATCCGCTTCTGGCAGCCCCACCCAGGGGGTACCCGATCGATGGTCACGATGCAGCCCTCCAGCGTCAGCGTCTCGAGCAGTGCCGGGATGGCCGTGCTCGCGTTGAACCGGCTGTCCACCCGCCGCTGGCCCAGCACCAGCCGGGCTTCGTCCGCCCAGGCACTGACCAGGTGCAGGGGCGATACGCCCCGGGCCTGGTCGTGCGAGGGAATGCCGTGCGGCAACTCCAGAAAGGTCTCCAGCCAGGCCTGCTTCTGGTGGCCAAAGAACTCGACCTCGGTTCCGTTGTCGGCACCGCAGATGACGGCCAGGGTGGCGATCAGGAGGATGGCCTCCAGGGAATGGTACTGTCCCTGAGGCCGACGGGGATCGTCGACCGCGGTGAGCAGGGACACCAGGGGGACGGGGGCGGTCATGGCAGGCATTCCAGGCGAGGCAAAGACCGCCCATCCTACCTGCAGACATCACTGGCCCCTTTAGCATGCAATTGCCCTGATTGCAACCCGCTGTCGAGAATCTGATAGACCTGTTGGTGGTACTGTGTCCGGATCTCCTCGGTCTCCTGATCGAGAGACTTGAGCATCTGGTAGTGCAGGCCCGAGCGGCTCGCCGCGCGATCGAGACTGCCCGGCTTTCAAACCATCGCGCGACCCTGGGTTGGATCCGTGCGGATTCATGCCCTGCGCAGGTGGCATTGGCAATCGTGTACTCGCTTGAAACCACTGCGACCTTCGGTACTCGGATCGTGAGGCAGTGGCCGGACACAGGTGGGCTACCGAACTCCGTCCTCCTCATGACGATCTCAACGCAGCGACCGCGAGCCTCCTGGCTGGACTGGTCGATCGCTTGTTGCAGTTGAGGCCATCGGACTGTATCCGATGGATCGGTGAACTGCTCGCCACAGCACCTCGCTCGCTGCATTCGCATGGATACGACAAACCCCTCCGCGTCCAGCAGCTCGAGACGGCGTGCATCAAGGCACTTGTGCGGTTGGTTGACCAATTCTGGTCCAGTGCTCTTCCGGAGATCCTGATTACGGGACTGCGTATCGACTCTCGCGAGACATGGACGCGGCACTTGGGCAACCTTTCCTGGGTTCTGCGAGAGTCGGCACCGAAGCGTGCAGCCGAAATCGCCCGGGTCGCTCTCCATGGTCACGAAATCCACGTCATGCAGGTACTGGAACATAACCTGCCGATGAGAGAGCGGGACGACTGGGAACACCAAGAGTGGATCAGCAGTCTGGGAATTTGCCTCGCAGTCGCGGATTCAACACTCGATCTTCGGACATGGGTTGTGGACCGGTGCCAACAATTGCCTCTGAGCGTCTGGGATGCGGATGCCCCAGGGGATTACCAAACGTTCAACACGGCAGAGCTGGTTGCTCGGCACTGGTTTCTCGTGGCCTTCCACGCCATTCAACCGCGCAAGGAACTTGGTAGGAGCATCGATCCGGAGATGGTTCTTTCCCTTGCCAGGAAATTCTGCGACCACTGCCACTACGCGCAACCGTATGTCCGCTCCAGTCCCGCATCCTCGGTCACGGCTGAGTATGTGGTTCGCTGTGCTGTGGAGTTCGGGGATGCAAGTGCGGGGTGGCTGCTTGATCTGGCCAGACACCCGGTGGCGGGAGCGTGTATCTTGTGGGCGCTGATCGACCAGGGCAGGCTTAAATTCGAGCGAGTCGGGGATGGAGGAGCAGGGCCGCGCTTGCACGAGATGTTCGTCACCGACCTGGCCTCCATCGCATCGGATCGTTTTGGAGACCGAAGAAGCCGTGGCATTGAGGGCCTCGAAAACTGGGGATGTCTATGGCTGTTGCTGGGGAAGATCGATGAGGCCGAGGAAACCGCACTCGCGCTGCTCGCGTCCCCGACAAGGCTGCTTACCCGTGCACACACCATTCTCGCTTTGAAGTTGCTGGCGCTGGCGGACGGAAAGCGTAGTCTGGATCCCCCCATCCGGGATCATTTTCAATCCCTGTACCAGGAGCTGTGGTCGGTCTTCACTCCCATCGAGGAACGGTCGGACCGAGAGCAGGTTGACGCGTTGCGGAAGGGTTCGCCACACGGCTTGTTGGCCATGGGGAGTGAACGATGAGTCCAGTGTGTGGCATCGCTGAGGTTCGGCACAGCCGTCGGGAACCGGGAGATCGCGAGGGCGCTGGCAGCGATTTGACGATCGCAATCGGCATCGAGTCTACGCGGACGTTTCAGTTTGTCCGTTCGGCCGACACTGGTGTGTGGTTGTTGAGCAGAGTGAACACTTGGATGTTGCATGTCGGCGTAAGTTCCTCGGACCCTCCATGCCCCCTGAATGACAGGGCCTGCGACAACGACGACTGTTATGCTTGTGAACACGCGACATTCCCCTCGGCAGCGGAACAATCGAATTGCCGCTGCACAAGACCTTGAGCCGGTGCCTTTTCGCCAGCCGACTCGTTTGCTTGGGGACGAGACATCCCTTGTGATCGTCCGGAACAAAAGGATGAAGACCGTGATCTGCAGGACGGAGGCATGTCATGGTCCAACATCTCTGCACAGCCTGCGTGGGCACTGTCTCGATTTTGCTGAGGCCCGGCCGTTGGTGTCCGGAGGCATTACAATGTTCCTGCGAAGATATCGGACAGGGACAGGACCGCGATGGCTGCACAGCAGGCTCTGGTACCGCCGGCCGTGGGCCCGGCGGAAGTTAAGGACCAGCTGGTTTCGGGAAGCCGGGTTGATACGGAGGCGAACGGGGCACTCCCCTTGCGCAAGGATCCGAAGGCATGGCGCGCGTTCCTTCGCACCCTGGGCCACTACGATCCCAACTATCCCTACAACCCCGAATACGAGTACGGTCCTGACTGGACGGATGATCCTCGGTATGTGGCTGAGGGAGTGCGCCGCCTGATGGATCCGCAACACCGGTCCGCCATCTTTTCCTTTTGGCTCACGCTCAAGCGTGTGTGGGGTGATCTCGTGCAGTTGGAACGCAAGATTCTAATTCCCCAGGCCATCCGCGACGGGCTGAGTACCGACAACCTTTACCGGGTCAAGATGGAGGGGGTCATTCCCGACGGGATCATCGCGGCCTGTTCCCTGCCGGCGGACCGGTGGTCCCGCACCGTGCGCCGACACGATCCGGAACACCCTGACCAGCTGTACCTGGAGGTGGTGTCCAAGACCGAGAGGGATGTGCAGCGGGATACCCGGCATAAGATGGAAGCCTATCAGGCTCTGGGCATCCGGGAGTATCTGTTGTATGACCCGTTTCGGCGCTTGGGCGACCGGCCACGCCTGTACCTGTATCGGCTGGTCGGCAACGGGAGCCCTGCATACGCCAAGGTCGATCCAGCACGGTGGACGGACGGACACCCGGTCTACCGCAGCACGGTCTTGGATCGGGAGATTCGCATGTTGCCGGCCAATGACCGGGACGGGGACTTGGAGCCCTTGGACAATGAACATCGCTTGCAGCTGTGGGAGCCGGCACGGGGTGTCTGGTGGGATCCGGAAGTCGACGTTCAACTGAATCTGGCAGCAAGCCGCGTCGAGGGCCGCGTTGAGGGTCAAATCGATGACCGGCGCGATCTGCTGGCAGATATGCCTGTGGCACCGGAAGAGACGGTTGTGGAGGTTCTCGACACCTTGGAACGGAACTGGCGCAGAACTGGCATGGTGCCACCCATTGCGGAGACTGTTGAAGTGGCCGCTGGCCGGCGGCCCTGGCATGCACTCCTGACCGGGTAGGTGTTGAGCCTCCGGGGCATTGCAAGGGTCAATGAGGCCGAACTTTGGTTGGGATGCTTAGCTCGACTTTGTACAAAGTCGAGCTGATGGCCCGCAGCATGGCCTGAAGCGACGCACGGCACCCGCTGGTACGGAGAATATGCCATGACGGCCCGCAACCAATATCAACGAGATTGAAACAGTGCCGTCCAGTTTAGAGACCAATTGGTAGTGGCCGAGATTGGGTAGCATTCGTCCGAGGAGGAGTGGCATGGTCAAGTCGTTCAATGGGTGCCTCACACACATCAAGGCAATCCCCTCCGAAGACGAAATCCGAGAGATGGTTGATTACAGTCTCGCGGCAGCCGGAGAGGCAGGGCAAACGCAAAGTCGGATTTAGGGCAGGGCAGCGGCCAGAATCCAGGGTTGGCGTCCGATGCGGTCGCGCAACAGCCCGATGGACACATCCTTGCCGGAATGCTGCTGAAGCGTGCGCAGCAT